>Ga0307408_100001377_pt1 | contig 18122 bp, 22 predicted proteins | sample 322Cmetagenome_FD_202116 | JGI IMG/M metagenome (GOLD analysis project Ga0307408, IMG submission 202116) | Maize rhizosphere microbial communities from greenhouse at UC Davis, California, United States - 322HYB-C-3 | ecosystem: Host-associated > Plants > Roots > Rhizosphere > Soil | place... | reverse complement strand
ACGGGGTATGGACGATCGAGGATGGCAAGCTGACATGGGCCAGGGACCTGCCCTCGGAAATCAAGGTTTGCTCCGGCAGCCTGTCGGTCAACGATGGCGTGATGCTGATGGCAGGCCTGGGCGGCGCCGCGTTCATGGAAAACGGCCAGTGGCACAACCTGTTCTTGCGTGGCGAAATGGAAAAAGCCGTGCGCGAATCGCGCGTGCCTTGAGCGGCGTGTCCTGCGCTGCAGTACTCCCAACTTGACTTTGACGATGATCACGCTGACAGAATATGCCACCAACCTTAGCACCTTCTACATCTATGGATGTGCCGTGCGCGACCGGACGCGCTTTGGCTTTATCGCCGACCGCTGGTTCACCGACGAAGAAGTCGAGGAAGAAGAAAAAAATAAAACGGGATCGGATTATCGCGACAAGCGCCTGGTGACATTTTTCCGTAATGGTGAACCGGGCAGGCAATGGGGCTCGACCTTGCTGTCCGGATGGGGGACCTTATACATAGGCGCGGCGACCAAGCCGCTGAGCCAGTTCATTGCGCTGGAATTACAAGATTCGCAGACTTATGTAATCGGCAGCGGTGTCGACTACATCGATACCCCACTTAACGACTGCAAGGGCAGTCCTGTACGCAAAGGGGCGATCCATCGGGTCAAAATGATCGACGGCTACGCATATGTTTGCGGCGGCAACAGGTCGGTTGGCAAGCGGCTGGACAAAGGCGTGTGGTTTTCGCACTCGGAATCCATTCCGAAGCTGGCGGAATGGAGTGACGGCGGCTTCGACGACATCGCCGGATTCAGCGAAGACGACCTGTATGCCGTCGGCGGCAAGGGCGACGTCTGGCATTACAACGGCAAGATCTGGCAACAACTGGCATTCCCCACTAATCTCTGGACCAGGACAGTCTGCTGCGGCGGAGATGGCAACGTGTACATCTCATGCTACGAGGGGCTGACATTCATGGGGCGCGGGAACCGCCGGAAGAAAATTTATGACGGTGGTATCAGCCTTGGTTTCAAGGATATGGTCTGGCACGAAGGCAAAGTCTGGTGCACCAACGACAACGGGGTATGGACGATCGAGGATGGCAAGCTGACATGGGCCAGGGACCTGCCCTCGGAAATCAAGGTTTGCTCCGGCAGCCTGTCGGTCAACGATGGCGTGATGCTGATGGCAGGCCTGGGCGGCGCTGCGTTCATGGAAAACGGCCAGTGGCACAACCTGTTCCTGCGCGGCGAAATGGAAAAAGCCGTGCGCGAATCGCGCGTGCCTTGAGCGGTGTGCCCTGCTCTGCCGTATTCCCAACTTGACTTTGACGATGCAATGAAAATTGAACCAGTTTCTTTCCCGGTGATTCCGCCGCTAGTGCACCGCCATGCGGAGGATGCCGCCTTTTATTGGTCGCAACTCGACAGCGCCGAGCGCTCCCCGCATTTCGGGCTAGCCAGGTACACACATTTCAACCAGGTGCTGGATGCGCACCTGGAGGGCCTGCTGGTAGCGGGTGCAGAAGGGATTGCTCCTGCCCTGAATGCGTTGAAACGCTGGAAGGGACCTGCGGAAGCGTTTGCTTGCGCCTGGCTGGCAATACAGGTCAACGATGCCGACGCCAATGCAGCCCTGCTGGCACAGGTGCGCAAGCAACCGGATACGCTGCTGCGCGGCCTCACTTCTGCACTGGCATGGGCGCCACGCGAAAATACCTTGCCCTGGTTGGTACAACTTGGGGCAGTCGATGCACCGGTGCCAGATCAGGTCGCGGCATTGCGCGCGGCCGCGCTGATCGGTCCAGACGGCGTCAGCGCCCTGCCCTCGCCGTTGACGGCCTACATAGCGTCACCCCATGGAGTCGTGCGCGCTGCGGCCTGCCGCGCCGCCCGTCCGGATGGCGAACGCTGCACCAGCGCCCTGGGGCCGGCGCTGCGCGCCGCCGCGCGCGATAATGACTTGGCGGTGCGTGCGGAAGCGTCTATTGCAATGGCCCGTTGTGGCATGACGGAGGGCGCGGCGGCGGTGTTGTGGCAGTGCGTGGCCACCCAGGCAGATATCCATGCGCAGAGTACCGGCTGGTACCGCAAACAGGCCACGCGCCGGCTGCAGCGCTGGGTACGCCATCTGGCCGCGATCACACCGCTCGGCCACGCGGATATCCAACAGTTGCTGGACTGGCTGCCCGCACGTATCGGCCTGATGTTCACGCTGCACCATGGCGATGCGGCCTACCTGCCGCACGTATTGGCACTGATGGCAGATCCGTCCCAGGCGCGCTACGCCGGCTGGGTATGGCAAATGCTAACGGGAATTGACTTGGCAACCCATGGCTTGGTGTTGCCGGAGCCGGATCAGGATGACACGCCGGACGCTGTCACCGACGCCAAACTCGATGCCGACCAGGGCCTGCCACTGCCGAATATCGAGGCGATCCGCTGCACGCAAGCAGCGACCGCACTGAGGCCGGGTGTACGCAGCCTGCTGGGGCAACCGATAACACCGTCGTATGCGTTGGCGTTGCTGGAAACTGCGCCGCAAGCATTGCGCAGCATCGCGGCCCAGGCACTGACGCAGATGCTGCCCGGCAGCGGCATTACAGTGCGCGGTCCCGCCCTGGCCCAGCAGCGGCATCGTGCTGCACTGCTTGCACAGGTGATGGCATATGGCGACCGATCAAAGTCGTGATGTAGACACTGGCCATTTGTTAAACGGCACTCCAGACGATCATGAATCAACGGTCTCCGGAGAGGGCCTGCCACAGAAAAATAACAATGCAAAAAAATCGCCGCCCAGTTGAACTGAAGCAGCGATTTTCTGAATTCGACTTGCCGCCCACGGCAGCAAACCCTTGATATTCTGGAGGCGAGGACGGGAGTCGAACCCGTCTAGACGGCTTTGCAGGCCGCCCAACATCTTTATAATCAATTAGTTACAGCACCGATACCCAATTAGCTACCAATCACCAAAAACATATACCCCCCCTAAATTGGTGCTGGTATGTTTCCCGACCGCCAGCCCCGGTAGGCACAGAAGTGCATCTTCGCATTGTAGCCGACTACCGGAGATGCTATTTTGATATTTGTCAGTTTACCGGCAGCCAGCCACTACCGCCTCCAGTTCGCCCTCGTATTTCCGGCCACGCACCCAATCGCGCGCCAGGGCAACGACCTTGCGGCCGTCACTCACAGCGACGTCGAGCTTGTCGAACTCGTACGCCGGACGCTGAGGCACCACCTTTACACATGGTGTAAAGACGGGAATTTCGACGCGTTGGGTGACTGGCACCGGGCCGGCGCATCCGGCCAGCACCAGGGTCAAACTTGCCAATTTGGTCAAGTTCACGACTCTCATCGAACGTCCTCCAGCAGTTGGTTCACGAACGGCATCGCGTCGGCGCACGTGGTGACGCGCGCGCCGTCCATGCGCAGCAGCGCCGAGTCGAAACGCCGCCCGGCGGCCACCGCCTGCTGCCGGGCGGCGTCGCCGCGCGCCTCCGCTTCCAGCTTTTGCTGGCCCAGCGTGATAATCGCCAGGTTCTGGTCGTCGATGCCAGCGCGCAGCTGGGCGCCGACGCCCTGCTCTGCCTTCAGATCCCGGCGCGCCTGGTCGCGGTCGCTGGCGGCCAGCCACCAACAGGTACCGGCGCCAACACCCACCACCAGGACCAAGCCCGCCAGCACCGCCGCCACCACTTTCCAGGCCGCGCCGCTGGCCAGTTGCAGCGGGCTCACGGTTCGCTCCAGTCGGGCAGCGGCACGGTCTGGCCAGCCATAGCATGTTTGCAATCACCCAGAAACTCGATCATGCCGTCTGTGATAAACGAGTGGCAGTACATTTCCACTGGAGCAGGTAGCTTGTAGCTGTGGTCAGCCATCCATGCCTCGAAGTCTTCGTCACTCAGCGGCAGCGTGAAGGTATGGCCAATGCTGGGCTGGAAGGTCGGCTTATCGCCGTCGCCGTTCCAGGTCCAGGCGTTCGGCCCGCTGACGACCAAGTGATGCTTGCACCGGCACGCCGGGCAAAAGAAGTACGTCAGGCCGTCATCGCCCATGACAAGTTTGGAGCCGACGCGCTTCATACGATCCCCTGCGAATAAGTCGTACCGCCCGGCCCGAAGCGCGCCGTCAGCACCTGGCGCCGAGACTTCCCGTTGGTCAGGCCGATATGCACCCAAGTACCCTCGTAGATCAGCTGGTCCAGCACGATGCCGCTGCCGCGGATCAGCATGGCCAATTCGCGCGCCGTCATGCCGGGCACCGTGATATCGGCGGCCAAGCCATCGAGGTGGGCGCTCGCCGGCGCGCCGCCCACGGCCTTGTTCAGCGCCATGCTGCGGTAGCCACTGGACACCATCAATGGTTTACTCACCAGGGCACGGATCTGTTCCAGCACGGCGGCCACCTTGCGCAGGTTATCGATGACGACCGGCGTCGGCCGGTTGTCGATGCGCTGGCGCGCTGCCAACTGCGACGCGACCAGTTCTTCCAGCGTGAAGTGTTCGGACAGGTTCATGTTTTCGCTTTCCGGCGGTCAGCCGCCATATAGAGCGCCACGCCGACGGCGAAGATGCACTCGAAGATGTCGCGGGCGCCGAAGCAGGACGCGATGGCCGCCATGGCGCCGCCGGCCAGCGCGAGGTAAGACCAGCGCACCAAGTGGCGCGTGGACGGGCCCATGCGGTTCAAGGCCAGCAGCGTGACGCCCAGCACATAGATGGCCGCCACGGCCTGGATGATGGAGACGATGGCCATGGCTCACTCCTTGTCCGGCAGGCTGGGCAACTTGACGTTGCGGAAGCGGTCCACGACAGCCAGCAGCGCCGGCACGGCACGCATCGCCACCAGTCCGGCGAAGAACGCCAACCCGCGCTCGAACGGATCGGGCAGGCCCAGGTAGTGCAGTGCGAGTGGCGCGGCGGACACCGCGACGGCGGTACCGGCGAAGACTGCGGTCACGGCTTGAGTGCGCGTCATTTCCTTGGCGTAGCTCAGGGACACGGCGGCGCCAATGAAAGAGAACACGAGCGTGGCCGCCTTGATGCCGGCGATGTTTTCAATTGCTTGTGGGTCCAGGGCCATAGGCGCTTTCAGGTGGGCGTTAAAAAACCCGCCGAGGCGGGTTGTGATGGAGTGAGGAAAAGTAGCGCGCTATACAGTGTCGCCGGATCGTACCGCCAGGCGTCGGTGACGCCCAGGGCCGCCGCCACCGCCTCATCGCAATACCAGCGGTCCTTGTCATGCGGAATGCGGGCCAGCACGAAGTGAGCATTGCCCCACAGGTCGTATTTTTCGCCCCTGTGCAGATCGAACCAGGCGCGCGCCGTCGGCTCCAGCGCCACCGGGAGCTCGATAAAGTCCCAGTGCGCTGGGTCGAATGTGATCCACTTAAACCGCACGCCGCCATCCATGAAGCTGGAACTGGCGGCCAGGCCATCGCTGAACACCAGCTCGACATGCGAATAGTCCGAACGCGTCCACCAGCGGATCAGCCGGTTATAAATGCCCCGCGCCCCGGGCGGCACTCCCTTGTAGAAGGCCGCCTTCATGCCGGCACCCGCTCGATGTCGGCAACCTCCGCATCCAAGATTTCAGCCGCGCGGCCAGCGGCCAACACGCCGAACTGCTCCAGTGCCAGAACGCCAGCGCGCGTGTCAGCCCGGTCCAAATCGATGTACGTGGCGCGGTCGACCTTGCGCTGATAGATGCGCAGGTTGGCAGCCAGCTCGCGCTGCTCCGTGGTGCCGGCTGGATTATCGATGGACGCCAATTCAAGCGCAACCAGCTCGTCCTGCGTGAACCGATTGTCGAACGCCAGCGTGGTGATATGGCGCAGCGGCTGCGCAGGCGGCACGATTGCCGCAAGATCAGCCTCACGTTGCGCGTCCTCTTCTGGCGTGCTATCACGCGTTTTCAATTCGCCGTTTTCGTAATACGACACGGTAAAAGTCATGATTTCCCCTTAACTGTTGGAATAGCCATACACCCGGATTTTGCCGACGGCGGTGAAGTTGGCGCCGTTCTGCCAATACAAGCGGAAGCCCGTAACAACACCACCTTTATAGATTCCGCCTTTCGCTACCGTTAAATAAGTGGGGGTCGACGTTGCGGTAACGCCGTGTATGCTCAGGTACTTGACTGGCGCGGCCTCGTTGACGTTCATTACTTTAAGTTCGCCGGAAATACTCGCAAACGCAGGGTCCGTCTGCAATGTGGGCCCGAATTTCGTGTCAAACGTATTGGATGAGCTCGCACCATCGATGGCGAAAGTAATGTAGTTCGATCCAGCGTCGACGGACCCTGCGTTCGCCATCCGCACAGAAATGAGATCCAGCGCCGAAGGACGGATACCGTCGATGGTGATCAAATAATTGTCATAACTCGACGAAAACAGAGTCAGAAAATCTACCGTGGCAGCGACCGTTGGCGTCACCGATGCCAGCAGTTTCAGGCCCAGTTGAAGGTCTTCAACACGTTGATACGCCAACGGCCCCAGGTCCGCATTGCGCGGGACTTGATTCGGCTTCGTCCCAAAAATTGAATTTGGCATTTCTTGTCCTTATTGGGTGGTCAGCGCGGTCAGTTCTGCGTTCGGCAGCCGGCGAGGCCAGTAGGCGACTTTGGGAATGCGACCGTTCAAAGGGCTAGAGGTCAACAGAGATCCCACGTACAGCGCGCTAATGCTGGGTATGTTTACAGAACCGTCAACATACGCGGATGCGCCGTTTAAGGATATGGCGCCGTCGTTAAACTTATAGGCCAGCGCACCTGCGGAGGTATCCGACGCTACGGAATCTTGCAGTGATATCTGAGAGATACTCGAAGTCTGTATCGCCGCACTACCGCCCGCAACTCCCCCTCGCTGTCCTACATATATAAAGTTGCCGAAAGTGCTGACGAGGACGGCAGCCACTTTATCGGCGCTGGTGATTGGTGATGTAGACTTCGCATACAACGTCCCTTCCAGCGCGTTAAACCACGATGTGTCGGTGTTGATGTACAGCTGCGGCATGGTGCGGGTGACGGTTGCGCTGGTGGTCGGGATGTATGGCGTTGCAAATGCTCCTGCCTCTAACTGTGCGCCCCACGCGTGCATGCCGGATACACCATCGCCGGCGTACGTGATAGCACCACCGGACATCAAATAGCCCCGCATGCTCAACGCCAGCGATGTGCTCGTCGTGAATGTCATCTCCAACCGGTAAACTCCTGCCGGTAGCGTCACAATCCTTCCCGTCGCCCCTCCAGTATCAGTGGTTGCGGTCATGGCAACCAGGTCAAAAATGACACTGTTTCCGGAACCAGCCGCATTGAGCAGGGAAATCTTAGTGCGGCCAGCCGGCTTCACAAACAGGCTGAACGTGTAGGACCCGGCGGGCTGCGATGCTACGTCCTGCGCAACAAAATGCGGCTCCGATATCGCGCTCTCCACGATTTTATCCATCGTGGTTGTCCCATTTGGCGCCACCTCGCTATTTGCCGTAACGGTAGAACCGGACTTCGCCCATGCTGCGTTATCAAGTTCTTCCGAACGCAACAGCAAATTCGTGCGGGCCTCAAACATTTGAATGCCCAGCGACTCCCCGGTAACCGGATCATGGTCAAACGCAGGCACACCAGCCGCCGCCGTCCGCATCACCCCCATCGCATCGAAATACGTTTGCGGGCTGGTCATGGTGTACACAAACCCCGCCGGCAACCGCTTGGCATTGGCAAAATCCGCCAGCAACGACGGCAGCGACGACGGCCCAACCAGCGACAAATCCACCAGGTTCAGCACGGACCCAGGCAAACCCGCCACGGTCAACGTCCAGTCCGTGAACGTCCCGCTACCGGCCGTATTGGCGGCTACCACAATCAGCACCAGCGCGCCGGTGCCGCTGTTGTACGAATCAATATAGCCCGACATCGACTTCGTCCGGTCCGACGTCCGCACGCAATTGATCCACATGCCCGGCGCCCAGTTCTTGCCGGTCTGCGTGGTCAACGACTGCGTGCCGGCGCCGATCGTCAGCGATGTGGTCGAGGTGCCGTTCGTGCTCGGCGAGGCGATCGCGGAAGCGGCGCTGGCGGCGGCCGACGCCTGGCTGACGGCCGCCGCCGCCGCTGCCGCGGCGCTGGCCGACGCATCGGCATTCATCTCGATCAACGTGGCATTGACCTGGGGCAGCGCATCGCCGAACTCGTCGGCCATATCTTTCTGGGCCAGCACAAAGGCCGCGGCCTTGTCGCTGAACTGCTCGACCGTGTCGCTGGCCGGATCCGGCACCGCCGGCAGTGGAGTAATAAATTGCGTAATCGTCATGTAAGCGCCCTGAATTCAATGGATGCGGTCTTGCCGCTGTTGGAAACCGGGACATTCCACTGCCCCAGGAAGCCGTACGCCAGGCCCATGGCATAGTCGGCCGTCGGGATAATCACGATCTCGACGTCCGTGTATTGCGTCAGCAGCCGGTACGCCTCGCTCTCATAGCCCGGCTGGATGTAGACCGAGAAATTCAGCTTCTTGGCGTTGGCCCGCTTGTTCATCGTGATGACGCCCAGCGTTTCCTTCGCCGTCGAGTAGCTGAGAATGCCGCCGTCGAAGTCCCACAGGGTCGTGCCGATGGTCCGGCTCTTGCCGATGAACAGGCACCCCAGGGCCGCGTCGCTGTCGTTGTTGTCCACCGTGACCGTGAGCACGCCGTCCTTGTATGGCGGCACATCGTCAAACGTCACGTCGGTGACTTGTGTCAGCTCTTCGTAATACCAGTCGTACCAGTTCATCACGTCGTGCCGCAGCAAACGCTTGGTCTTGCTGTAGCCACTGATCGACTGCGCCACCGTGGCGCTGGCGCCGGACACGTTCAGCAGCGTGACCGTGTTCACCAGTTGGCCGGGTGTGATGGTCTGCACGATCTGGCGCGGCACCACGGTCTGCGTCTGCACCGTTTTATCGAACATCAGCCAGCGGTTGGTGTTGCCGATCTCCAGCCACTTGGTCACGTCGGTCACGGCGTTGCCGATATTTCCCGACGCAAGCGAGCGATACAGCAGGTGCGAATCGGGGCCGATCACCGTGACGATATCGTCCAGGGCATAGGTCGTGCCGCCGGCATAGGTGCCATACACCGTGCCGAGCTTCTTCCACCAGGTAGGTGAATTGCCCGGGGCGTGGTTGGTGTTCGAACCCTGCAGCGACTCGTACACGTCCTGGCTGTTGTTCCCGCCGGCCACGCCACGGATATCGCCGGCGGCGTAGGTGCTGCCGCTGTTCCATGCCGTCACCGTGGTTTCCGGCACCGTGCTGGACGTCAGAACGGCATCCGTCATCGTCAGCGGCCGGACAATCCGAAAATCGCTTTCACTTCCCATCAAGCCTCCTCTTTGGTACGCATGGCGTCGAAGCCACCGGTCACCTGCTCCAACCCGTCAGCAACGCGCTTGCCATCGCAGGCCATGCCGCGATTCTCCGTGCTGTTGTCACGGTGGAACGATGCGACCTCTTCGCGCAGGGCGCGCAGCTCTGCCAGCACGGCATTCATGTCCGTGCCAGACGAGCGATACGGCCCGTTCGAAGCGGCCGGCACGATCTCCTCGCCCTGGTGCACGAGCGCCAGACCGGTGCGGGTGATGTTGTTGGTGCCTACGTCATAACTCGGCACGGTCAATCCAAACTGCCCGGCCAGACCGGCGCCGGACATTTGCAGGCTGGCCGCCGTCTGCGCCTGGATGAGACGCAGGTCGAACAGCGACGCGGCATTTTGCTCCGCCAGGTCCAACAGCGATTTCGACAGACCCGGCAGCGCCTTCATCGCCTCCAGATCGCCCGCCCTGGCCCGCGCCGTGGCGATGGCGAAGGCCGATTGGGCGCCGGCCAGCGTTTTCGCACCGCCACCATTGACCAAGCCACGGATGCGCGCCACTTCGTCAAAAATCGCATCGGTGGCCGACTGCCTCGCCTGCTTGAGCGCTTCCTCGGCACGTCGCGCCTCTTCGGCAGCGCGCGCCTGTGCTTCCATCGCACGCTGCTGCGCTTCGGCCATGGCCTGCGCCTGGGCTGCCGCTGCCTGGTCGGCCGCCATCTTGTCCTGCAGGGCGTAATACGCTTCCTGCCGCGCGCGGTTGGCCGGATCCAGCGCCGCCAGCTCGAGCTTGCGCAACTCCCCTGTATTGCCCTGCAGTTGCAGGATGCTGCGTTCGATGCCGGCGCGCTCCTGTGCCACGGCCCGGGCGCGCGCCGCCGCGTCCTCGATCTCTTTGGCTGCGGCCGTGGCTGCGCTGGCCAGGTCCTGGTTGGCGTTGATTTGCTGCTGCAGCGCCTGCAACACCGGTGGGGTCGCCGCCAGTTCCCGCGCCCGCGCTGCCGCCATGTTTTCGGCGGCGGTATGGGTCAATTCGTACAACTGAATTTCCATCGCTGCACGGCGCTGCGCCAGCGCTTCTTGCTGGGCAATGAACTGCTGGGCGGCTGCCTTACCGGCTTCGTAGGCTGCATCCCGCTCCTGGCGCGCCTGTGCTTCGGCCGCCTTTTGCGCATTCATCGCATCGACGTCGGCCTGCAGCGCCTTTTCGCGGTCGTACAGCGCAATGGTGCTGGCATCCATACCGGCCGTTTCGCGGGCCCGCCAGTCGACCACGGCGCCCAGCGATTCCTCCAGCTTCAGGATGCGTTCCAGGTACGGTGCGTTCGCGTCGACCAGGCGCTGCGCCGCCGCTGCAGCGTCGTCGATTGCCTTCTGCGCCGCCGCTGCGGCGAAGTCCGCCACCTGCTTAAAGGCGGGTGCGATTTTCATCAACTCCGCATATACGGCGGCGCCAGCCTCAGTCGCCAGACCGCCATTCTTGGTCAGGCTCTGAACAGCCGCAGCGAACTCCTCGATGGTGTCGACGCTGGCCATACCCAGCTCCGCCATCTTGGCCGTCACCTGGTCCTGCACCGGCGCCAGGCGCTCCGCCTCCGTCAGGAAGTTTTGCGCGAAGAACGCCGTTTGCGACGCGAACGCATCCAGCCCACCGGTGAGCGTCAGCAAGCGCTCCCGCGCCGCAAGGCTGGCCACGCCCACGGCGCCGAACGCCGACTCGCCGCTAGCGCCAATCGCCTTCAGCACCGCATCGACCGCCGTGTACTGCACGGCCAGGCGCTCCAGCGTTGCACTGGCCGCCTCCCCCTCCTTCGAGAGCGTCGACAGGCCCGGCACCAGTTCACCCGCGATGGTGTTGGCCACGCCGGTGAAGAAGTCCGTGATGGCCTTTTCGTTCGCGGCTTGGTCCTTCGTCAGCGCAATACTGAGCGACTGGCTGCGGCCGGTGATGAAATCCGCATCCACGCCCAGCGCCTTGGCATAATCGCGGCTGGCGGCCGTGATCTTGGCGTAAGCATCACCCAGGCCCGTGGCCATGGTTGCATCAATGTCACGCGGCGTGGTGCCAGATTTGTCGGACCGGAACCAGCCGCCCTTCTGCGTCCAGGCGTCAAGGTACTTCCCATCGAAGCCGGCACCGCCCAGGTTGCCGGTCAGGGTTGTGCCGGTGACTTCTTTGGCGCCCATGCCGAACAGCCGATTGCCAATGCCACCGATGATGCCGCCAATGGCTGCACCGATAGCAGTGCCAAGACCGGGAATAATAGAGCCAACAACAGCACCAATGGCAGTCCCGGCATTAACGGTACCATTGCTGCCATACTGCCCAGAGATCATGCGGCCGCCCAGCACGCCAGCAGCGATACCTGCCGCCGCAGTGGTTAAAGCTCCGGCGGTCTGTCCGTAACCAATGCTTGCCGCACCAGAGAAATTCCCAGTGGCATTTGCATACGCCATCATTGCCGCGTCACCGCTACCGGCAACCGTGCTGCCCATGCCGGAAGCGAAGCCAGACAACGTCGACGACCCGAAGAAATTGCCAACGCTACCCAGCATGCTACTCACCGATCCCGTCAAACTGCTGAAGCCGGAACTGATAGCGTTGTAGATATTTTGACCAGATTGCAGTAGCCCGCCCAATCCACCGCCATTCGCCATCCCAGCGACGCCACCAACGCCACCAGCCGAGAATTGTCCTTGCAGGTTCACGATCCACTTCTTCAACGTCATCTGGTACAGCCAGTCGAAGAAGATGTTCTTGAACGTGTCCTTCAGGCGCTGGGCGGCCGACTTGCTGCCGTCCATGATCGACACGAACGTGTCGTGGGCGGTCTTGTCGATCGATTCCCACAGCGACTTCTGCACCTTCTCGGCCTCATCAGCCGCCTTCTTGGATTCCTCCAGAAATTGCTTCTGGCCGGCCAGCTCGATCAGCTTTTGGGTTCCCTCGATCTGCAAGGTGAGGGCTGCAATCTTCTTCTCATCCCCTTCCGCAGCAGCCAGATCCGCCTCAAGCCGCGCCTGCTGCAACTTCAGAACCTGATCTTCAGTGAGCCCGAACAGGTCAACCTGCTTCTGCATCGCGGCCACCTGATCCCATACGCCCGTAGTGGCGGCATACAGCTGCTCGTCCGCAGCGGCGGTCGCAGCGGCGGCCGCTTTCTCGGCCTCTGTTTTGTCTTCCCATGCCTTGCGGGCGATATCAAGCGCGAGCGCCTCCGCCATGATCTTTTGCCGCAATTCCTCGGTGGGCGCCTTGGCAGCAGCGCGCGCCGCCGCCAGCATCTTGATCTGGTCTTCCGCGAGACCAACCTGTTCGCGCTCCTCCATCAGTTTTGCGGCGAAGCCGGCTGCCGCCTTCGCCGACGCTTCGTACTCCTGCCTTGCCTTCTTTGCGGCTTCTTCCTTCTTTTTCAGCGCTTCCGCCGATTGCTCCGCCGCGCTCTGCTCAAGCGCGAACTGGGCCAGATCGTCCCGCTTTTTCGCCTTCTTGGCCGCCGCTTCGGCTTCTGCCGCCTTGCGCGCCTTTTCGCTCGCCTTCAGGATTGCCTCGGATTTGGCATCAACTTCGGCCCGCGCCGCGGCCGCATCGGCCCGCATCTGGACACCAATTTGCTTGGCCAACGCAAAGTCACCTGTCGCGACAGCAGCCGCTTGCGCCGCCAGCCCGCCCATCTCCCTGCCAACTTGCGTGAACACATAGGCCACGTTCAGTCCCAGCACCGCAACGGTCTCGAACACAGTGGTCAGCGCCTGGTGCAACAGGCTCGCCTCCTGCACGGCCTCGCCTTCCTTCTTGGCCTTGCCTGCCACGACGTCAAGGATGGCGCCGAGGTCGGTCAGTGCGCCCGTCAACGCCAGCGTGCCAGATTGGGCCGCATCGCCGAATCCGCCTGCGGAGATCTTCCGCTTGGTGGCCTCCCACGTGTCGCCAAGATTGCCGATGGCGCCATCGAGCGTCGCCGCCTGCAGCGCCATGCCCCCGCCAAACTTGGTTTCACCCAGTTTGATGAGGTACTGCTCAATCTCCGCGGCGTTGTTGCCAATCGTTGTGGTCACCCCCTGGAAAGTCAGACTGACCTTGTCTCCGTTCTGGCTGGCCTTGATGCCGAATTCCTTCAGGCGCTCAAACTCACCGGATGCCGCGTCCGCCACCGCCTCAATCATCTGATTTAGGCTTTTACTCATCGCGCTTGCCGTGTTGCCATACGACGTCAGCGCGCGCTCGGACGGCGTCATACCCAGGTTGCGCAGCTTGATGAAGCCTTCCGTGACTTCCTGCAAACCAAATGGCGTAGTCGCGGCGAACGCCTGTAACGCGCCAAATGCCTGCTTGGCGTTGGCTGCGGAGCCGGTCGCCGTGATCAGGCTGGCATTGAGCTTGTCGAAGGCCCGCTGCGTCTCGATCAATGCCTTGCTCGCCTCGATGATGGCGGTCACGGCGAAGGCGCCGGCCAGCGCGCCCCTGATCGCGGTAGCGGCCCGATTAATCGCTGACGCGGTCTCGCCGACCACCTGCCGCGCCTGCGTCATATCCCGCTGCAGGCGTGCCAGATCCGCCCGCAAACGAATCTCCATGTCTCCGATGATCATTGGTATGCCGTAAGGTGTGCCGCCGAGGGCGGCGTGGGTTTACATGGTTGCGAGGTTGCGCATGGCATCCCGCACTGACAAGGCTTTCAGCACCTGCGCCTCGCGCGCCGCGTCCCACGGTGCGGGACAGTTCGGATCGGTGGCGCGATGGGACTCGGCCAGCAAGGCCTTCGACAACTGGCGCAGCGTGCTCGCTTCCCATTCGGTCAGGACGATGCCGGTGTTGACCTGGAAGGCCTGTAGCTCCGGATGCCCGATCGGGTCATCCCCAGCGGTTGGCCCGGCCTGCTCCAGGTAATGGAGCAGATGATCGCCGCATTGCAACGGCGGCATTTCCGGTTGAAAGTCCTCGCCGAACTGGGCGCGCAGGCGCTGCAGGCGCGAACGGGGACGCGATCTTTTCCGGGCCGGCCGGCGCTCTTCGTGACCCGGCGCGGCATCCTCCGGCACAGCGCCCAACCACGCGCTGTGCCGGACGTACAGGATCAGGTCATCGCTGGCGGCGCGGTAAAATTTGCCGTGTCGGAAATGTACTTATCGATCTGCGCCGGGATGAAGCACAGCTCCAGGTCGGCGTACACCGCCATGTGCAGCGCGTTATCGGCCAGGCCGTCGTATTCCACGTTTTCCATCCGCGCCGTGCAGCGCGCCAGGAACGTCGCGGTTTCCTTGATCTGGTCTTCCGCGCTCAGGTCAGACTTGCCTTTGCGTTTGACGCGGTCCATCGTGCGATTGCTTTGCTCGGCGCGCGCGGCGGCAAATTGCCGGGTGCCGGGGCCGTACAGGTGGACGCGCATCGGACGGTCCAGGTCCGGTTTGCCATGCGGACCATCCGCGTACATCGGGTCGTCGTTGCCGTCGCGCAGGTGCAGGACGGAAAGGGCTTGCAGGGCGTATTTCTTCAGGTTGTTGGACATAATTGCCTTTCGCGAGTGTATAAGTGCCCGTGCCAGCCGCCGCGCCCGCGAAAGGCGACGGCGGCTGGTCGGTGCCGGGGTGGCTTGCGCCAGTGGGGACCCGCTACGCGGGAATCGGATGGATCCGGACTTACGGCGCGGCGACGATGACCGGCGCCCGGCAGACACCGATCATGGCCGTGCGCGTCATCGCCTTGCCCTCGCCGCTGCCGGACAGTTCCCAGCTGGCGACGATGACGTCGAGGTAATGCACCTCGCCGTCCGGATAGGTGATCTTCATGGAGTAGTGGTTGGGCGAGGCGTCGGCCGCCTTCAGGATGACTTGGCCGGCGTCCAGCGGCATGTCGCCAACCACCATGTCGCCTTCGCCATAGTCGGGCGCTCCCTTGTATTTGGTGACCGCGCCCCTGACCGGAGTGAATTTGTTGATCGGGCGCTTGGCGCCGTACGGGATGAACGACTCCACCTTGTCGATCGTGGTGTATACCATCGCCGTGGCGCCATAGCCCGCCGCGTCATAGGTGGCGGGAAGCGATGCGGAAATCGCGTAAATCGCGTCGGTAAAGCTGGCGACATCGGAATGCGCTGCCATAGGGTTTCCTCTCTTTTGCGAGTACAAATAAAAAAACCACCCGTCGGGTGGCAGTTACAAACACGAATGCCGCAGGCTATCCCGTGTGGCAGACGATGAAGTCCTGGGACCGTCCGAAAATCTCCGCGCTGTCCTCACCGCTGTCCGGTCCCTCGATGTCCTGCAAGATGCTCTCCACCGCCACGCCGGCAATTTCGCCGCGCCGGCGGCGGACCGCCGCGCGCACCAGTCCAAGCAGCTCTCCCACTTGTTCGTACGCATCCGTCACGACGGTCACCTGGACGCGCGTGCGGCGATATGCGCTCTGTTTGGAGACCTCGGCAAAGCCATTGCGGTTGCCAACCTGGCTGATCGCAATGGCCGGCAACGGCGTCTTGGGCGGCAGCCGGCCCGCCATGATGCGCGCGGCCGGCACCACGGCGGTCACCTCCGCGTTGGCGGCCAGCAGGTGGCGCACCACCAGCGCGGCCGCCATTACGCCGCCTCGCCTTCGTCCGGCGGTGGCTGGAACCGCTCCACGACGATCCCGCGCGCTGCCATCTCGGCACACACGGCAGCCAGCCCGGCAACAGTGCCGGGTGCGGCAAGGTGGGCCTCGTAGTGTTCGGGGTCGATGCCCAGCAGCAGGATGCGCGCGGCGCCGGCCTGCGCCGCGATGCGAATCGCCGCCAGCAGGTTGGCGCGGATGTGCAATTCCCTCCCCGGCGCCACGGCGACCAGTTCATGCGGGATGTGGACAAACCCGGCATCGATGTCCGGATCTTCGAAACCGATGATCCGCTGCCCGGCGAAGTTCTCCGCCTCCGGCCGCCAGTTGGCGTCGATCGACACCATCATGTCGGCCCACGGGGCCCGGATGGCGGCCTGGTTGCACGCGATGGCATGGATGGGGCGCGGCAGATGCGCGAGTTCGGCGTCCAGACATGGCGCGTTGCCCAGTACCGCCACCGTTTCACCCGCCCAGATTGGCTCAATCACGAGTCGTGTAGTCATAAATATCCATTCATCAGTCATCGGCCGGCTCGGGCACCGGCACGTTAATCCCCTGCACCGTGAGGCGGTCGCGAATCTTTGCCGCCACTGCCTTCAGCGCGTCAGCGGCCTTGTCATCAAACGCCGGCCGCATGAACGGGTGCGCCGTGGCCCCAGGGTGCTCGACAGCGTTGCCTACGAAATGCGTGCCAATCACCAGCGAGCCGCGCTTGGCCATGCGGTTCAAAGTCCGTACGCTGAGCGCCCTGGGGCCGCGCCGCGTGTTGCGCCATGGCCGCTCTTCCTCCTTCACGCGGATCCAGTGCATCGCCGTCCCAAACTCAACAAAATGGGCGTACCACAGCTTGGTGGTGACTTTCGCGCTCGCTTCGTCGCCCTTGATCCGCGCGGATACCTTGATGCTCTTGCGCAGGGCGCCATCCTGCACGGGCACGTTTTCCTGGACCGCCTTGCGCAATACAGCGGCGCCGGCGCGCAGGGCGGCGCGCATGATGTTGGCCTGCATCTTGGCCGGCAGCCGCTTGAGGGCCTCGTCCAGCTCGCGTCCACCGGCAATGTGAAGTTCGTCGCTCATGAGGAAAACGCCTCCAGCATGCATTCGCAGTGCCTGCGGTCGTCCATCAACGCCGGCTCCGCCACCACCCGCATCATGCGGTTGCCGCGGCCAAGCAAGGTAACCCGCATGTCCAGGTCGATGCCAATGCCGCATTCAATGCGCAGGCGGGTCTGCCGCCGAGCAAGACGCAGGTCTGCGCTGGTCTGCTCACTACGGCTAGGCAAGCCGTCCTGCACGTTCGCCCAGACATTCGACGCGACGACCACCCATGTATCCAGCGGGCGGCCGGTATCCGGGTGCGTTCCGACGCGCTGCTCGATCGTCACCTGCTCGTCTTTTCGAAATGGCGCAACCATCAGTACACCTTGAATCGGTCGAGCAGCCGCACCAGGTGCGGGGACTCCTGCGTCCCGGGCGGCGCATAGATTTCCGCCACCCGCGCCAGGATGTACGACTTGATGCCGGGTGGCGTCGCCGCTTCCGTTGCGCCGTACCCGCAAATCACCTCAACCTTGACGGCGTTGACCCGTTCCATCGTGGCAGGCCAGCTGCACCCCGGCGCCGGCACCAGGTAACTCGGCTCGCTTTCAGCGTCCAACTCATAATCCGCCGGGTCCAGCGTCTGCTCCACGCCGTCGACATCGAGATATTTGACCGATCCCACCGAGGACACCGGCGGGGCCGGCAATCGGATGGCATCCGGAAAGCTGTCCAACGTCAAGCGGTGGGTCTGGAAAATGACAGCCCGGCCCGTCAGCAGTTCTACTTCGCTCTCGGTGATGCCGCGCACGTGACTTTCTATTTCGCCATCCAGTGCGTTGCCGCTCACCCTGGCGGCTGTGCGGGCGTCAGTGAGCGACACCGCCATCTCAACTGGTGGCACGATCAGCCGTACTGTCATCGGAAGTTCCTTTGTATTGCCGGCTGGCGCGCTTGCGTGCCACCCACCGGCCGGGATTGTTGTTCATTCCGGCGCGGCGAATAGCCGTTGCCGGCGGGGGCGCGCGCAAACAAGATCACTCCCGACGCCACCAGCTGTGCCGCGTGCCCGGTAAAGGCGTAAAGCCCGCTGGCGTTGCCGATGGTGCGTGCCGCAAGTACTGCGACATCTCGGCCAACCAGGGCATAAGCGCCGGC
>Ga0307408_100001376_pt1 | contig 18126 bp, 15 predicted proteins | sample 322Cmetagenome_FD_202116 | JGI IMG/M metagenome (GOLD analysis project Ga0307408, IMG submission 202116) | Maize rhizosphere microbial communities from greenhouse at UC Davis, California, United States - 322HYB-C-3 | ecosystem: Host-associated > Plants > Roots > Rhizosphere > Soil | place... | reverse complement strand
GATGGCCTGGGGCTATAAGTCGATCCGGTGCGCGACACCGTGCTCGATACGCTGACCGACGAGGCCATCGAAAACCTGAAGATCGAAACCCTGCCCGGCTCCAACGTCATTTCGATCGTCTACAGCTTCGGCGACCCTGCCCAGGGCACTCGGTTCGTGGCGCAACTGCTGCAGAACTACCTCAGCAACCGCCAGGACCTGCAGTCGATCGAACTGCCGCAGACCTTCTACGAGCAGAAGAAAGCCCAATACCAGACGCGCCTTGACGGCTTGGAAGGCAACCGCCTGACGCTGCTTGAGGGCGTCGGCTCTTCCGATCCCAAGGAAGAAATCACGTTCCGCTTGAATGCGATCAACACCGAGGAGCAGGCCTTGAACCTGTACCGGGATCGCCTACTGCAAAGCCAACGCTGGCTCGATTACCTCAAGACCAGCCTGGCGGCGGCGAACAGCTCGCGGTTCAACGACTACACCTTCCCGTTCACGTTCACCACCACCGTGGACAACATTGCCTTCGAAGACCGGGAAATCCGGCAAATGGGCGAGCAATTGACCAGCCAGGTGAGCCGCTACATGAACGACCTGGCGATCTTCCAGCCCAGCAGCGAACCGATGCTGCTGGCCCGGGAGCAGATCGTGCGCACGCGCCAGCAGTTCCTCAAAGTGGTGAACAACCGCATCCAGGAACGCACCACCGACCTGGCGGTGGTCAGCTCGGTGATCAATCAGAAAGTCGAACGCATCGCAGCCTTCAAGGAACGCATCCACCAGTTGCAGGAAACCCAGAGCAAGCTGCGGCAGATGGACACCGAGATCAACGCGCTGCATGCGGCCTTCTCGACTTATGCCCAACGCTTCGCCGAGGCCAGCACCGCGCGCTCGCTGGACAACGACCTGTCCAACGCCCGGGTCCTGAGCCCGCCGTTCGAACCCACCGCCGCGGCCTTTCCCAAGCCGATGCTGATCATTGTCTTCGGCATGTTCAGTGGCCTGCTGCTGGCGATCGCCCTGGTCTATGTGCGTGAGTTCTTCGACCATCGCTTCAAGCACCCAGCGCAAATCAGCCAGCAACTGGATCTACCGGTCTTGCTGGTGATCAACGAGCAATCACCCGAGCAGATCAATCCGCACCGCAACTGGAGCCTGCCCAGCCTTGTCCATTGGGTGAAAAATTGAACGCGCCGTTCGGCCCGCCCCGCCATGACGGCCCCCTGTCGATCATTCATCTGCTCGACAGCGGCGGCTTCTATGGGGCCGAGCGGATGCTGCTCGATCATTGCCTGGCGACACCCGGCCAGCACCAGGTGGTGTTTCTGGCGGCGCCGCCGACGTTGATCACGCGGTTCCGCCAGGCCGGGGTCGATTGCCACCACTGCGCCAGTTGGGCTGAGTTGTTGCAACATTTGCGGCAACGGCGCGCCGAGCGCCCACTGATCAATACCCACAACTTCAAGGGTCTGTTGTTCGGCTGGTCGGCGGCCACGATGCTGCGCCTGCCTTTGGTGATCACCCAGCACGGCTTCACGCCACGCAGCCCCAAGCAGCGTTTCTATACTTGGCTAAGCCTGCAACTGTGCCGCACCGCGCCGGTCAAGCGTGTGGTTTGCGTGGCCGAAAGCATCGCGGCGCTGCACCGCCAGGCCAGTGTGAAAGCGGAAAAACTCGATGTGATCCCCAACGGCCTGCCCGCCGTCCCGACGCCGCTGCCCCACCACGCCGACAGGCAGCGCTGGCGGGTCGGCTACGTCGGTCGGTTGAGCAGCGAGAAGGGCCCGGACCTGTTCCTCGACGCAATGATCCCGTTATGCCAGCGCCATGCGTCGCTGCACGCGGTGATGCTCGGCGACGGCCCGGAACGCCAGTCCTTGCTCAAACGCATCACCGATGCCGGGCTGCCCACGCGCATCGAACTGCCTGGTTATCAGACAGACATGAACGGCTGGTGGAGCCGCCTCGATGCGCTGGTGATCAGTTCACGCACCGAAGGCACGCCGATGATCCTGCTCGAAGCCATGCAGGCCGGCGTGCCGGTGGTGGCGTTCGGCGTCGGCGGCATACCCGATATCCTGCAAGACCGCCACAACGGCCTGCTCGCTGCGCCGGCCGACAGCGAGGAGCTGGCCCGCCAGATCGAAACGCTGTTCAGCGAACCGCCCCTGGCGCGGATCCTCGCCGACAACGCGCGGTGCACCCAACGCGACCGCTACGACCTGCGCACGCTGGCCGAACGCTGGTCACAACTCTATATCCGCACGGCACGGGAGGCTCGGCCATGATCGTCCCGCTCTCGATCGTCAGTCTGCTGGGGCTGGTCTGCCTGGCATTGCTGGCCAGTCCTTATCCGTTCCTGGCACCGGGCGCCGTGTTCGGCCTGGTGGGCGTCGCCATACTGTACCGCAAGCCCGGCTGGGGTTTGCTAGGCATTGCCGCGCTGCTGCCGTTCGAAGGTTTGTTCAAGGACAACGTGTTTTCCGGCAGCAAATTCCTCGGTGTGGCGCTGATCCTGATCCTGATGCTGCAGTTGGCCTTGCACCAGATTCCTGGGACGCGCTTGCGCAGCAACATCTGGAAGCCGTTACTCGGTTTCATGGCGTTGTATGGCCTGAGCCTGTTGATCTCGGAAAACATCGGCGTGTCCCTGACGCATCTGCGTGAACTCGCCGTAGGGCTGATTCTGTTCGTGATCACGCTGCTGATCGGTCGCGAGCTGAACCTGGATATGTTCGCCCGCCTGATGACGGTGAGCGTCGCCACGGCCTGCGTGCTCGCGATGTTTTCAGCCCGGTACCAGGACCAGGGCCGCGCCTCGGGCTTGCTGGAAGACCCGAACGCCTTTGCGTTGTTGATTGCGTTTACCGTACCGCTGGCACTGTTACTGACCCTACGCAGCCAGAACCTGTTGCACCGGTTGTTCTGGGGCGGCGCCTTCATCCTGTTGTTGGGTGGAATGACCAAGACCGAATCGCGCTCAGGGCTGGTTGTGCTATTGCTCAGTCTGATGATCGGGTTGTATCACTATCGCGCGCAGCTACCACGCGTACGTCCTCGGCACCTGGGGTTCGCGATGCTCGGCCTGGCCCTCGCGGTGCCGGTGACAATCGCCGTGATGCCGGCTGGCTACGTGGCACGCATCCAGTCATTGAGCATCCTCAGTTCCGGCACCAATGCCCACAAGGACGGATCCTTGGGTCGCCGCGCCTCCTACATTGTGGTGGGCAGCCAGATGATCCGAGAGAACCCGATACTCGGTTCCGGCCCCGGGACGTTTCCGCAGCACTACGCCCCCACTGGCTACGCGAAAGCATTCTCGGCCAATCGCAAAATGGGCGATCTGTATCGCCAGGCCCATAACACCTACCTGGAAATCTTCAGCGAAATCGGCGTGCCAGGCGGCTTGATGTTTGTCGCTACGATTGGGCTGGGCCTCTACAACCTGATGCGCGCGCGCCAACTCTGGCTCCAGCGCCGAGACTGGGCCCAGGCGGACCTGCTGACGCACTTGGGCATGAGTTTCCTCTCGCTGGCGTTGTTCCTGATGTTCCTCAGTGCACCGAACCACAAGTTGCTGTGGATCATGCTCGCCTTGACCAGCATTTTGCGCTACGACGCCGAACAGGCCGCGCCGCAGGAGGCCCGTTCATGATCCGCGTAAGCGTCGTCATCCCGATGTACAACGAGGCACGGCACATCGGCCGCACACTGCTGGCGGCGCAGGAAGCGGCTCGCCAGGCGCAACTGGATTGCGAGTTGATCGTGGTAGACAACGGCTCCGACGACCATGGCCCGCGCATCGCCAACGAGCTGGGCGCGCGGGTGTTGATCGTACCTGGCGTGCACATCGGCGCCCTGCGCAACCGTGGCGCGGCACTCGCCAGCGGTGAATGGCTGGCGTTCATCGACGCCGACATGGAAATGCCGGCCGACTGGCTCAAGTCGCTGGTTGAAATGGAAGGCCACCAGGGCGATGTGCTGGGCCTTGACCTGGACACGCCCAGCCAAGCGCCGTGGTTCGCACAGGCTTGGCAGCGCCGCAGTCGGCGTCCAGGCTCCCGCCCCTTGCATCGCGTCCAATGGTTACCCAGCGCCAATCTATTGATGCGTCGCGCCTGGTTCGAACGGGTAGACGGTTTCGACGAGACCTTGCGCACGGGTGAAGACAAGGATTTCTCCCTGCGCCTGCGCCACGCCGGTGCGCAGTTGTTGCTGGTCAACGAAAGCGTGGCCCTGCACTGGGGCTATGAAGGCAGTTGGCGCGAATGGATGAGCAAGGAACTGTGGCGCCAGGGCAGTCACTGGCAGTTGTTGCGCAGCCACGGGCCGAGCCTGCGCCTGCTGCGCTTCCCCGCGCTGTCCATCGGCACCTGGGGCATGGATTTGCTGGCACTGATCGCCCTGCTTCAGGGCCAGGCGCGCCTGGGGTTGATGCTGTTGTTCATCAGCACATTGCCGGCCCTGGTGCTGAGCCTGCGCCAGAGCCAACGCGACCCGCGCCTGACCTTGCAACTGTGGAGCTTGCACGGGGTGCGCCTGCACCTGACCGGCGCCGCGCTGCTGCTCAATCTTTTTCAACGGAACGTCAGGAGACCTGCCCGTGGCTGAATATCTGTATTGGTCTTGCCTGTTGCTGCCGGTGTACGCCTACCTCGGCTACCCCGTGCTGTTGACCTTGCTCACACCGCTGTTTCCAGTACGACGCTACACCACGGCAGTGCCCATGGACGTCAGCATTATCATTGCGGCCCATAACGAAGCGCGGCACATCGAAGCGAAACTGCGCATGTTGCTGGCTCAGGATTACCCGGCGCGCTCGCTGCAAATCATCCTCGCCAGCGACGGCTCCACGGACGACACCGTGACCTGTGCGCGCAAAGTCATCGACCCGCGAATCACCGTGCTCGACCTGCCACGCCAGGGCAAGGTCGCCGCCCTCAATACCGGCGTGGCCCACAGCCACGGCGAGATCCTGGTGTTCACCGATGCCGACAACCAATGGTTTGCCGACACCCTCGGCCATTTGTTGGCACCGCTCGGCGATCCTGAGGTTGGCGCCTGTGCCGGGCACATGGAAATCCCGGTGCCGGGCAAGGGCCTGAGCCTGGGGGACAGTCTGTATCGTCATTACGAAGGCTGGTTACGGCGGGTGGAAAGTCGCACCGACTGCATGGTCTCGGCCGACGGCGCCCTGTTGGCGCTGCGCCGGGCTCTGTTCCAGCCGATCCCGGCCCAGGTCAACGATGATTTTTTCCTCAGCACCTGCGCGCCGGCCGCCGGCAAGTCGATCGTCTACGTGCCCCGGGCCCGGGTGACCGACCAAGGCGTGGACGAGGCCGACAAGCAGTTTCGCCGCCGCCAGCGGGTCACCGTCGGTGGATTGCAGAGCCTGGCCCAGCGCAAGGAACTGCTCAACCCACTGCGGCATGGCCTCTACGCCATCGGGCTGATCAGCCACAAACTGATCCGCCGCCTGGCGCCGGTATTGCTCTTGCCGCTGTTGCTGAGCAATGCCTGGCTGTGGGACGACCATCCGTTCTATCGCCTGACCCTGGTGGCGCAGCTACTCGGCTACGCCATGGCACTGATCGGCTTGATGGACGCCGGCCACCGTTTGCCCCGCCCCTTTCGCCTGGCCGCTTTCATCCTGGTGACGCTGGCAGGCATGAGCATCGGGCTCTGGCAGTTCCTGCGAGGTCATCGCTACAGCCAATGGAACCCCGAGCAGAATCGCTAAGGAGAAAGGCCGATGTCGATCAAACACGTCTTCAAGCGCACGGGCGGCTGGCTGTACCTGAACACGTCCTTGGGCCGCCACCCCCTGCGTGGCGCCGGCGTGATCCTGATGCTGCATCGCGTGTTGAACAACGACCGCGCCGCCGAATTGCCCCATCGCAACGAGTTGTGCGTGGGACCCGATGCGTTTGAACATCTGCTGATCTGGCTGCAACGGCATTTCGAATGCGTACCACTGATGACCCTCTTGTTGGCCGACCCTGAGAGCGTCCCCAATCGTCCGCGGGTGGCCCTGACCTTCGATGACGGCTGGCGCGACAACGCCATGAATGCCTTTCCGTTGCTGCGCCAATACCAGGTGCCGGCAAGCATTTTCCTCTCCACCGATTTTATTGGCAGTCGCCAGCACTTCTGGTGGGAAAGCATCGGCGAGACCCTGTGGGGCAGCCATGGCCAGGTGGCCCGGCATGCATTGATCGAACACTTGCAGCACGCCGGTCGGCCATTGCCGGTGCTACTGGATGACATCGACGACGAGCGCCGCAGCCTGGCGCTACTGCACTACTTGCAAAGCCTCAAGAGCCTCGATCCACGCATCCTGAGCGACCTCACTGACGCCTGCCCGCAGGGCTCCCAGCCCCAAGCCCTGGACTGGCCCCAGGTGCGCATGCTCGAAGATTCCGGCCTGGTCCGCTTCGGCCCCCATGGCGCCAGCCACGCGATCCTGACCGGGCTGGACGACCAGCGCCTGCACGAAGAGTTGACCCGCAGCTGGACAGCCTTGGAAAACGGCTGCGCCCAACCCTTGCCGGTGTATTGCTATCCCAATGGTGATAACGATGCCCGCGTGCGCCAACAGGTGGCCGCCCACGGTTTTGCCTTTGCCCTGGGCACCGAGGCCGGACTGTATCGCAACGACGGTGACCCTTTGAACCTGCCACGTTTTGGCGTCAGCCAGCGCAACGCCTGCCACCCTGAATTGTTGGCCTGGCGCATCCGCCAAGGAGCCCGTTCATGAATCGCGCACATTACCTCAGGCTCTTGGTGTTGAGCATGGGCACGAGCCTGGCGATGATCGGCCTGCGCCTGCTGCGAAACGTGTTGCTGGCACGTATCCTGGGGCCCAGTGAGCGTGGGCTGTTGGCGCTGCTGAGCACCCTGCCGGACCTGATCAGCGCCATCACCAGCGGGGGCCTGAATTCCGCCGTGGGTTATCAGGCGGCGCAGCATCGCTCGATGAGCCTGTTGCTCAGCCACGTGCTGGTCTTCGGCTGCCTGCTGGCGGGGTTGCTGACGCTGCTGGTGGTGGCGCTGGTGCGTGAGTTCGGCGCCGAACTGGACATCACCATGCAACTGGGGCTGCTGGCCTGGCTGCTGTTGCTGGCCGTGCCGCTGGCGGTACTCAAGAGCGGCCTGCTGACGCTGCACAACGCCTCCGGCGGCGTTGGTGCGTTCAATGCCTTACGGCTGATGGAATCCCTGGTTCCGCTGTTGCTGTTCGTGGCGCTGTTCTGGATGTGGAAAGACACGGCGCTGGAAGCGGCGCTGATCAGCTGGCTGGCGGGCCTGAGCCTGGTGGTACTGGCGGGCTGGATGTGGTTGCGCCGAGATCATGCGTTCACGCTGCGCTGGGATCGCACCGGCCAGAATGAACTGTTGCGTTACGGTGTCCGCAGTCATCCGGACCTTTTGTTCCAACAACTGATGATGCGCTCGGATTACCTGTTCATCGGCGCACTGCTGGGCAGCACGGCGCTGGGACACTACGCCATGGCCAGCGCCGCGGCTGAACTGCTGCATATCGTGCCGGAAGCGGTCACCACGCCACTGATGAAACGCCTGCTGCAGCAAGACACAGACATGAAGCGCCTGACCCCGCTGGCCTTGCGCCTGACCGCCACGGCCATGCTCGCCGCCTGCCTGGGCATGGTATTGGTCGGCGAATGGCTGATCGTTACCATGTTCGGCATCGCCTATCAACCGGCGTACCCGGCCCTGCTGGCGCTGCTGCCTGGGGTGTTCGGGTTGTGCTACGCAAGCATCCTGCGCCTGGACCTGCTAGGCAAGGGCCGCCCCGGGAGCGTTTCGTTGCTGATGGGCGCGGGAGCGCTATTGAACCTGGCGCTTAACCTGATCCTGATTCCGAGCTACGGCATCGTCGGCGCTGCCGCCGCTTCATCGATCGCCTACTTGGGTGTGACCGTTGCCATGCTGGTGATGTATTGCCGTCTCAGCGGCGTGGCACCGTGGCAGACACTGATTATCCTGCCCAGCGATTTGCTGCCGATGCGTCAGATGCTGCTGGGGAAATCCGCGTGAACACCGTCGCCAGCAAAACCGCCATCGCGAGCAAGCTCGCTCCCACAGGGTCCGGTGGCGGACACAACATGTGTAAGCACCACAAATCCCTTGTGGGAGCGGGCTTGCTCGCGAAAGCGGTGGGGCAGCTTGCGATGATGTTGAAAGTGACGGCCTCTTCGCGAGCAAGCCCGCTCCCACAAGGGAAATTGGCGGCGGGTCTATGTCTTCTGGTCTTGGCCACCTCGGTCCAAGCCGCGTCCATGCAATGGACCGGTATCCGTGACGGCAGCCTGTACCTGCAAACCGACCGTCCGGATTCTGCCACCGTGCGCTGGGTGCCCGCCTGGCAAGCCGAGGCCAATACCGAACACTTGTATCTGCTCGACGGCCACGGGCGATTGGCGGGTGAACGCCTGGTCAAGGCCGACCAGGTGCGTGGCGAGCAACAATGGCCCTTGCTGCCCGGCGCCGCCAGTTATCGGTTGGAGATTCCCGGCTACAGTTTCCGGCGCTACAGCGTCGAACACGACGCGCGCACCCGCGCCCTGTTTGCCCCGGCCAAGGTGCATTTCAGTGCTGAAGCCCACGATGGCGATGAGCTGTATTTCAAAGTGGCTGCCGGCGAACAGGCAGTGCTGGCAGGCAAGTTCCACGGCGGCGCAAGGGCACTGCAAGCCCGGCGCGTCGCCGATGGCAAACAGCTCCAACTGAACCTCAAGCCGTACCGGGCCTATTGGCAGTTCGACCAAGTGGCCCTGCCGGTGACGGATGTTGAACAAGTCTGGCGCCTGCATGTGCAGGGCAATGGCAAGCTGGCGTTCTGGCTGGACGGCACCGCCAACCTGTTCGCCCAGGACCCGGCGCACTTGCAACCGGTGCGCCAGGATCCGGGGCAGACCCACCTGACGCTGCACGACGAGGTGCTCGGCACGACCCCCAAGCTGGGCATATACCTGCCCTACGAGTTACTGCCGCCCTCGAGCTACGCGATGCTCGATGCGCTCAAACCCCAGGCGGCATCCCTCTACAGCTTCGTCGACGTCATGGCGGCCAAGATCAATCATGAAGACGCCTTCCGACGTTTGTATCGGGACCGCTTCGGCATCAACCAGGACATCACCCTGCTGGCCGCTACGCAGCGCCGGGCGGATCTGCAGGCCGACCAAACAAGTCTCAGTGGTTTGCAAGCCTGGCTCATGTCGACTCGGGCTTCAGGCGGCAACGGCATCCATTACCTCAGTTTTGCCGATGAGCCAAACCTGAACTACCCAGACTTCGCCAGTTTCCAGCAACTGTTCCAGAGCATGGCGGCCCAGGTCCGCGCCGATCCTGCCAACGCACGCGCCGGTGTCCGCATCGCCATACCCGCCAGCTCCCGGTTCACCAACGGCCCCTTCACCGATAATGCGGCTGACAAGCGCGGGATCGACTGGGCACGGCGTCTGCTCGCGACGTCCGACGACCAGATCGACGCCGTGGCCTGGCACGAATGGATGATCCGCGACCTGCTGGCGACCCGGGTCTACCGCGACAGCGTCCGTCAGGCCGCGCACCTGGTGGGGCTGGACAGCCAGGGCCGGCCCCGCAAGGCGTTGCTGTTGGACCAGACCAACATGTCCAGCGGCTCGAGCCTGAGCCCTTACGACCAGGAAACCCACTACGCCGCTTTGTGGTGGACCTCGGTAGCGATCAACGCCTCCGCGGATGGTTGGCTCGATATGCTCAACTGGTTCATGCTCGCCGACGAACCTGAATACCCCAAAGGCATGGTGCGGGTGCTGGACAATCAGCGCTTCGAGCTCAAGCCCGTGGGCCTGGCCCAGCAGTTCATTCAACAGCACTGGCTCAACCAGGTGCTGCGCCTGGACAACGACGCTTTTGAAGTCGACGTACTGGCCATGGCCACCGACAAGCAACGCAACCTGCTAGGCGTGAACAAAAGCACACGAGCCCATCAGGTCAGCCTCGACGGCACGGCCTGCCCTCAGCCAGGCATGACCTTGATGTATTTCGGCCCGGATAACCGCAGCCAAAACGCTGCGTTTGATTGCAAGGCCGGCCAGGTCGAGTTTCTCCTGCCAGGAGAAACCGTGTTCGCCCTCAGTTGGACAGCTTCCCTTCCCCCCAAAACTGCCACCCGTCAGGAGGCACCATGAACGCTCTGCAAATATTGCGTGATCGCATTCAGAAAAAAGGTCTGCGCGCCGTTCTAAAGCAACTGTGCAGACGCTACCTGTTTTCCCACACCCGACTGGTGTGGCTGGAGCATGACATACGGACCCCGCTCCCCCCCCATAACCTCAAGCCCTACCCACCGATGCGCCTGGAGTTCATCACGGTCAGCAATGCCGATGCGTTTGCCCGACACTTCGGCGACCGCGTCGAAACCATGCGAGAGTTGGCGGCCGAAGGCTACACAGGCTTGATGTACCTGGATGATCAGGGCGACAGCGTGGGCTTCGCCTGGGCCAGTACACGGGACTATTTCGACCGCCATTTCTACCGCTGCAACTTTCCGATCAAGCCTGGCGAGTACTTTCAGTTCGGTGGCGAGGCGATTCGTAAATACTGGGGTACCAGTATCTCGGCGGACATGCAGTTGGAGGTGTGGAAAGTCATGGCGGAGCACGGTTGCAGCACAATGGTCGATGTCTGCGATTTGCAAAACATCCAGGCGATCAAGATGCATATCCGCATGGGCTTCCAGGAGCGTGGGCAGATCACCCACCTATACCGTTTGCTCGGTCATTGGCGGTTCCTGCGCAATACGTCTTACGCCGGCACGGCACTGGACGCATTCCGCAAACCGGCCCAGCCGGCTGCCACGACTTCGGCGGCCTGACCCCCATGGCGATCCGGTTCCAATGGTGTCGCTCCCTGGGCGCAGCGGATTTTCCTGTATCAGCTTATGAACAGCTGCTGGCCCAGGTGGCCGACGCAACACCGTTCAATACCCTGGCCTGGCTGCAAGCAGCGGAATTCGCCCTGTTGCCCGAGCAGCAGTTGCATGTACTGCTGGGTTGGCAAGACCAGGCCTTGTGCCTTTGCCTACCCCTGATATCAGGACGTGAACGTATCGGCGGGCTGCGGTTCAGGGTGTTGCATCACTTGGGTTTTCCAATGACCGACCGCATCGCCTTGCTGGCGCGCCTGGCCCCCGAAGACATGGGCCAGGCGCTGATGCAGATCCGTCAACATTTGCCTCACGCGTTGCTGCAATTGAATGAGGTGATCGAGCCCATCGGTGAGCAAAGCGTCCTCAGCGCCTGGATGGCGCTGAGTTCAACCGGCGAACGGCGGCTCAGTTGCCGGGTTCCGGTGCACTTGATCAATGACAGTGACCGCCAAGAGATATCCGGCGATCCACGCTACAAATTGCGCCGGGCGCGCAAGCGGATCGCCGCCTGTGGCGCCGAGATCCGCCGGGTGACACCGGATGCCATCAGCATGGGCCAATTGCTGCGGTCCCTCGCCGATGTCGAGGCGGTCAGCTGGAAAGGCGAGGAAGGTGTCGGCATCTTCGCCGACCCCAGGCGCCAGCAATGGATGAACCACGCCTTCACCGCCCTCGCCGCCCAAGGCCTGGTGCGGGTGGTGCTGCTGGAGCTGAACGGCGAGTGCATCAGCTATCGCCTCGGCCTGCTGGACCAGGGCCGGCTGTACGATTACAACCTGGCATTCCTGCCACAGCATGCCGACCTGGGCAGTGGCCGGGTGTTGCTTGAAGAGTGGATCCGCTGGGGGCTGGACGAAAACTGGCGCTGGATCGATGCGTCGCGGGTCAGTCTCAATAACTCCAACCATCAATTGCACGAGCGCATGACCGGCCTGCTGGAACACTGGCGTTGGAGTTTCTATTCCTGGCAGCCTGATGGTTTGCTCCTGGGTTTCGCCTTGCGGCTTTGGAAGAGCCTGAAACCATGGCTTGGCAAGCGCAAGACTAAACCAACCGCGGCGACGTCATCGTCTTCCACCAAGCCCCAGGAGAACACCCATGCCTCGCCAAGCGATCATCAACGCTGACGACTTTGGGCTCAGCCTTAGCGCAAACACATTGATCCTGCGGGCCTTCGAGACCGGCGTGATCAGTTCCGCCTCGGCCATGGCCAACATGCCGGGTTTCGAGCAAGCCTGTGAATTGGCCCGGCAACCGCTGCTCAACGGCCACGTTGGCCTGCACTTCAATCTCAGCTACGGCCCGCCGCTGGGCCAGGCAATCGCATCATGCCGTTCTTTTTGCGCCGCCAATGGCCAGTTCGACCTGAACCTGTCGCGGTATTGCCTGCGCCTGGGTGCAAAGGACCTGGCCGCGGTGGAAGATGAGCTCCACGCGCAATGGCAACGCTGTCTGGACCATGGCCTGAGCCCCAGCCACCTCGACTCTCATCAACACGTGCACAATATCTGGCCCATCGGCGAACTGGTGGCCCGCTTCGCCGCCCGGCAAGGCGTGCCCTTGCGTCTGGCGCGCAACCTGGGGCTGAACTTGAACCTGCCCAAGCGTATTTTCAAGACCCTGCTTAACCGGCGCTTGCGCAGCCTGTGCGGGGCGACAGCAGATTACGTCTGCACGCCGGCCGACCTGGACCACGCCGCGCCGCCGGAACACGGCTCGCTCGAGGTCATCGTTCATCCGCTGCAATTGGACGGGGATTTTGGCGATGCCAGCCTGATGCCAGGAGACTCATTGACCCACGTACTGCACAAGCGCCTGGCGGGCGTGCCCAAGGTCGCGTATGACCGGACCACGCGAGTGTTGAAGCTGGCGGAGTATGGCGATGTGCACTGACAGGTCAGTCGTTGTTTCAACTACCGTGTTTTAAACACCGAGGCTCATCCGCGCCAGCGAGGCACGGCGATCGATGGCCTCACGCAACCGGCGCTTCTGCGCCTCCCAGACGTTGGCATCCACCCGGGGTGAACGCATCAGCGCCAGCATCGCTTCCTTGGCGTTGAGGTACTCGGTCCACGCATCCTGGGCCTTGAGGCTGCGCCGCTCTTCGTCGCTCATATCCATGCGCCGCAGAGCCTGGGCGCATTCGTCCTGGATCAACGGGCCGAGGGTCGCCTGGATCTTGTGGGGTGCCCTGAAACACGCCGTACCGGCGACGATATCCCGCGCCCGGTCCAAGCCCCACTCCAACGCCTGGGCCAGCGGTTCATGAAGGGCGCGGTCGTAGAACTCTTCGATCCAAACGGATCCGTTCGGACGATAAACACAGACGAAAACCTGTGTCATGCCCTGCTGATTGATTCTTGCCTGAACCTCGACCTGCGTACCGTCTTCCAGGATCTCTTCGTGGTTGCGCGCCGGCAACCGGCTGTCCACCCAAAGCCAATACTGTGCGCTTCTACGTCGCATCGCGTTGCCCTCCCCCAAAGGAATAGGGAGTAAGACACAGGGTTTGGGGATTTTCCAGCGCCGACAAGCGCGCTTCAGACGAATGACAGCCCGAAATCCCTGCGCCGCTTTCGGAGAATCTGCTACAAGGCATCTTCGATTTCGAGTAGCGAATGGCATCGATGTCTTCACTCTTACTTTCTGGCTTGAAACGCCGCTGGTTGGCTTGGCTGTGCATGAGCGCATTGGTGGTCGGCCTGCCGGTAGGCTGCGCTGTGTTGCAGCACAAAGAGCGGGAACTGGTCTTTCGCATCGAGCCCGGGACTGCCCGCTGGTTCAGTGGGCTGCCCAGCGGTGTGCAGGAGTTCGACCTCAAGCCAACAAGCTTCAAGGCCGGGGAAAATATCCACGGCTGGTGGTGGCCGGCCGAACGCAAGAACGCGCCGGCCATCCTGTATTTACATGGCGTGCGCTGGAATTTGACCGGCCAGCTGTTTCGTATCCAACAGCTGCGGGCGCTGGGCTATTCGGTCCTGGCCATCGACTACCGTGGCTTTGGCAAAAGCCATGGGGAGCTGCCGTCGGAAGCCAGTGTCTATGAGGACGCGCGCATCGCCTGGGAGCGTCTCGAAGTCTTGCAGCCGGACCCAAGCCTGCGGCTGATCTATGGACATTCACTGGGAGGCGCCGTCGCGGTGGACCTCGCTGCGCAGCTTGGCCAAGAGACAGCGAAGGATGGCAAGGCTCGGGTTCGAGGCCTGGTGATCGAGTCCACGTTCACGTCCTTGGGCGATGTCGCCACCGCGATGGCCAATACGTCCCTGCCGGTGCGCTGGCTGTTGTCGCAGAAGTTCGACTCCATCGACAAGATCGGCGAGATCAACATGCCGCTGCTGGTTGTCCATGGCGCCGCCGACCGCTACGTGCCGCCACGGTTCAGCGAGCAACTGTTCAACGCCGCCCGGGAACCCAAGCGCCTGCTGCTGGTGCCCGGGGCGACGCATAACAACAGCATGAGCCTGGCGGGCAAAAACTACCGGCAGGCGTTGGATGCCCTCATGAAAAGCTCAGCAGCGCCTGTGGCCGGAAACACCCCCGCTGCCCCGGCCAAAGCGGGTTGAGCCACTGAATCTCCATGCCTCTTGTGGGAAGCGGTGGGTCAGTTAGTAGCGATGTTGGCTGTGCCGGCACCATCGCGAGCAAGCTCGCTCCCACCGTTTGTCCGAGGTGTTCGCAAATATTGCATACACCAAAAACCCTGTGGGAGCGGGCTTGCTCGCGAAAGCGGTGGGTCAGTTGGTAAAGATATTGACTGTACCGCCATCTTCGCGAGCAAGCCCGCTCCCACAGGGTTCCGAGGCGTTCAAGAAATCGGCATCCACCGCTGATTCCCTTGTGGGAGCGAGCTTGCTCGCGATGGCGGTGGGTCAAGCGACGATGAGCCGTCAGGCCCCCGCGCCAAATCGGTCGCGACTGTTGGTCAGGTGCAGCCACATGGCGGCGCGGGCGGCGTCCGGGTCCTGGCGCTTGATGGCGTTGAAAATCGCCTCGTGTTCAAGGTTGGCCCACTGCGCCAGCTTGCTCAGATCCGCCTGGCCGCGCTCGGCCACGTTCACGCGGGTCCTGGGAATCATCGCATTGCCCAGGTGCTGCATGATCTCGACAAAACAGGTGTTGTCCGTGGCCTCGGCGATGAGCAGATGGAAACGCCGGTCGGCTTCGACACAGCTGTCGTTGTTGTTGGACAACCGCTGGTAATCATCCAGCGCCTGGCGCATCTGCTGTAATTGATGCTCGCTGCGGCGCTGGGCCGCCAGGGCAACCGCCTGGGTTTCCAGGCCCAGGCGCAGTTCCAGAATCGCCCGCACCCCCGCCGCGGTGTCGACATTCAGACGCAACCCCGGCTCGCCGGTTTGCGCCAGCACAAAAGTGCCGATGCCGTGGCGAGTCTCCACCAGCCCTGAGGCCTGCAACTTGGAAATCGCCTCGCGCACCACCGTCCGGCTGACGCGATGGGCCTGCACGATGGCACCTTCCGAAGGCAACTTCTCGCCCGGTTTCAACTGCCCCAGCAGGATGCTCTGGCTCAGCTTCGCCACCAGGTCATGGGCCAGGTTGTGGGTGCGCTTGCGCAGGGGGACGTGGTGGTCTGGCGGCATGAACCGTTGTTCCTTGATACGGGCAGGCAGATCGTCGGATGAAAACCTCGGCGCGCCCTAAACTTGTATGACAAGCTAGATCATCGCAGCCCGCTCAGGGTTGCGCCAGTACAAACACAATCCTGCCTGCATTTTTTGTTTTTTTTACCAACCCCCGTAAACAACGGAGCCCAGGGATATTTCCAAGCAATCATATTCAAAAAACGACAAAGCTCACTTGTAAGACAAAAAAATCAAGTTGTATGATGTCTATCAACATCGCCCCGTCGCGATGCCCCATAAAAACAACGAGTGGGAAAGACATGCAGATTCAAGAAGCCACCAAAGCCCCGATCATCACCAGCATGCAGGTCGTGCCCGTGGCCGGCCATGACGGCATGCTGCTGAACCTCAGCGGCGCCCATGGTCCGTTTTTCACCCGCAACATCGTCATTCTCAAGGACAACGCCGGCCACACCGGCGTGGGCGAAGTGCCCGGCGGCGAGCGCATTCGCCAGACCCTTGAAGATGCCCGTTCGTTGGTGGTCGGCAGCCCTATCGGCACGTACCAGAAGATTCTCAACACCGTGCGCCACGCCTTCGCCGACCGCGATGCCGGCGGCCGTGGCCTGCAGACCTTCGACCTGCGCATCACCATCCACGCGGTCACTGGCCTGGAAGCGGCCTTGCTGGACCTGCTCGGCCAACACCTGGACGTACCGGTCGCCGCCCTGCTCGGCGAAGGCCAGCAGCGAGATGAAGTGAAAATGCTCGGCTATCTGTTTTACGTCGGCGATCGCCAACAGACCGACCTGGCCTATCGCAGCGAACCGGACGCCGACAACGACTGGTTCCGCGTGCGTCACGAAAAGGCTCTGGACGCCGACGCCGTGGTCCGCCTGGCCGAAGCGGCCCAGGCTCGTTATGGCTTCCAGGACTTCAAGCTCAAGGGCGGCGTACTCCAGGGCGACGCGGAAATCGAAGCGGTCACCGCGCTGGCCGAACGCTTCCCCCAGGCGCGCATCACCCTGGATCCGAATGGCGCGTGGTCACTCAAGGAAGCGATTCGCTTATGCCGCGACCAACACAAGGTGCTGGCCTATGCCGAAGACCCTTGCGGTGCCGAGAATGGCTATTCCGGGCGCGAGGTCATGGCCGAATTCCGCCGCGCCACGGGCCTGAAGACCGCCACCAACATGATCGCCACCGATTGGCGCGAAATGGGCCACGCCATCACTTTGCAGTCCGTGGACATTCCCCTGGCCGACCCGCACTTCTGGACCATGCAAGGCTCCGTGCGTGTGGCGCAGATGTGCAATGAGTGGGGCCTGACCTGGGGCTCGCATTCCAACAACCATTTCGACATTTCCCTGGCGATGTTCACCCATGTAGCCGCCGCGGCACCGGGCGAGATCACCGCCATCGACACCCATTGGATCTGGCAGGACGGTCAGCGACTGACCAAGGCGCCTTTGCAGATCCAGGGCGGCTGCGTGCAAGTGCCGAAAAAACCGGGGTTGGGGATCGAGCTGGACACCGACCAACTGGCCAAGGCCCATGAGCTGTACAAAGGCATGGGCCTCGGGGCACGGGACGATGCGGTGGCGATGCAGTTCCTGATACCGGGCTGGACCTTCAACAACAAGCAGCCATGCCTGGTTCGCTGAAGCGAGCAATATCCCTTGTGGGAGCGAGCTTGCTCGCGATTGCGCAGTGTCAGCCTCTATCCAGTTGACTGATCCACCGCCATCGCGAGCAAGCTCGCTCCCACATTTGGATCTGCGGTGGCCTTTGATTTTTATGAGCGCCACAAAACACCTGTGGCGAGGGAGCTTGCTCCCTCGCCACAGTCATCATTCCCCTTCAGTTATCAGCTCAGCCTTTGGCAGTCGAACCTGGTGAACGTTAACCCTCCGGTCGCAGGATCAACACCGCCAACGGCGGCAGGTTGAGTTCCAGCGACAAGGCCTGGCCATGGCTGGGCACTTCTTCGGTGGAGGCGCCGCCGCCGTTGCCGTAGTTGGAACCGGCGTAGGTGTCGGCATCGCTGTTGAGCAATTCGACCCAGCGCCCGGCGAACGGCACGCCGACCCGGTAGGCCTCGCGCGGCACCGGGGTGAAGTTGGCGACCACCAGCACCGGCCGGCCATCCTTGCTCCAGCGCAGCCAGGCGTAGACGCTGTTGAGGGCGTCGTCGCCAATCAGCCATTGGAAACCCTGGGGCGCGTCATCCTGGTCGTGCAACGCCGGTTCTTCGCGATAGAGCCGGTTCAGATCGCTCACCAGCTTCTGCACGCCCCGGTGCTCAGGGTATTGCAGCAAGTACCAATCCAGCTGCTGGTCGTGGTTCCACTCGCGCCATTGGCCAAACTCACAGCCCATGAACAGCAGCTTCTTGCCGGGATGGCCCCACATGAAACTCAGGTAGGCCCTGAGGTTGGCGAACTTCTGCCAGCGGTCACCAGGCATCTTGTCGATCAGCGAGCGTTTGCCATGGACCACTTCGTCGTGGGAAATCGGCAACACGAAACGCTCGGACCAGGCATACACCAGGCCAAAGCTCAGTTCGTTATGGTGATGGGCGCGGTACACCGGGTCTTGCTGGATGTAGTGCAGCGA
>Ga0307408_100001375_pt1 | contig 18137 bp, 11 predicted proteins | sample 322Cmetagenome_FD_202116 | JGI IMG/M metagenome (GOLD analysis project Ga0307408, IMG submission 202116) | Maize rhizosphere microbial communities from greenhouse at UC Davis, California, United States - 322HYB-C-3 | ecosystem: Host-associated > Plants > Roots > Rhizosphere > Soil | place... | reverse complement strand
ATTAAACGAAAGGAGCTGTAGGGGAAGGAATCGAACCTTCAAGGAGTGGTTAACTGTTGCCAGCTTTCCCAGAATCTCCGCCACCGAGACAAGGAGGTGTGTCTGCCTGTTTCACCACCCTACAGTATGTAACAGCTTTTTTCATCCGCCGTTGATACAAAGATAATAAGCTTTCTAATTCCTTGCAAATATTTTAACAAAAAATATTAAATCATATAACTATATCAACAAAACAACAAAACACCTATCAATTCAACAATTCGACACTCACCAATAAAGCAAACTCTCTATAAGGAGTTGATTTGCCAACAGTAGCCAAAACTCTTCAAACTAATAAGGGTGTTTCATACCAAGATTACTTTATTTCTTCTTGTAGGTTTGTTATCTATCCACCCTACCGTATTTTTCATCCGGAACAGGAAGGGCTCCCCTGAAGAAATTATTCAAATACCCAGCTCAGTTTTCCTGGCACTTAGGTCTGAACTGGCTTTGCTTGTTATCATTCCGCTATTGGCCGGCTTAATGGCAAAAGGAGTTGGTTATTTCGGCTAAAATGAAGGTGCTGGCTAGATATTCAGCACTTTCATCCACTCTCTTGCCATTAGCTCGTGGCCAGCAGGCATTGGGTGAACTCCGTCCCAAATCCAGTATTCTGCCGGGGCTTTTTTCAATGCCTTATTAAAAGCAGATTGGTAGGGCACAAACGCCGCATTAAATTCTTTGGCTAAGTCTTTTGCTATTACTTGCCTTTGCTTAACCTTTTCATTCCATTTATCCCAATTGGCCTTTATCTTTCCTACCGGCAATAAAAATGGTTCGCCAATTACCAGGCGGGTATCAGGCAAACTCTCACGGGTAAGTTGTAAAAGACTTCTATATTTCTCCTCATAAGCCTCAGCCGTAAATCCAGCTTTGCCGTCCATATCTGCACTAGTATCATTCACTCCAACCAAAATGCTAAGAACATCTGGCTTTAGCCCTACAGCGTCTTTCTGCCAGCGATTTGTAAGCCCAATAAGCGTATCTCCACTAACACCCCGATTAAAAAAATGATAATCCATTTCCGGATGTTCAAAACCTAGTCGGCTGGCAACAATATAAGCATAGCCGTGCCCCATAATATGGTTCCAGTCGTTGTTTCTACTTCGGCCGCCATCGGTAATAGAATCGCCCTGAAAAAGTATTCTAGCTCCTTGCTTTAAGGATATTCTGTCGGCCTTAGGCGCGGCTGTTAAGCATGATGGGATAAATGGCAAAGCGCCTGCAGCAATTGCCCCTTTCAGGAAGGTTCGTCTTTTGTACATAGATATATAATCGTTTGGGGCTGTAAGTTAAAAACTCCTTCTATTATTCTCAACTGCTAATTATGCAATCGCGCTTTAATGCCTTTTTTATTTGAAGCCAATGTCTATCTTTGCCTTACGGAAATGGTGTCTTCCGATTTAACCGCCCTAAAAAGCTGATGGCGCCTACAATAGTAACCGATAGTTAATTTTACCTGTTGGAATAAATTATTGTAGATGAACATTTCAGATCAGCAAATAATCCAGTCTTTAAAATCAATCTATTACAGCACTGCTGCGCTATGTATAGCTTTGCTGATGAATTATTTAAGCCTGAATATTGTATCCAACTTTCACACCGAAAACTAAAAATATGCATAAACAACTTATAGGAGAACAACTTACTATTTCAAAACAACTCTTGCGGTGGACATTCCTCGTAATTCCGGTAGCTGTTGCTTCGGGATGCATGGTAGCATTGTTTTTAAGCTTATTAGGATGGGCTATTGAATATCGCTTTGCGCATACCTGGCTTTTATACCTTCTGCCTGCTGCAGGATTATTAATTCACTTCATTTATCAATTAGTAGGAAAATCGTCGGAGAAAGGCAACAACCTGATCGTAGAAGAAATTCATCAGCCAGCAACCGGTGTTCCAAAACTGATGGGGCCCATTATATTGATCACAACTGTCATAACTCATCTGTTTGGGGGCTCTGCCGGACGCGAAGGTACCGCTGTACAAATCGGCGGAAGCCTGGCATCAATGTTTTCCTCGTGGTTCAAACTCAACCGACTCGATACGCAAACGCTTTTAACGGCTGGTGTTGCTGCTGGCTTTGGGGCAGTATTTGGTACCCCGCTTACGGGAGCAATTTTCGCGATGGAAGTTCTGGCTATCGGAAGAATTCAATACTCTGCACTGCTGCCCTGTTTGATGGCTGCTATTATCGGCGACCTTACAGTATCGGCTATTGGCGTTCAACATGCGCATTACCATATCGATGTACTACCCAATATCCATCATTCTTTCTCTCAGTATTTTTCGCTCGACTTACTTCTTCTCGTAAAAGCCGTTATTGCTTCTGTAGCCTTCGGTTTAGCCAGTTATCTTTTTGCAGAACTTACTTATGGGATTAAAAACATGTTTTTGGAAAGCATTAAAAAGAGGTGGATTATCCCGGTTTTAGGAGGTTTTATCATCATATTGCTCACCACAGTTTTGGGCAGGCCCGATTATTTAAGCCTTGGCGTACAGGCAGAATATCCAGGGGCGGTTACTATTTCATCGGCATTCCATGAGGGCGGCGCAGATTCCTGGAGCTGGTTTTGGAAAAGCATTTATACAGCTATTACGCTAGGCAGCGGGTTTAAAGGTGGTGAAGTAACTCCCCTATTCTACATTGGTGCTACATTAGGCAATGCCTTATCGCAATTACTTGATGCTCCGGTAAGCCTTTTTGCAGCATTGGGTTTCATTGCTGTTTTTGCAGGAGCTACCAATACACCTTTGGCTTGCACCTTAATGGGAGTAGAACTTTTTGGAGGCGAATTTGCCTTATTTTATGCCGTAGCCTGTTTTACCGCCTATTACTTTAGCGGGCACTCGGGGATTTATACATCTCAAAAAATTGCAGTTTCAAAAACCGCAGACTCAAGCACAGACTCCTTATCCGAGATTGTAAAACAACGAAGAAATTTAAGGAAACGGCTTTTCGGACGCTAGTCGCAAAAGCATTACAACGTTTAACGGACGGCTGTTTAATTTCTCGGGAGTCTCCCGGCGGTAGATAAATAAGCAGCTATTCTCCTCTTGTTTCAGAATTTCTAGAGAGCTGAAATGCTGCTGCCTTCCCATATTGATAGATTTGCAAGTCCTCTTGGGCTGCTAATCCACAAGCCACACAACAAACACATATCCAATTGGTTACGCAATCGTTATCGGTAACGATTGCACAAATTATTTCATGTAAACGCATACCATATTTCGTTTGGCTTTCTATTTTTAACCTAAATATATAACCAATTTAATTTTCAGATTAGTCTACTACTCAATTAGGCTCCCTAACTAATCGAAATCAAAAAACCAAAACAAACCAAATGAAAACAAACCTATTTCGTACCTCAATCGTAGCTATGGCTATAGCTTTTGGCGTGCTTAGCTGTAAAAAAAGCCAGGTGCTTAATTCTGAATCGACAGAAGGCTCAACATCTCAAAAGGCAACAGCAACTACATCAGCAACCTGTTTTGCACAAGGATGGGCGTCACAAAACGGTGGAACCAGCGGCGGAGGCGATGTAACTCCCACTGTGGTAACAACCTATGCAGCCTTAAAATCTGCGATTCAAAACACCAGCGTTAAGGTGATACAAGTAAATGGTACTATCACTATACCTTCTGGTGGACGCATTTCGTTTCAGGACCAATCTGGAAAAACTATATTTGGTTCTGCAGGCGCGAAATTGGTTTCGACCGACAAAACCCAGGCTAGTTCCGGAATTATCTACGTAAAAAGATGCAGCAACATCATTATCAGAAACCTGATTTTTGATGGTCCAGGCGCGTATGATATAGATGGCTGGGATAATGCTACATTAGATGCATGTACTAATGTTTGGGTTGACCATTGCGAGTTCAGAGATGGGCTAGATGGTAACTTTGATGTTAAGAATACTTCTGATTACATTACCGTTTCCTGGTGCAAATTTACCTACCTGAAAGCCCCAACCCCAGATGGGCCAGGTGGTTCTGATGACCACAGGTTTTGCAATCTTATTGGTTCAAGCGATAGCGCTACCGGCGACCGCGGCCACTTAAACATCACTTTTGCCCGTTGCTGGTGGTCTCAGGGCTGCGTGGCCCGTATGCCGCGTGTAAGGTTTGGTAAAGTACATCTTGCGAATAATTATTTCAACAGTACATCAAGCAGCTACTGTATTCAGGCTGGCTTTGAAGCTAATCTTTTAATCGAGTCGAATGTGTTTGAAAATGTTAAAAACCCAATTGACAAAATGAGTGGCACGGCAACTGCTATTCAACAAAAGAACAACATATTCACTAATGTAACTGGAAATACCGGAGGTAATGGTGTTAATGCCTTTACCCCTCCTTACACCATTAATATTCTTGGTGCTTCTAGTGTAAAATCAACTGTAACAGCATCAGGCGGTGCAGGAGCTACCTTAACGGGAAACAGCTGCTCATCTATCTAAAAACAAGTTTAAAGGCATGAAAAAAAATTAACATCCTCATGCCAATTTTTATATACTGTCGGGTTTAATTGGGTCAAGAAGCTAATTTGAGTGCAATTAAGTTGATATATGAAGCATTTCCCGAGTTAGGGCGTGCGAAAAGAGGCTGCATCAGAAATGATTGCAGCCTCTTTACTAATCTCCAATCACTAGTCACTAATCTCCCCTTAATTCGACAAATCGTCGGGTTACTCGTCTTACTAATTTCCGTATCTTTATTAGTATTATAAAATAGATCCTTTCGCTAATTAATTATAGCATTGATAGGTATCTTTTATTTATAATTTTCGTTAAAATTATAAATAATGCATCACTATGATAAAGAATGCGTTGCTGTTAATTATTGCTATTTCTATAGCAACTAGCACCTTCTGCCAGCTACCTGTTCAGAACCGAATTTTTCACTACACCACCAGGGACGGGCTGTCATTCGGAGTAGTAAACAGTATTGCCCAAGATAAAAGGGGGTTTATATGGATTGGCACAGCCGATGGCTTAAACCGCTTTGATGGCTCGGATTTTAAAGTTTTCAAACTCGAGCCCGACAATAAGTACAGCCTACCAAGCAACTTTGTAGATATAATTTTCAAAGATTCTGATGGCGACCTTTGGGTTTCCTCCAGAACCGGCCTGAACAAGTTTGACCCCGAAAAAGAACGATTTATAACCTACAAATTCCATAAGGAAGCGCCTGGCGCCCAAATGAATTCTGTAGGCTACATTTCGGAAAGCCGTGACAAAAACCTTTGGGTTGCCTTCAGCAACGGAGGGTTTTCTTATTTTAATAAGAAGAAAAAAACAATCATAAATTATAACACCGATAACCTTCCGAGCCTGCACAATAACTCTGTGGGAAAGATTTTAGAAGATTCGAACAACCTTTTATGGGTTGGCACCCTTACTGGGGTTAATGTATATCATATCGGCAAAAATAAAAAACTCGAAAAAGCGCCGGTAGATACCCGTAGCCTACCTTTATATAGAGTTCATTGTATTTACAACGACCGCTTCAATAATATCTGGATTGCTACCCACCAGGGCCTGATTTTCTACAAACGAAATCTCAATAAATTTTTCATCCTTCGTGGGCCAGCTTACAATTTAAAGAGCGAAATATTTTATTTCCTTAATGAGGATAATGAGAACAATTTACTTATTGGCCTGGAGGAAGGCGGACTGTATAAACTCAATATGTCTCAGGTTGCGGGCAATACAAGGCCAGAAGATTATGTGATCAAACCCGTAATTGGGGAGAATGGAGACAATATAACTCCAAGGTCTATCCAATATTTGTTTAAAGACAAAGACAAAAACATGTGGGTAGCGACCCACGGCGCCGGTGTATTTATGATTAGCGCCACCAAAGAGCGTTTCACAAAATTCCAGAAAAGACTGGAAGGTGAAGAGGGCGGCTCCTATCTACGTTTTTATGGCATGTGCACAGACGATGAAGGTAACCTGTGGATCGGAACAGACGGAGATGGAATTTATAAAACTAAACCAACCGGAGAACTTATAAAACATTACAAAGCCGATGGGCGAAAAGGAAGCTTAACCGGCAATGCTATACTTTACGGATTTAAAGACAGTAAAAACAACCTCTGGTTCGGCACCTATGCCCATGGACTTTTTTTATATAATAAATCTTCAGATACGTTTACCAATTTCCAGCATAATCCTAAAGACAAATACAGCTTGGGAATTAACGACGTGCGCATTATATATGAAGATGTGCATCAAAATATATGGATTGGCACCAATGGCGGCGGCTTGGGACGAATGGATCCTTCTACTAAAAAGATACAAAACTTTAATCGGACTAACAGTGATCTTAGCTCAAATGACGTACGGGCGATAGTTGGTGATAATAGTGGCAACTTATTTTTAGGCTGTTATGGTGCAGCACTGATGTACTATAAAGCCAGTGAAAAAAAGTTCTATAAATACTTTCAGCAAAAAAAAGAAAATGAGCTAATCCCAAGCGGAGTAATACTGTCGCTTTACCTTGATAAAAAAGACCGTCTTTGGATTGGAACAGAAGGCGATGGCCTTGTTATTTATGATATTAGAAGGAAAACATTTAAAAAATATACCGATAAAAACGGACTCGCCACCACTATAAATGCAATTAAAGAGCAAGATTCTGATATTTTTTGGATAAGCACGAATAAAGGGCTTTCAAAAATGGATCTGGCTGCCAATAAGATTTACAACTACGATGCAAGTGATGGGCTTCAGGGCGGGCAGTTTAATCCCGGTTCGGCTTTGTATAGCGAAAAGGGGAAATTTATGTGTTTTGGAGGAACTGAGGGTTGGAACCTCTTTAAACCTGAGGACGTGAAAGTGAGTACTGTTACCGCAGAGACGGTTATAACCGGACTACAGTTGTTCGGCAAACAAATTAAGGTAGGAAAGAATGATGGCAACAATAATCTTTTAGATAAGGACATTAGTGAAACAGATCAAATTATTTTTAATCCAAACCAAGCTGTTTTCACACTTCAATATGCCGCTTTGAATTATTCTTATCCCAAGGACGTAGAATACGCATATAAGCTGGAAGGCCTGGACAAGGATTGGAACTATGTAAAATCCCAACAGTCAGCCACTTATCGCTACCTACCCCCTAATGATTATATATTCAAGGTAAAGGCATCTAATCAAGACGGAGTTTGGCCAGAAAAATTTACTAGTATTAAAATTAGAATACTGCCACCCTGGTATAAGACATGGTGGGCCTATCTCATTTGGCTGAGTTTGGCAATCGGGGCAATGCTAAGCTTTTATAAGTACCGAATAAATTTGATAAAAGCCCAAAAAGACAAGCTTGAAAAACAAGTGAAGGAGCGCACTCTTGAAGTGCAAAGGCAGGCGGAAGAACTAAAAGCTCAATCTGAAAGCCTAAAAAGCCTGAATGCAGACTTAAAAAACCAATCAGAAGAACTACAAACGCAGTCAGAACACCTTATTGCCTTAAATAGCGACCTGGAACAACGCCGTGCCCAGGAGCATATTTTGCGGCAGAAAGCAGAAACGGCCCGTAAGGAAGCTGATCAGGCCAACGAAGCTAAAAGTATATTTTTGGCCACCATGAGTCATGAGATACGCACGCCAATGAACGGAGTTGTTGGAATGGCCTCGCTCCTTTTGGAAACCAAACTAACTCCGGAACAGGAGGAATATGCGAATATTATTAATACCAGCGGCGATGCCTTGCTTCATGTAATTAATGATATTCTGGATTTTTCGAAAATTGAAAGTGGAAACCTTGAAATAGACCAGCACGAATTTGACTTACGCCAATGCATCGAAAGTGTCCTGGATATTTTTGCTACAAAAGCTGCAAACCAGGGCTTAGATTTAGGGTATCAGCTAGACTCCCGCTTGCCAGAGGCTATTTGGGGAGACAGCCTTCGTTTAAGGCAGATCCTTATAAATTTTGTAAGCAATGCAATGAAGTTTACACATAAAGGCGAAGTCTTTGTAGAAGTGAACTTAGTCAAATCCACCGATGATCTTTTGGATATCCAATTTGAAGTGCGAGATACAGGTATTGGCATCCCTGAAGATAAATTAGGAAGATTGTTCAAAGCATTCTCGCAGGTAGATTCATCTACCACTCGTAAGTATGGAGGCACCGGATTAGGGCTTATTATTAGCGAAAGGCTGATAAAATTAATGGGTGGAGACGTAAGTGTGAGTAGCGAAGTTGGGGTAGGTACAACCTTTAAGTTCTATATAAAATGCAAAGCTGCTGAAAATAAAGAAAGCCCCGCTCGGATAATCAATAGTCAAGTTACTGAAGGAAAGAAGGTTCTGGTTATCGAAGAGAATACAAGCATATTAAAAGGCTTAAAGACTGACCTTGAAGTCCTTAAGCTTAAGCCGGTATTTGCATATTCGAGCCAAGAAGCTTTAGAAATTATAAACACCAGTGCCCCCCTTGACCTGGTTATCCTGGACATGCAAATGCCCGACATGGATGGAATAAGTTTGGCAAAAGCAATTAAAAATATCAATCCAAAACTTCCGCTTTTACCGCTTAGCTATGCAGGAAACGAAGACGTTTCTAAGTTCCCGGAACTGTTCAATTCAGTGTTAACAAAGCCCATTAAGTACGGGCAGCTTTTAAGGCTTGTCCAATCTGCGCTACAAGATGGAAGCGGAGTACCGGCTACACAAGAGGACTCTAAACGGAGCCATCTTTTAAGTGAGGATTTTGCAGCCAGCTATCCGCTTAAGATTTTAATAGCGGAGGATAACTTAATTAACCAGAAACTTGCTACCCGAGTGCTTAATAAGCTAGGCTATAAACCCGAAATTGCCAATGATGGTAAAGAAGCAATTGAAATGTTTAAAGACAAGCCATATGATGTAATATTGATGGATATGCAAATGCCTGTTATGGATGGTATTGAAGCAACTAAAATGATTAGAAGCTGTGAAATGATAAAACAACCTCAAATTATTGCAATGACTGCTAATGCCATGGCGGAGGATAGAGAGCGGTGCTTAAAAGAAGGCATGAACGATTATATTTCAAAACCAGTTAGGCTGGAAGAGCTAATTACTATTTTAAAAAATGCATCAATAACGATTAAGATGTAGGTTAAAAGCTCCTGGGTATTTTTTCACGACGTTTCTGTTACCGTTGGTTTTAACCCTATTACGTTTAGTTAAGTGGTTGGTGAGGACACCAGCCCACGGCAAACGCCCGGTGCTAGTGTCCTCACTCCTTCGATGGACAAAGGAGTCCTTGGGACCAACACCTTCAATTCCTTAACTAAATGACGGTGAGTTTTAACCAACGAAATTTGAAGAATAGTTTTGGCTTAGCCGGCTAAAGCCATCTTTATGCATTTCTTATCCGTCAGCTAAAGCACAATGTCGTTTAGTTAAGAATAAAACCCCATCGGGGTTAAATGTCGGTAGAAGAAAAACAGGCGGTTATACATTCCGTGCCGTAGGTACGGTACCATGTAGCATACCTACGGCACGCAAAACCGTTCGCAATCAAATTTTCTACTCCCGAGAATTCGGGACACCTACGGCGCACCTGAAATTCCTTAACTAAATGACATTGAGCTAAAGCAGACGGCAATAGATACCCTTCACAGTTCTTTAATACCCACTCAAATTTCATCGAGCTTTTTTGCAGAACATCCGGCGATATTCAGGCTAGCCGCTTTGTGCTTCCGACGATAGGAGGATTCTTAAAATGCTTGTAAGTATAGTGCTTTAGTATCTCTCCTATCGCTATAGGACATTATTTACAACTCCTTCATTTTTATTATGAAACCTTGTCATCGTAAGTTTGTAATGAAGAGACAAAAAAAGATAAGACGAAATTTAATTTTGTAACAAAAGATATTGGCAGGTAAAGGAGAAAGGTTTTAAACTGTCATTCGTCAAAGAGACTCATCGAGATGTTAGCCCCCTTTATCCTTCTTATTCAAACTTGAACAGTTCATTAGGCCCCGAGCCTGTTTTTACGATAGATAAGTTGAAATAAGATTGCTCAAAAAAAAAGATATGATAATAGGAATAGATTGCTCAAAAGACACCCTTGATGTTGCTCAGGCAATAGAAAAGAAAGCTGGTTACATAGGGAAATTCACAAACGATAAAGCAGGCTTTGAGAAGATTTATGAACAAGTAAAACAAAGCAGTCTGGTTGTAATGGAAGCATCAGGGCCATATTATATGCCTGTAGCTTATTATTTGCACGAGAAAGGCTTGTCTGTATCTGTAGTAAACCCATTGGTGATCAAAAGATATTGTCAGATGAAGTTGACAAGGACCAAAACAGATAAAAAGGATGCTGTAATGATCGCCATGTACGGAGAGTGAACAGCCCGGAGTATGGTCTCCGGATTCGGGCTACATATTAAAAACCAGACAACTGGAAACCTATCTTGATGGACTTAAAAAAAGAAGGACCATGGTAACCAACCAACTGCATGCGCTGATGCACACGGGTTTTTTAGATAAAGGTATCCAGAAAGAGATGGAAGAGGAAATTGCTGGCTATGATGAGAAAATAAAAAAGAAGGAAAAGGAAATAAAAGAGGAACTTGAGAAGGAGAATAAAAAATTATTTGAAGACCTTCAGAGTATCCCAGGGATAGGTCCCCGCACGGCAAGCCTGTTGACAATTACTACAAATGGATTTAAAGACTTTGAACACTACAAACAGCTCATATCCTACTATGGGGTAGCTCCCCGTATATTCGAGTCTGGCAGCTCGGTAAAAGGGAGATCTGCAATTTGCAAAGTTGGTATGGGGGCAGTGAGAAAAACGCTGTATATGGCCGCAAAATCAGCAATAATCTATAATACAAAATGTAGTGAGTTATATGAAAGGTTAAGAGCCAAAGGTAAGGCGTACAGAGTGGCGATGATTGCAGTGGTTAACAAACTTATAAAACAGTCATTTGCTATCGCTAAAAGCGGAATTCCTTATCAGGACAACTACGGACTATCGGTCAAAGGTTAGGTGATCATTTCATAATAACAAAATATTATTCTGCAAGACAAGGAGAAATATTTTGTTATTAACACAGTTCATCTCGAGTAAAGAGCTTTTTTACAAAAAACAAAATATAGAGATGACATCTGGCGCAATACCGGCTAGCCCGCTTTGTCCTTTAGATTCCGACGATAGGAGGAATCCTAAAGCACTTTTTATGCGTATTGCTTTAAGATCTCTCCTTAGGTTATAATGACGTCATTTACAATTGGCTCATTTTTAGATGTTTTAAAAAAAATATGAAACTTTGTCATCTCGACCTAAGGAGAGATCCTAGGCAATACGCATAATAAAGCGCTTTAAGTTCTCTCCTTTCGTCGAGATGACAAGTGGATTAGCCTGCTTTGCGTCCCATGTCATCACTATATTTTTCTTTTACAATGTTCTTTACTCGAGATGACAAAATGCCAAATATCCAACTCGTTAAAGATAAGATCCCTCCTTTGGTCGGGACAAATTGCCTTAACCGGATAAAATACCTAAACGATTATGTCCAACCAGGTGCCCATTAACTCTAAGCTCCAAGCCCTATCTTTGCATAAAAAGCTGCCTTAATGCAAGAACAACCTTATATAAGCTTGAAGCAATTGCTCACCAGTATCCAGAACCAAATGAGGGCGGCTTTTCCTTCCTCCTACTGGATTAAGGCTGAGGTTGCTGGCGTGCGTAAGATCGGTTCGCATATTTATTTTGACCTTATTGAACTTGAGCACGGTGCAAAAGTGGCCCAGATAAGAGCTTGTGCATTTTTAGGCGAGGGCACCATGGCTATTGAAGGGTTTGAGAAAGTAACCGGACAGAAATTTACGGAAGGAATCAAAATTGGAGTGCGAGTAACAGTCAACTATCACCCCGTTTATGGCTTAAGCCTGGTATTGTGCGAAATTGATACAGCCCTTACACTTGGAGGCATCGAATTGCAGCGCAAACAAACCCTGCAAAAATTACTGCAACTGCACCCTAAATCAATCCGCATGATTAATGGGCAATATGTAACGCCTAATAAGCTCCTCCCCTTACCCAAAGCTATTCAACGGATTGCGCTGATTACTTCCTTAAATTCAGATGCATACAGTGATTTTATGCATAGCCTCGAAATTAATGAGTACAATTACAAGTTCAAGGTGGATACCTATAACGTGCTGGTGCAAGGCTACGGGGCGCAGCCTTCTTTATACGACGCTTTCAGCAAAGTGATAGTATCTGGTAAACGCTACGATGCCGTGGTTTTAACGAGGGGCGGTGGTGCACCTGCAGACTTTCTTCCTTTTGACGACTTTCACCTGGCATTGCGTGTGGCTGAATTTTCCATTCCGGTTATTACAGGAATCGGACATCATACCAACCAGGGTATTTCTGATTTCTTTGCGCGGGTACATACCAAAACCCCGAGCATGGCTGCCCAATTTATCCTGGACCATAACCACAACTTTGAAAAACGCATTCAACAGTATTCTGCTGCTATTGTCAATATTGCTTCCGACTTGCTTTCACGCAATGCACAAAACTTTCAGGATTTAAAGCGAAATGTTTCGGCCGCTGTTAACTCTATTGTGCAGAATAGTCATTTAAATCTAAATAGTTTGGAAGCCGGCATATTTGCTAAAACAAACCAACTTCTAGTTCATACTAGTAATAACCTGAGCAATAAACGACTATTAATCAGCAATAAAGCGCAAACAGTATTGTATCAATTTAAAACCGGCTTAGCTGAAAAAGCGCTATCTTTTACTTTTACACCTAAACAGATTATTAGAAGGGAAAATCAAAGTTTGATTGGCTTGCAACATAATTTAATTAACCGTCTGCCGCAGGTATTGTCAGCAGAAAAAAGGGATCTTAGCAGATTAAGCGAGGGCATCGAAAACCTTAATCCGGAGAAGATTCTTCAGCGTGGTTTTGCCATTCTTAAAAAAGAAGGTAAGATACTCAATGATCCGGCCGATATTAGCCTTGGTGACTCCTTACAAATTATTCACCGCAGTACCCTTATCGATACTGAAGTTAAACACAAAACTGATTTAAATGGATGAAAACTTGACTTATGAATCTGCCTACCAGGAACTGGAACAGATTTATAACCTGATAAATAATGAACAGGTTTCTATTGATGAATTGGCTACCAAAGTGAAACGGGCTTCCCTTTTAATCAGCTTTTGCCAGGAGAAACTACGTAGTACGGAGACTGAGATTAATAATATTATTTCGGGAATGGGTAGTGGGGAAAAGGGGGAATAGAGAGGCGCTGTATTGAGCGGATTTTCTTAACATGGGCTGGATATTCGCAAACAGATAGCTTTCACTCTGAAAACAATCAAACTAACAGATTAAAATAAATTATTACCAAAAACGATGGCCTTAGCTTCATTAACTATCGCAAATACCAGCGAAAACCCCATTATAGTGATACATGAACCAGAGGGCTTTGAATTTCATTTACCCATAAACGAAGAGATAATAATAGAAACCGATGCAGTTTCAAAAGTATCCAGCTCAATCAATCTATTGAAAATAATCAAGTTGTAATAAGCATATTGGATGAGTCAAGTGAATACAGAGTGCTACATAAAGGTGTAGATGTTTTTGAAAAATATTTCCTCTGAATTCCACCTGTCATTTAATCCGCCGTTTAAAAATTTTATAATTAGCGTCGCGGATTACAGTTTTTCCCCTGTATAAGTCACTTACTTCAACTCAATTGGTAAATAGATTAAGAAAATTATAAAAAGCTGTCACGTTTTTCTTCTTTGTTGGTCTTTAACAAAAAAGTCAAAAACATGAAAGCTGTCAAAGTAACTTACACTGTGCGATCAGAATTCGCAGCAAAAAACAAAGAAAACATTAAGGCATTTTTAGACGAGGTTAAGCAAATCGGAGATCCTGGAATGCGTTACAATGTATTTGTGGCCGAAGATGGCAAAACCTTCAGCCATCTTTCTATGTACACCAATGACGATTCGCAGGCAAGATTTCTCAATCTCGAATCTTTTAAATCATTTCAAAAGCAAAGGGACGAAAGCGGACTCGAAGCCAAACCCAAAATCGAGGCTTTTACTTTGTTTCAATCTTCTCATGATGTTTTCAATTAATAGTATCTGATCGTCCCCTTTCTACATAAAATATTTGCGAAGTGGCTGAGACAAAACGGGTTTTCTTCTCCTCTCCTTAAGCTCTTCTTCTCCTCTTGGTTACCTATTCTTCTCCTAAAAGGAGAAAAACAGGTAAAGAAAAGGTTAACAAGAGCTTAACATGAACTAAAGAATTAATGCTATTTACTTGATTTATTGGTAAACAGGCTAAATATTGTCTGTTATAAATCTAAAATTGAACTTTCCACTCCTCTTATAATAGTACGTTTTCTTGCGGTTGTCGTATTCAATTTCAGCACCCAAGCTTTTTAGAATTTCTAAATATTCATAAATAGTTCGCTTACTAACTTCAAGCTTTTCAGCTAACTCTTGGGATGATCCGCTACTTTTTTTTCTAATTAAGTAATCAAGCCTTTCCAGGCGATTAAAATAATGTTTAGGCATCTGTAAGATTCGGTTAAGATGTAGTTTCGGTAGATATGACCCGCTTTTTATAAATTTATACTCAGAAAATGAGGGCAAGAAAGAAAAAAGTATTAATTATTAGTTGATTGAAGTTTCAGGATATTAAAGTATCCAGCTTCCTTGAACGATTTTGGCTAGTGATAGGCTTTAAAGTGATTGGGTCTACTTTGTACGACGAATTACCCACTGACTTAACAGTATATATTTTTTTACAGCAAGCCTTGCAATATTAAATTCAATGTCTATCTTTGGACTTCACATCAATTGTGATAAGGTTTAGGTTAGCCAGCAGTAGAGGTACTGCTGGCATTTTTTTTATAGTGCTGTTTAGTTCCTAAAACTCGAAATTTTTAAGAAATGGGGGAACTACCGGTTATGTAGGGCGCTTCTCACCCGCCTCGTCATGCTGATTCATTTCAGCACTTATTATACATTCGCTTCAAGCATGTGAGGCCTGAAATAAATTCAGGGTGACAAAGCGCGTTATGTTATTGCCCTTTCTGTTTTGAAAAAATAGAGAACTACCCATACCAAGTTTTCTAAGTCAAGAAATGCTAAAATCGAACTTACTAATAAGAAAAAGAGATACTGAACGGGCTGAAATGGGCTTCAATTGATTTAACAGGAGACCATGACGGTGAAATTCGTTTTGAATATGGTGAAAGATTTTACCACATAAAAAGATTTTAGTGAAGAAATAATAGCTTGCTTCTCGGTTGATTACCTTCTATCACCTTCCGCCTTTACTTTTCTCACTAAACTCCAGTTCAACCAGCTTATCAGAATTCTTTTCGAAAACTATATGCTGATATTTTACTTTTTCTTCTGTAAACGTGAAAACCAATATTGCAGAAACTGCCTCCTTTTTTCCACTCTTTGATGGCAATACATTCCATATGGTTTTAGAATCGACAATTTCATTAATCTTTAGGCTTTGGTCAGGCAAATTCGTTTCATTTTTAAAGCTTACGGTACAGCATTTTCCGGTACTGTCTATCACTACCTGATAACTGGCCCTGCCAATAATTTTGTCCAATGTATCTGCATGAAATCCATTAACCACATAGTTTAGAATCGAAAAACGGTCGCTTAATACCTGCTTTCCGTCTTCGTTTACAAATGGGACGTCACCACATTTATTAAGCTTACTTTCAAAGTAATATTGGCCCTTTGTAGCCTGTAATGGCTGGAGCTTTTTGCCCGACGGTATTGAGCCCCCTATTGCAGCCAATGTCAAATGTGCTTGGGGAGGTGGGGGTAGAGGGAGGGGAAGCGTATAGGAGCATCGGACAGGTATTCCGTGGATTTTGCCTGGCTGCCATTTTTTCGAGTTTCTCAACACTCGGATAAATTCCTCGGCTATTCCGTAACCAAGGTCCTGCACTACCCTTACATCCGCTATACTACCATCCTTCTCAATAATGAAATCAGCGATTAACTTACCGGAAACTCGCGCAGAAATAGCTGCCTCTGGCCATTGAAAGGCATTTTCAACATAATCATAAAAGGCGTTAAGCCCATCGGGATATCTGGGCATCTGGTCAATGGCAAAATTGCTAGCTGGCTTAAGCAAATTAAAAACAGCTGTATCCTTTAAAGTCGAACCATGCTTTTGAATGGAATCGCCTCTGGATCTCCCCAACCCAACTACAGAATAATTCTGGTCGAATAAATATTTTGTAAACGGATTAACAGATTGTGCAAAAACATTGATACAGGTTAAAAAAAACGTTGCAAGAAAGAACGAAGGCTTTATCATTTATAAGGTTTAAACGGCCACAAATATAGAAAAATGCAACACTAAGAATAGCCATCAATCTTCCGTCCCAGATTTCGACGGCGGCAATTTACCGGCTCCCCAGCCCGATGCTTTAGCACCCATTTCTAATACAAGTTCGCCTCCTTTGGTTATATCCTCATGTTCGATCCATGCCTGATTGAATGGCTTACCGTTTAACCAGGCAGCCTTGATATATGGATTTTTATCGGAAAAATTCCTTGCAGTTATCTTAAAATCCTTGCCGTTCGTTTGATGCAAGACAGATTGCTTTACCAACGGTGAATTAATTAGATAATAAGATTGGCCAGCATTGGGAAATAAGCCAAGCATATGGAATGCAAGCCAGGAAGACATTGCACCGGAATCATCATTTCCAGGTAAACCAGCGGCAGAACTGTTGTAGTTGGCTTGTATGATCTGCTTTATGCGTTCGCTGCTAAGGTCCGGACGCCCTATCCAATGGTATAAATTCGGAGTTAAAAATGATGGTTCGTTGCTTACATTGTAATAACCTTTATTGAAGAAAGTATCCAGGCGTTTTTGGAAAGCTTTATCACCTCCCGATTTGCTGATTAATGCTGCCACATCATGCGGCACATAAAATGAATACTCCCAGGAACTTCCCTCATAAAAGAAGCCGCACCACCAGCAAACGCATATAGGCCATTCCTGCGCCAAAGGAGTGTAAGGCACGAAAGAAACCCTTCCGTTGCTTTCTATACACTGGATACTATCAATCCATTTTCCAGACGGGTCTCTTGGCATAATAAATCCGGTTGATCCATTATCGGTAATTGGGCGCCAAAGGTTTTTCCAATTGTCTGATTGTTTGATAAATCGTTGATACTCTCCTTTCCGGTCCAATCCATTAGCAACAATCGCCAGGCAATAATCATTGTAAGCATACTCAAGGGTTCGGTTCCCGGCTCTCACAAAACGGTTGGAAATATATCCCAAGGTATTATAATCGGTTAAGCCTCCCCTTCCCTCCTTTTCTTCATTTCCGCCGGGCGGGATGTTGGCATCTTTTAACATAGCCTCTAAACCCAAGCCATAGTTAACACCTTTTAACTTTTTCACGTAAGCATCTGCTATGAGCACTTCCGCATTGGAGCCCCCCTGCGTACGTCCGTTGGTGTTTCCGCTTCGGGCATCGGGCATGTATCCGTCTCGCTGGTAAATATTTAATAGCGAGTTTACTATTTCCGCTTCGCGCTGAGGGTCGAGAAGCGTGATCAATGGGTTTGAAGACCGGAACGTATCCCAAATAGCATAAAAGTCGTCATAGTAAGGCGTAGCTGTCCATAACGGGTTTTCGCCCGACCGGTTCACCGGCATCAGCATCGTGTGATAAAGAGCGGTGTAAAACATTTTTTTCTGTTCTAAAGAAGCGGATTTGTCCAGATCTACCCGTTTTAATAAGGTTTCCCAGCTTTCCTGGTTTTGAGCCAAAACCTTATCAAAACTCCAATGGGGTACCTCATCTTCAATATTCTGTTTTGCTTTTAAAGAACTGATAAATGATATACCCACTTTCACCTGAATGGTAGCAGGGCTTTCTTCATTGTAGTAAAGTAATACCCCTGTTTTATTTCCATCATCTACCTGAAACTTAACGTCTTTATACAATTTGCCATTCTTATAGCTTGCGAAGTTTGCAAATGGCTTATCTGCGATTGCGAAAAAATAAACCGTATAGGACGCTCCGTTATTCCAGCCTCCCCGAATGCGGCTATACC
>Ga0307408_100001374_pt1 | contig 18145 bp, 6 predicted proteins | sample 322Cmetagenome_FD_202116 | JGI IMG/M metagenome (GOLD analysis project Ga0307408, IMG submission 202116) | Maize rhizosphere microbial communities from greenhouse at UC Davis, California, United States - 322HYB-C-3 | ecosystem: Host-associated > Plants > Roots > Rhizosphere > Soil | place: USA... | reverse complement strand
TGTTGCGCCGTTGGTGCCCTCGCCGATTTGATAATTATAGGTGGCATTGCTGCCGACACCATCCCAAACTTGCTCAGGCAGCATCATGCCGTCGTTGGCAAACAGTTCCATGGCTTTTACATAGGTGTTGCGCAGTTTTTCGATATCGATTGCGTTGCTTGTTTTGGCCAATTGCAATTCATAGTGGCCGCGTTCCCCGGTAAAGATCGGCCACACACGCCCGCGCCCCTGGCTGGAGTTATTGGCTTCCATATAGCCCAGGCCGGTTTGCAAATCTTCGCCGTAGCCATCAATACCGTAACGGCGCCAACCGGGAAAACTGCCTTCAACACCAGGGAAGGTAAATTCGTATTTGGTGCGCAATAAATCCGGCAGTTTTACGTTGTCGTATTCCGGTAGTGTTTCGAGAATTTTTGCATCGTTCGCGGCGCGCACACCATAGCGCACCAATTCCAAAAATCCGCCGTCGATCACTTGTGATTCATCGCTGATGGTTTGTGCATTGCGGTCATCCAGCGCGCCCTTATCGTTAGGGTCATCATTGGCATTAATGCGCAAATAATAATTGCCGTTGCCTTGCTCACCGGTGAGCGAACCTGCGGTTGTGTAAGTGCGGGCTTCCAGGTCGCTGGCATATTTATCGGCGGCGGCGAAATATTTTGCTGCACCCTCGGTATCTCCTGCCTGTGTTGCTATATCACCCGCAGAAACCAGCCCGGCAATAACGGCGGCGATAGTCGATGGTGAATAACCCTGCTGTTCTTCCCAACGCTCTTGTTGCGTGTAGGGCGGTTTGATGGTGGTGTCATTCCACATCAGTTTGACGGCGCCGCCATTCACTAAAAAATCTGCAGCGGGTTTCAGCATTTTTTGATACCAGTTGGAAATATCGGTATCGCTCAAAATGCCTTCTTTCCATAAACGCCAGCCGAGCATAATGGGCATGCCGGTTTGGTCGAGTTGCACCCCTACCCATTCCGGCTCGCCATTCACGTGAGTTTTTTGCAAAAACCAACCGGGGGTGCCGCTATAACCGGCAATTTTTTCGCTCGCTTGCACTTGTTGTAAATATTCAAATGCAATGCGTGGGGATTCAGTATCACCCAGCGCCAGCATCGCCATGGCGACTTGGTAAAAATCGCGCGGCCAAACCGCTTTGTAGCCCGTTGCCGATTTTTCGGCGGGTTTGGTATCTCCCCATGGGTTAGAGAGTGATGCGATAAACGCGCCCGCGTGGGTTTTATCTTCCTGTGCTTTTAGTACCATCGCACTGGTGTAAAGTAATTTGCCGCCGTCTGTTGCGGTGGCGGATAATTTTTCAAGCGCGGGTAGTTGTTGTAAAAAATCTTGCCAGCCAATGGCAGCGCCGTCGCCGTTGTAATGCGCGAGCACTTTGTCATAACCGGTAGCGAGGGTTTTCTCTGCCGCCGCAATACTTTCTGTTGGGTTTTTACCAAAACCTAACACCAAATCCCACTGCGCGTTTTCGCCATTTTTTACCGCAGGCATTTGTAACGTAAATGCGATGTTGCCTTTATCTGTGCCAGTCGTCGAATAGGTTTTGGTGAGTGCGCCCGTTTGTTTTACTTCGCTAATACCATCGGAAACACCTTCAAAACCCACTGCGCTTTGCACTGCGGCAGCGCTGGTTTTTAATGACATGCTGCTATTGCCATCGGTTGCGGTCCACACGCCGTCGCTGAAATTGGCGCTGTCATTGCTGCCGGTATTGGCGATGGCGGGATTCACATAAGCATAGGGGGTGATGCCATCGGCAAATGCGCGGAAAATAACGCGCATCATTAAACTTTGTGAATCGGGATCGGTAAAAATATGTTTTTCAATTTCATATTTTCCGTCTTTGTCTTTATTCACGATTTTGTAGGCGAGGGATTGTGGGCGGCCCTGCGCATCGGTTTTCAAATATTCAATAGTAGAGATAGTGTCTTTCTTTTCCTCATCGAGAAACGTATCGCCCTTGATAAAAAATTGCAGCTCCTGCAATTGCGCCTCGTGAATCAAACCATACATGGTTTCGGTAAGTACGCCCTGCGCAACAGAAAACCAGACTTTGGAAATAGTGCCACTCGCGCCTGAGTCGCTGTAAGCACCATTAGTGTATTGTTCAAATGCAGTGCCGATACCGGTTTTTCCCGCATAAGCCCATACCGATGGGGCGCCAGGCGCACCGGGTGCAATTGAATCGGCGGGAGCACTTGAGCTTGTCGATGAATGGTCTGAACAGGCGGATAACAACAGGCTGCTGATAATCAGCGTTAATAGATTTTTTTTCATGACAAGTCTCTCGTGTTTAATGCCGGTGGCGTGTTAGCTGGCAGCTAATTAAGTTATTGGTGTTTTTAACGTGTTTGCCATTGCTGTTTGTACGGCGATGTAGCGCATTGATATAAGCGCTACCCGCCATAGCAGAAATGACTATTTCGTCACCTTAGGCCTTGGCTAGAATCAACTCAAGTGCGTGCATACGTATTCAGCCTGCATACGTATGCATCAAAGATTAGTCCAGCTTTTTTCATCCGGTATGAATTATTGATGGGTTATGAATACGTATTCTATGGTTTTTGCAGCGCAAAAAACCGGTTGGGCGACTTGCATACGTATGTAGTCACTTGGCGAAAAAATAATGCTCGCGTATGTTGTTGCTATGTAAGTTACTACGCAATACGAACACCGCAGTCCTTGTGCTAGTCCCTGTAGTAGTGCTTGTAAATAACTCCGGTGTTCAGAGATCAATAACAAGAGATTCCTGCAAATGACAACAACTCCCTGGTGGCGCGGCGCGGTGGTATATCAGGTATATCCACGCAGTATGATGGACGCCAACAACGACGGTATAGGTGATATTCCCGGCATTATTAGCAAGCTCGACTACATCGCGAGCCTGGGGGTGGATGCGATTTGGGTGTCGCCATTCTTTAAATCGCCAATGAAAGATTTTGGTTACGACATCAGTGACTACCGCGATATTGACCCTATTTTTGGCACCCTCGCCGACTTTGATGAATTGATCACCAAAGCCCATGCGCGTGGAATTAAAATTATTATCGATCAGGTGTTGAGCCACACCTCTGACCAACACGCCTGGTTTTTGGAGAGCCGCGAATCGCGCGACAATCCAAAATCCGACTGGTATGTATGGGTTGATCCCAATCCCGATGGCACACCGCCGAATAACTGGCTATCCATTTTTGGCGGCTCAGCCTGGGAGTGGGAGCCGCGTCGCTGCCAATATTTTTTGCACAACTTTTTAAAATCCCAACCGGATGTCAATTTCCATTGCGCGGCGGTGCGCCAACAAATATTGGATGAAGTGGAATTCTGGTTAAAGCGCGGGGTTGATGGCCTGCGTTTGGACGCAATCAATTTCTGCTTCCACGATAAAGAATTGCGCTCCAATCCGGTAAAACCCGAGGATGAGCGCAAAGGGCGTGGTTTCTCATTGGATAATCCTTACGCCTTCCAAAAACATATTTACGACAATACGCGTCCGGAAAATATCGCGTTTTTGGAAAGTTTACGCGCCTTGATGGATCGCTATCCCGGCACAGTAACGCTCGGTGAAATTTCTGCCGACGACTCGCTCAAAACTATGGCGGAATACACTGCCGGTAATTCGCGGTTGCATATGGCGTACAGTTTTGAATTGTTGGTGGATAAATTATCCGGCTCCTATATCCGCGAAACGGTAGAAACGCTGGAGAAAAATTTATCGGAAGGCTGGCCTTGCTGGGCGATTGGCAACCACGATGTGCGCCGTTTTATGTCGCGCTGGGGCGGTAAAGAACAGTCGCCTCAATTAGCTAAAACACTCAATGCACTTTTATTATCGCTGCGCGGCAGTGTGTGCAGTTACCAAGGTGAAGAGTTGGGTTTAACCGAAGCGGAAATCGCGCAGCACGAATTGCAAGATCCCTATGGCATTACCTTTTGGCCGCGCTTTAAAGGTCGCGACGGATGCCGTACTCCCATGCCTTGGAATCATGCAGAAACGCATGCTGGATTTTCGCAAGCAAAAACCTGGCTGCCAATTCCCAGTGCGCATAAAGAGCGTGCAGTGAGCCTGCAGGAATGCGATAGCAATTCGATCCTCAATGCCTATCGCACCTTTATGCACTGGCGTAAACAGCAGCCTTGTTTGCGTTTAGGTGACATTCAATTTGTTGCAGCAGCAGAGGATTATTTGGTATTTATCCGCAGCTTCGGCGACGAAAAATTGCTTTGTGCATTTAATTTTTCCGCCAATGCACAAACTATTTCGCTGGATGCTAATTATCATTTGGAAAAAATCGAAGGGCACGGTTGTCATTCAGTGGTTACCCAAAGTAACAATTTGTTAGTCCCTGGTTATGCCACAGTAATTTCCCGCGTGGCCTAGTATTTGTTTTGTCTTTAGTTGTTCTCCTTGTCGTTAGTCTCGCTTGATAGAGGGCTTTATGCCCTCTTTTTTATTTTCTATTTCAGGCTCCCGTTCAATTCCTTTATTTCTATCTGCGCTTTAAACGTTTTTGTTTATTTGATATTCGTTTTTCAATTGCTGGATTGGAAAAATTAATCAACTAGGCTTAGGCGGGAAGACGGTAAATAAAGATTATTTGCAGGATGAAAGCGAATGCATACGTATGCGGTGGTTTGAATACGTATGCATTCTATTGTGAGAGACGATGCCTAAGGCCTACTATCATTTTAGCGACAGAACCCTCTGTACAGCGTATAGATAAGTTGTTGTACGCATAATGTTAAAAATAAAAGCATAGCTTCGCGGAGAGAAAATCATGAAGAAACACCAGTTCAACCACATGCTGGCATTGGCGACCACTATGGCGCTCGTGTCGGGCTCGCAAACGGTTTATGCACAACAAGCTGCTGCAGAAGTGGAAGAGATTACCGTCACGGGTTATCGCGCCACTGTATTGAATTCTATAGATACCAAACGCCAATCTGACGTGGTTGCCGACGTTGTTGATGCATCTGCGGTGGGTTCATTGCCACAAGTATCGATTGCGGATGCCTTGGGTCGCATTCCTGGTGTAACCACCGTGCGTGATTCCGGCCAATCATCGCAATTGAATATTCGCGGTATGAATGGCGACTTTATCCAAACCACATTAAATGGCCGTGAACAAGCGACTACCAGTTCTTACACGGAAAGCTTGCGTTGGATGTCATTCGACCAATATCCCGCTGAATTAATTAGCCAGGCGGCGGTATACAAATCACCTAAAGCATCGCACATTGAAGGGGGTGTTGCGGCAGTTGTTGAACTCAAAACCGTTAACCCATTGCTAGCGGCGAAAGAACATAATTTCAATGCTGGCGTGCGTTTGTCGCATAACGATGATGCGACTGGCGATACCGATGGCGAGCGCTACAGCCTCTCTTATCAAGGCAAATTTTTGGATGACACTTTGGGTGTGGCGCTGGGTTATTCCAGCTTGAAGCAACCCAATAACTTTGATGGTTCACGCGCCGCTGCCGATGGCCAGATTGGATATGCGTCTGCCAATTCTGATTTTGCCCGCGCTTATCAATTCCAAACCGGTTACGGCGACGACCAGCGCGATGCATTTATGCTGACCACTGTGTTCCAACCAAACGACGTATTCAAAGCGCAATTGGATTATTTCAAATCCGAATTTGAATCTGAAGATAAACGCCACGGTGTGACGGTAGGCGGTTTGTCCAATGCTACTGCCACTAATGGCGTGATCAATATTGGCAATCCAAAAACCACCGGTGATTCCTCTCCTTGGATTGAAGCACGCACTGAAGACCAGTCAACCAATGCTGACTCAGACAGCCTGGGTTTGAATCTGGAATTTAATCTTACCGATACCACCACACTCACACTGGATTACACTGATAGCAAAGGCGACAAAACCCGTAAAGACCGTTTGGTTTCTATGCACGCCTATCAATTTGGTACTGCTACTGGCAACTTGAATGGTGCAAGTGTGACGGGTGCAACCTGGGAAGAGTTGGCTGGCCAAACGATTTCCATCACCGAGAATGGTGAAAAAACGCCGACGATTTCATTTAATAATCCTGATTTACTGACCAGTTCCAATATGCGTTTGTCGCGCTATGAGGAATATCCACACGTTTACACCGACGAAGTGGAAAGCTTCAAAGCCGATCTCAAACAAGAAGTGGAAATGCCGCTGATCAAATCTGTTGAAGCGGGCGTGCGTGTTTCCGAGCGCGTGTTTGATTCACGCCGCGGTACCTTCCTTTACGGTGCGCGCGATGGTCAATTCCGTTACGTCGATGGCAATGGCGATTGGCAATCTTACTGTGCTGACAATATCACCGAGCCATTCCTTGAGTGCCAGCCGCAAGAAATTGATGGCTTTGTTTCAGTCGGTTCCGTTGATGGGGCGCCAGATCACTTCGTCGTGAATATGCAAGGCTTGGCCGATGAACTTTTTGGCCCAGGCAATTATCAAGGTAAACAAATATTCAGCCGTGATTGGACATTTGTTGAGTCAGGTGCACTGGAAGAAAAAACCGATGCATTCTACTTAATGGCTAATTTGGAAACCGCATTGGGCAGCGTTCCTGTGACCGGTAATATCGGTGTGCGCTACGTGAAATCCGATGTGAAATCCAAAGGTGTGCAAAACGTTGGTGCAGGTAATGGCGAATCAATTACCGACGATGTTGGTGTTACCCAAACCAACTACAAATACGTTGAGTACGGCCCTGAGTTTAGCGATACCCTGCCAAGCTTGAACCTGAACTTTGAACTGAGTGATAACGATGTATTGCGTTTTGCGGCGGCAAAAGTGATGGGTCGTCCGCCAGCTGGTCAATTAAAAGGTGGCGCAGGTTCCTGGAACGGTGGTGATCGTGGCGGCAACCAATACAACGTGTGGACCAAAGGTTCTCCATATCTGGATCCATTCCGCGCTAACCAATTTGATTTGTCTTACGAGCATTATTTTGACAATGGCGGTGCAGTGACTGTTGCAGGCTTCTGGAAAGATATCGAAAGTCTGGTAGAAAATATTTCCTACAATCCAGCCATTCAACGCGACAGTAACGGCAACCCGGTGTTGGATGCAAATGGCCAGGTAGTTGTTACCGAAGACACTCTGCCAATCTTCCAGGCAAACGGGTTGGAAATTCCAGCGGGCATGGTGGCAGGTACTTACCAAACTGCGGTGAACAACGAGAAGGGTGGTTATATTCGCGGTCTGGAATTAGCCGGTACTTACACCTTCGATACATTGCCTGGAATTTTTTCTGGCTTAGGTACCACCGCAAGCTACTCTTTCACTCAAAGTGAAATGGAAATTACTGGCGGTTCGCTGTTTACCGACAAACTGTCATTGCCTGGTCTTTCAGAGAATGTGTGGTCGGTGACTGCATTCTGGGATATCGGCCAATTCAGTACTAACGTCAACATGCGTTATCGCGATGAATATGTGTTGAACATGCCTGTACCCGGCAGCTCTACACCGGTGCTTGGCCAGGCTTACACCACCGTGGATTATCAAGCGTCCTACGCGTTCGATAACGGTGTGGACGTGGTGTTTGAAATTACCAATCTCACCGATGAGCCTGTGGTGTTGTCTTACGGTCAGGAAGGTCGTTTGGGCGAGTACAAAACCTTTGGTCGTCAGTACTATGTTGGTGTGAACTACAAGTTCTAATAGTCTGCAGTAACACTGGGAAATCCCAGCGGCAATCAGGAACCGCCCGTCGAGCCCACTTGACGGGCGGTTTTTTACTAAATGGCAGTGATGGAAAGGTGTTGTTATGAATGGCAAACGTGTGCTGATTCTGGGTGGTGGTACGGCGGGCTGGATTACGGCGAATTTAATGGCGACCCATTGGCAAGACAAAGGTTTTGACATCACGCTGGTGGAATCACCGGACATTGGCATCATCGGTGTGGGCGAAGGTTCAACTCCACCGTTAAAACATTTTATGGATGTGATTGGTGTTGATGAACAAGAGTGGATGGCCGAATGCAAAGCCACTTACAAAACTGGCATCACGTTTAAGGATTGGTCAATCAAGCCGGGCTTTACGGAATATTTTCATCCGTTTTTATCGCAGCCCGATCAATTTAGCGCACCGGCTTTTTTTCACAACAGCCATTTGCGCCGCAACGGCGTAGATCTGGAAGGTCATCCCAATCACTTTTTTTTAGCCACTGAATTGGCGCGGCAAAAATTAGCGCCTATAGCGCCACCCAATTTTCCGTTTGAAATTAATTACGGCTACCACTTTGACTCATCGCTGCTGGGAAAATTTTTAGCCAGAGTCGCGGCGCGTAAAGGTGTGAAATATATTCAGGCGACCTTGCAGGAAGTAGTGTTGGCCGATGATGGCAGTATTGGTTCGCTTAAGATGCGCGATGGACAACAGCTGCATGCCGATATTTATGTGGACTGCACCGGCTTTAACAGTGAGTTGTTGCAAAAAGCACTCAAGGTTCCATTTATCAGTTGTGCTGATACGTTGTTTAATGATTCAGCCGTGGTATTCCCAACACCGCAACAAGAACAGATAGAAGTACAAACCATGGCGACTGCGTTGAAATACGGTTGGGCATGGAAAATTCCCCTCACCCACCGCAATGGTAATGGCTATGTCTACAGTTCGCGCTTTTGCGACAAAGACAAAGCCGAAACTGAATTTCGCGCGCATTTGAATTTATTGGATACTGATATAGAAGCGCGACATTTGAAATTCAAAGTGGGGCGCGTTGCGGAGCAATGGCATAAAAACTGTTTGGCGGTTGGCTTGGCGCAAGGTTTTATTGAGCCGCTCGAAGCAACCGCATTGGATATGGTGCAAGAAACCGTTGCGCGGTTTATCGAATCCTATAACAACGGCAACTACAGCGATCAATATCGCCAAGAATTTAATAATCGCATTAATTTACGCTTTGATGCAGTGCGCGACTACATTGTTTGTCACTACCGGATTTCATCGCGCGTAGATACGGATTACTGGATTGAAAATGGTCGCAATGAAAAGATTTCCAATTCCCTTCGTTCCATTTTGACCAGCTGGATGCAAGGTAAAAATATTACCGATGAGTTGGAGCGCCAAAAGCTCGATGCCTATTTCCCCAATGTGTCCTGGAGCTGCCTGCTGGCGGGCAAAGGCATTTATCCAACCCAAGCGCAATTAAAACCAGGTAACGAACTGGCGCATCAATATGATCTGAATAATATTCATCGCTATATTCAGGGTTGCGCACTCAATTTCAAACCGCATATGGAGCAGCTGGCCATGCTGGAAAAGGCGGCGATGAAAGCAGCATGATCACGTGAGATAAAAAAGCGTGAATATAATAACTAAGGAACATTTTCCCATGCATAAACCTTGTCCATTTGGATTGCTGGTTCTACTTTGCGCTCTGCTACTTCCCTGCGGTGCCTTGGCGGAAGGCAGCAGTGCCATAGAAGAAAATCGCTATGCGATCAAACATCTCGAACCCGCCAACTGGTGGGTGGGCATGAACTACCATCAGGTAGAGTTGATGGTGCATGGCGATAATATCAGCGCAACACAGCCACAGATTAATTATCCCGGCGTGCAGATCCTTTCCGTTGTAAAAACAGATAACCCCAACTATTTATTTGTCACTATCGATATTGCCGCACATACCAAACCCGGAAAATTTCCCATTGAATTTCAGCATGATGGAAAAAGCCAAAGCCGTTTTGAATATGAACTGCTGGCGCGCGAAAAAAATTCCGCACAGCGACAAGGTTTTTCAGCGAAAGATGCCATTTATTTAATTACCCCGGATCGCTTCGCTAATGGTGATGCCAACAACGATGCCGTTGCCGGATTAACCGAGCAGCCCGACCGCACGTTTAAAGGCGGTCGCCACGGCGGTGATATCGCGGGCATGACGCAACATTTGGATTACATCGCCAACATGGGTTTTACCCAGATATGGCCCAACCCGCTGACTGAAAACAATCAGCCGCAATATTCCTATCACGGATATGCCGCCACCAATTTGTATTTAACCGATGCGCGCTACGGTACCAATGAAGAATTCAAGCGCTTTGTCGCTAAGGCCAAACAAAAAGGTATAGGGGTGATCCAGGACATAGTGCTCAACCATATAGGTTCAAAGCATTGGTGGATGCAGGATATGCCCGCAAAAGATTGGCTGAATTTTCCTGCTGAGTTTATTGCCACCAACCATCGCCGTACAACAGTGCAAGACCCCTACGCTGCCCCTCAGGATAAAGAAGTATTTGTCAGCGGCTGGTTTGTGAAGTCCATGCCTGATTTAAACCAGCGCAATCCGCAGCTGGCAAATTATTTAATCCAGAATAGTTTGTGGTGGATCGAATACGCCGGTTTAAGTGGTGTGCGTGAAGATACTTATGGTTATGCCGAGGAACAATTTTTATCGCGCTGGGCAAAAGCGATAATGGATGAATATCCCAATTTTAATATTGTCGGTGAAGAGTGGAGCACCAACCCTGCCGTGGTTGCGCATTGGCAGCGCGGCAAAGTTAATACCAGCGGCCATTTATCTTATATGCCGAGCATGATGGATTTTCCAATCCATGAAACTTTGCGCGAAGTGTTGATCGAAGAGGAATCCTGGGATAAAGGATTTATACGATTGTATGAAATGCTCGCCAATGATTTTGTGTATCCCGATCCATTTAATCTGGTGATCTTTCCCGAGAATCACGATACCTCGCGCATCTATTCTTATCTTAATGAAGATATGGATCTATTTAAAATGGCAATGGTGTATATGGCAACCATGCGCGGAATTCCACAGTTTTATTACGGCTCGGAAATATTAATGACCAGCCCGCGTGAACGCGATGACGGGGCAGTGCGTGCGGATATGCCCGGCGGTTGGCATGGCGATATAAAAAATGCATTTACCGGGAAAGGATTAACCACCAAAGAAAAAGAAAGCCAGCAATTTATAAAAACACTACTGAATTGGCGAAAAAATTCCGAGATTATCCATCGCGGTAAGTTGCGCCACTATGCACCGCAAAATGGCGTTTATGTCTATGTCCGTTATCTGGACGATAAAGCGGTAATGGTATTGCTCAATAAAAATACGCAAGAGGTAATGCATCCTTTACTCGCCTATCGTGAATTTCTGGATGGCAAGAAAAAAGCAGTTGATGTGCTCAATAAGCGCAAGGTAGATATCACTAAGCCATTGTCGCTTGCCGCAAAGTCATCGCTGATTATTGAGCTGCAATAGAATAGTTTTTTCAACCCGTGGCGGTCAGTATGCTGGCCGCTCTTGATTCCTTGTTCCTAAGCTCCACTTGGGAATGCCCATCACTCAGATGCGTGAATGTAAAATGAAAATTGTCTTGTTAGTAACTTTGATGTGTGTGGCTATTATTAGCTGCACGCCAACCAATCAAAACAAACATGTAAAACTCGTTGAAGCCGCGCAAGGTAAACCCGTTGTCTACCAAATTTTTACCCGCCTCTATGGCAATACCAATAGCACCAATAAACCCTGGGGCACTATTGAAGAAAATGGCGTAGGAAAATTTAACGACATTAATGATGTTGCGCTTAAATCAATTAAAGAATTAGGTGTAACCCATGTATGGTACACCGGTGTGCCACACCATGCGGTAATTCGCGATTACACGGCTTACGGTATTAGCAATGATGATCCCGATGTAGTCAAAGGCCGCGCCGGTTCACCTTATGCGGTAAAAGATTATTACAACGTAAATCCCGATCTCGCCGTTAACCCTGCTAACCGTTTGCAAGAATTTGAAGCCTTGATTGCGCGCACCCATGCGCAGGGCATGAAAGTGATGATCGATATAGTGCCCAACCATGTGGCGCGTTCTTATCACTCACTCAGCAAACCTGTCGGTGTTGAAGATTTTGGTGCGCGCGATAACACGCGTGTTGAGTACGAGCGCGATAATAATTTTTATTATGTGGTGGGGCAGGATTTTAAAGTGCCGGCCCCTCAAAATAATTACCGCCCATTGGGCGGCGAAGCCAATCCACTTAGCGATGGTGAGTTTGTAGAAACGCCTGCAAAGTGGACCGGCAATGGCTCGCGCCTCGCACAGCCGAAATTTGACGACTGGTATGAAACCGTCAAAATTAATTATGGCGTTCGCCCTGATGGCAGCAAAGATTTTCCTAAGTTGCCTGCTGACTATGCCCAAAGAGATGTCATTGCCCACGCGCAATTCTGGCAGGGAAAAACCGTGCCGGATTCCTGGATTAAATTCCGCCAGATTGCCGAATATTGGTTAGCAAAAGGAGTGGATGGCTTCCGTTTTGATATGGCGGAAATGGTGCCAGTAGAATTCTGGAGCTATTTAAATTCTTCGATCAAACAAAAAAATCTCAACGCATTTTTATTGGCGGAGGTCTACAACCCGCAGGAATACCGCAATTATATTCGCTTGGGGAAAATGGATTATCTCTACGACAAGGTGGAAATGTACGATAGTTTAAAAGCGATTATGCAAGGTAAGGCCACTACTGATGTGATCGCCAGCGTGCAAGCGGGCATGAGTGATATTGAAGAGCATATGCTGCACTTTTTGGAAAACCACGACGAGCAGCGCATCGCCAGCCCGGAGTTTGCCGGTAGCGCTGAAAAAGCCACACCGGCGATGGTGGTTTCCGCATTAATCAGCCGCTCACCGACCATGATTTACTTTGGTCAGGAAGTAGGTGAGGCGGGTGCGTTGGAAACCGGTTTTGGCGATCCATCGCGCACCACGATTTTTGACTACGCGGGCGTACCGGCGCACCAACGTTTTATGAATGGCGGAAAATTTGATGGTGGTTTGTTGTCTGCTAAAGAAAAAGACCTGCGCAGGTTTTATCAGCAAGTACTAAATCTCTCGCTGCAGGAATCCGGTTTTGCAGGTGAGTATATGGAATTACATACGCACAATCGCCAGCATACGCCGGGCTATGACGGGAGTGTATTTTCCTTTGCGCGCTGGAGCGATCAACAGCACTGGATTGTGGTGAGCAATTTCAGTGCAACGCAAGCGCATCAATTTAATTTTCAATTCCCCTCTACGCTGGTGAGAACTTGGGCTTTGCATAAGCGGTCTTATCGTCTTGCATCGCGTCTGGGTGATCAATCTGCGCCGTTTCGTTTGCAGGTCAATGATGCCGGTGCGAGCGTCGCTTTGCAGTTAGCTCCGTTGGAATCCTTGGTATTGCAATTAATTCCAGAGTAAAGGAGTTGCGCGGGATAAATGTATTATTTTTTTAATAACATTAAATTCATAGCCCATTTTTTTTAATCATTAGATTTATTCGTTCCACCGTTTTTAATGCGCTTAAGAGTCCATCTTGGCGCATTTTTTTGTTATCGATAAAAAGTGTTACTTTTCTTCATGTTTTTTGCTTCTGCATACGTATGCAATTTGCAAAATTCCCTGCCTGTTTTTTTGCATACGTATGTAGTTTGCGAATTGAAAACCCCCTCCATAGACTAAGCTTTAAGCAGTCCCTATGCGATTCTTTCGCTAGCTTTTTTAAAACAATAAATTTCCAGTGCAATGCAACGACTTTTTGCGTCGTTTTCTGTATCGCACGCTGTACCGGTTTTAAGCTCATTCATATTGTAAAAATAATTAATTGGGGGAAGTAAAATGAAGCTCAACTCGCGCAATACATCCGCGTGGAAAACACTGGGGCTCGCCGCTCTGGTGCTTTCGACGTTGGTATTAACCAGTTGTGGCGGCGGTAGTGGCACCGATAATAAATCGGTGGATTTACCCAGCTGTCGCGATCCATTAGTGCTGTTGGATAACGGCACCTGCGGCGAGCCGCGCGACCCCTATGTACCGCCGCCCTGCCCTGAAGGTCAGGTGCGCAACGGTGCTGTATGTGTGGTGCCGGATTTTCCAGTGCCTGAAAAAATTGCGGGCCCGAATGAGGCCGTGATTTATGTGAATGTCGATAGCGATACCAAGTTAGACAGTTTTGCCAGCTATAACTTGCACTTGTGGCAGGACTGCGGCAACGGTTGGGGTAGTTCCGTTGTCGATGGCAAAGGCGCTAGTTGGGCTATTCCCACTACTTGGCCAAATGGCCCGGGTGTAACGAGTAAAGATGATGGCCCGATTGGAGTAAGGCACGATCCTTACTACGGTGCCTACTTTGTTATCCCTCTCAGCGCTACTGGCACCTGTGGCAATTACATTATTAAAACGCCCGGCGGCGCGGCACAAACTAACGATTTGCAAATCAATATCAAGCGCGATGATAGTGACTATGCGCGCATGGCCTGGGTGATAGTAAACACCGATAACATGCGCAACAGCCGCGTGAGTGCATTGCCAATTTGTATTAACGATGTGTGCACATTAAAACGTCCACTGCTGAGCATTACCGACGTAGAAGCGCATTGGATTAGTCCGCGCACGATTGTGTGGAACCGCGAATTTGCCGCGAGCAAAAAAGTGGAAATTTATCGTTCAACCGAAGGTGGTATGAGCGCCGCTGAAGACGGCAGTATCGCTGGCGGCCAATTGCTCGCCACACTCAATGCGGGTCGTCCTATGTCGGATGCAGAAAAAGCCTTGGTACCGCATCTTTCCTCCTATATCGCCTACGATTTGCCCGCCAGTATTTCTATCGACACCATTAAATCCGCATTAAAAGATGAGCTGTTAATTTTGGGACGTTACGATTCGCTCGAAACCAATAGCAGTGGCGCAACTGTGAGTGTTGAGCGTGGCCGTGCCACACGGATTCAATTGCCACGTGTGTTGGATGCGCTCTACACCGCTGCGAGCAACGATGCAGATGAAGCAAAACTGGGTGTGAACTACGGCAGTGGCGTAGGCGTTTCTGTATGGGCTCCGGCTGCACAAAATGTTGAGCTGCGTATTTATTCCGGTGATCCGCTGCGGTTGGCCGACTCCAAAGCCATGCAGTGGGATGCCAATACCGGTATCTGGAGTTACACAGGTTCGGCCGCAGAATTGGATCGCAAGTTCTATCGCTTCCGCGTCACCACCTACAACGCACAAGCGAAAAAAGTGCAGCGTTTGGAAGTGACTGATCCCTACTCCATTTCACTCGCCACCAATGGCCGCTATTCCCAGTTTGTAAATTTAAATGATGCCGACACTAAACCCGCCGGTTGGGATGGCCATTCCATCCCGGAAGTGGTTGCGCCCGAGGCGATGACCATTTACGAAGGCCATGTGCGCGATTTCAGTATTAACGACCAAAGCACACCGGCGGCTTATCGCGGTAAATACATGGCCTTTACCGAGGCCAACAGTGCGCCTGTTACACATCTGCGCGAATTGGTTAGCGCCGGTTTAACCCACTTGCATTTGCTGCCGAGCAATGACAGCTCCAACATCGAAGAAGATGCCAACGCGCAGGTCAATTTAGACAGCTACATTTTTGAGCTTTGCCAAAAAGTGCCCAACAAGGCCTCAGTCAGTGTGTGCGATGGTTCTGTCAGCAACGGTCTAACGGTGCGCAGTGTGCTGGAGGGATTTGATCCTCAATCTGACGAGGCGCGCAGCCTGATCGCTGCCATGGCGAATCTGGATGGTTTTAACTGGGGTTATGACCCGCAGCACTTTAATGTGCCCGAAGGCAGCTATGCTACCAATCCCAACGGCATCGCCCGCGTAAAAGAAATGCGTGCAATGAATATGGCGCTGCATCAACTCGGTTTGCGCGTGGTGATGGACGTGGTTTATCCGCACACAGTGTCATCGGGTAATCAGGCTGCCAACTCGGTGTTCGACAAGGTGGTGCCCGGCTATTACTACCGCACCAACCCTGCTACTGGCGAGCCAGAAACCGGTACCGGCGCAGGCCCCGATACAGCGACCGAGCACCGCATGATGGGCAAATTTGTGGCCGATTCCGTTGTGCAGTGGGCCGATGCCTATAAGGTGGACGGCTTCCGCTTCGACCAGTCTGGCTACATGCCCAAAGCGGTGCTGGTTGATGCCTACAGCGCCGTGAAAGCGGTCGATGCCGACAATTACTTCTACGCTGAAGCCTGGACGCCCGGTGGCGGTTCCTCTGGGGATCGTATTGTTGAGCGCTCTACACAGGAGGCTCTGGCCGGTACTGGTATAGGCACGTTCAACGACCGTATGCGCAACCCCTTGCAACAGATGGCACTGGTGAAAGGCGATAGCCTTGATGCGGTGCGCGCCGGCCTGGCGGGCAACCTCAAAGACTTTATGCTCAAAACCAAATCCGGTGCGGTGATCAAGGCGGCGACCGTAGGTGCCTACAACCTCGACCCCCAGGAAGCCATCAACTACGTGGAAAAACACGATAACGAAACCCTGTGGGATTGGATGCATCGCCCCGGTGCGCTGCCAACGGATATGTCGCTCGCTAACCGTGTACGGGTGGATAGCTTGACCTTGTCTGTGCCCGTGTTGAGCCAGGGCGTTCCCTTTATCCAAATGGGTAGCGATTTGCTTCGCTCCAAATCCATGTCGCCTAACAGCTACAACGCAGGCGATTGGTTTAACGCGGTGGATTTCACCAAGCAAAGCAATAACTGGGGTGTAGGCCTGCCGCCGGAATTGCGCGATGGCATCACCGATGATTACGTCAAAACCCTGTTTGCCAACCCCAATACCAAGCCTGCAGCTACGGACATTGCCAAGTCGTCAGCGGTATTCAATGAGTTCCTGAAGATCGCCTCCGGCAGTCCGCTGTTCAGCCTGCAAACGGCGGAGCAGGTGATGGATCGCCTGGGCTTCCACGACGGTGGTAAAACCCAGGTTGCCGGTTTGATTGTGATGAGTATCGACGACGGCGCCGGCACTGTTGCAGGTACTGATTCCACCGCCCGTGCGGATCTGGATAAATCCGTCGATGCGGTGGTGGTGGTGATTAACGGTACCGCCAGTGCGCAATCGCCCAAGATCAAAACGGCGAGCGGTTTTGTCCTGCATCAAGTCCAGCAAGCCTCGGCTGATGCCACAGTGCGCAGCGCCAGCTTTGCGGTCGATGGTGAAAACGGTGTCTTCAACGTACCCGCCTACACCACGGCGGTATTTGTGAAGCCCCAAGCGGGCGCCCAGGGGGCTGGCTTGGCGGCCAATGTGACCATCGGCTCCAGTGTGGCTGTGCCCTACGGTGATACTGCCCTCTATGTGCGCGGTGATGTGTCTGCCGCCGGATGGGACGCAACCGCTGCCAACCGTATGGCTTATGAAGGCGATGGCATCTATGCCGCCTACCTAAATGTCACTGCGGGCAGTCATAACTTCAAGGTGGCTGAGGCTAACTGGAGCAATCCAAACCTCGGCTCCAACCAGCCTATCACCGTGGGTGGCAGCATCACGCTGACCCAAGGCAGCAACGACAACATCGCCATCACTGTCGCCACCAGTGGCACCTATCGCTTTGAATTGGACGCTTCCAGCAGCACTACGGCGCCAACCCTCAAAGTCATAGACCCGGATACCTACAAGGCGACCTCGGTCTACCTGCGCGGCACAGTCACGGCCTCCGGTTGGGGCGATACCAACGCGGGCAACCAATTGGTTCACGAAGGTAAGAGCATCTATGCCATCAGCGTGCCCATGACCCCGGGCGATTACATGTTCAAAGTGGCCTCCAGCGACTGGAGCACGGTCAACCTCGGTTCAGCGACAGCAGTCACACTGGGCGATTCCGTCGGGCTGACCCAGGGTAGTAACGACAATCTGCTGCTGACCATTACCACTGCCGGTAACTACCGTTTTGAAGTGGATGCGAGCAACCTGGCGGCACCTGCAATCAAGGTCTATCGCGAGGATCTGTTTGCCTCTACGCCCATTTATCTGCGTGGCACAGTGTCGTCCGCTGGCTGGGGCGATACCAACAGCGTCAACCAGCTCGTATACGCCGGCAAGGGGTTGTACACCCAAACCCTGACCATGGCTGCGGGCGATTACATGTTCAAGGTGGCCGAAGCCAATTGGAGCAACCCCAACCTTGGTGGCCCTGCGGCGGTGTTGGGGCAACCTACCGAACTGACCCAGGGTTCCAACGACAATATTGGCTTGAGCATTCCCACTGCCGGTGACTATCGCTTCTCGCTGGATACCACCAGTCAAAACGCCATCACCATCACCGTTGATGCCGTGAACTAAGCGGGCCGCGCCCCCCGCGCTGGGGG
>Ga0307408_100001373_pt1 | contig 18154 bp, 19 predicted proteins | sample 322Cmetagenome_FD_202116 | JGI IMG/M metagenome (GOLD analysis project Ga0307408, IMG submission 202116) | Maize rhizosphere microbial communities from greenhouse at UC Davis, California, United States - 322HYB-C-3 | ecosystem: Host-associated > Plants > Roots > Rhizosphere > Soil | place... | reverse complement strand
TTGTAGAAAGTCCGATTGGTTTATTAACGATTAAATCGGATGGAAAGGCTGTAAATTATATCGGCTTCGATAAGGACGATGCTATGGAAAATGCCTGTGAAGTGTCCATCATCGCTCAAAAGCAATTGCTGGAATACTTTGCAGGCCAGAGACAAGTATTTGATTTTCCTATAGCCCAAACCGGGACCGACTTTCAACAAAACGTATGGACAACCCTTTTGAGCATATCCATTGGAAAACCAATTAGTTATACAGCGTTAAGTAAACGAATGAACAACCCTTTGGCTATTCGGGCAATCGCATCCGCAAACGGAAAAAATAAACTAATGATTGTGGTTCCCTGCCATAGAGTAATTGGCAGTAAAGGTGAACTGGTAGGTTATGCCGGAGAACTTTGGCGTAAGAAGTGGCTTTTAGAACACGAAGCCCGGATGACAAACACCGGGCAATCGGCTCTTATATTTTAAACTTATTTCTGGGTGATCTCCATCTTCTCTGCGAAATGAGCGCAGTAGTCACGTAAATCTTCAACTATATTCTTCTCTCCTGTCGCTCTTAAAAAGCTGTCTCCCATGGTTTGAAGCGTCTCGTAAAAAAAACGTTTCATTTCGTCAACTGGCATATCTTTAGTCCAAAGGTCAATACGCAATGAATTCTTATATTGATGATCCCAAAGAGCCAGCATCATCGATTTTACAGCCAGGGCTTCTTTATTCTCCCCATCTGTTGATTCCCAGGTAATGTTGTCAGGAACGTTGTTATCGTCGAGTTCTATTGTAAGTTTTATTTCTGCTTTTTTCATTTTTCTATGTGATTGCACCGATTATAAACTGAGATTACTCAGATTATTAAAGGGTTTAAACCGATTGGATTCCTGATTTCAATTTAGCTGCAAAGATGATAAAAGACGGTAAAAACCTAAATGCTTAATTGAATAATGATGTTGGTATGATTAAATTAACGAAGTGAATAGTGGCTGCTATAATTACAATAAAAAGAGACTCTACCAGCCAAAGCTTCTTAATATCAGGCAGTAAAACTCTGAACAGAACGTCAAAAACAACCATTCCAAATACACATAATATCTGCCACAGCTTTATAGTGAGGGCAAAATCGAATAAAAGATAGGCTAAGCTTTTAGCATTGTTATGCGAAGCTTGCTGAAAATCTAAAAGGGTAAACACCAGGTATCCTAAAATTAAAGCGAATGCAATGTTTAACGGAGTGATTTTCATGACCTAAGTTTTATCGCTTACCTCTACTGTTTCCCCTGAATTTGCCACCAGTTAAAGCCTTTTTAGCAGCGGCAGTTCTTGCCTTAAATGCTTCTTTTCCTTGTGCAGGCTTTTCTGACTTAGGACGCGTGGTTTCCTGCAAGTGAGCGTTCTTCTTCTCGTGAAATGCACCTTTAAAGTCAGGATTCTCTTTACGTTTCTGAAGGTCAATTTCTTTGGCAATCTCCTGACGTTCATTGTAAGGGGTTTCTTCAATAAACACGCCTTGCGGAATTTCCGTTACCGGGATAAACTGCCGGATAAGCTTTTCTATCTTTCTAACATAGTAAACCTCTGCAGGATTGCAAAATGTAATAGCTTCACCGGTATTAAACGCTCGTCCGGTTCGGCCAATACGGTGCACATAATCCTCAATTACAATCGGCACATCAAAGTTAATTACATGACTAACGTTGCTCACATCCAAGCCACGACTTGCAACGTCTGTAGCTACCAGTATGCGTAAATCTCCCTCCTTAAATGCATTAATGGAATTTATCCGCGTGTTTTGCCCCTTATTAGCATGAATTACCTTAACATTTTCTTCACCATACTTTCTGCTTATGTAACTAAAAATATTATCAGCTACGGTTTTCGTCTTACAGAAAATAATTAAACGATTAAACAGCTCGTCATCTTTTAGTAAATGCTGTAGCAGATTTAGCTTGGTTTTTAAATTCGGTACATTATAAAGCGTTTGGGTAACGGTCTGCGCCGGAGTAGCCTGCGGAGCAACTTCTACCACAGTAGGAAATTTGAGGAAATCGCCCGCTATCTTGTGAACCAGCTCACTCATGGTTGCCGAAAACAGCAGATTTTGTCTTTTCCGCGGAACCACTTCCAGTATCCTGTGAATTGAACCGATAAAGCCCATATCCATCATCTTATCTGCTTCATCCATCACCAAAAACTGAAGGTATTTGGTATTGATATGGCCAGCTAAATATAAGTCGAGAAAACGGCCCGGAGTGGCAACTATGATATCGCAGCCTTTTTCCAATTGCGCAATCTGTGTCTTCGGACCTAAACCACCATAAAGAACCACTGTCCTTAGGTCGGTATACTTAGCAAACAACTTAATGTTCTCTTCTATCTGCATAGCCAGCTCGCGGGTTGGTGCCAGTATCAGCGCTCTTATATCCTGTCCCTGCGCATACTTCATCTTCATAATCATCGGAAGAACGTATGCCGCAGTTTTGCCAGTTCCGGTTTGGGCAATTCCCATTATATCCTGCCCCGATAGAATTGGACTGATAGCTTTTTCCTGGATTGGCGTAGGTTGCGTATATCCGGCATCTGCAATAGCATTTAAAATTTGCCGGTTTAATTTAAAGTCATCAAAAGATTGCGCCATTCGGCAAAGATAGGGATTAGAAGCAAGAGCTAAGAATCAAGAGACAAGATAGTGTATTAGAGGTATCAGGTGTGAGGTTTTGATCTACTTAGTTCCTTACACCTCATACCTGATACCCTCTCGCCACATGCCCCATTTTTTACTTTTTCCTTTTCAATTTTTCCCTATATTTGCGGCTCCCTGTTAATCAGGAATCAACAAAATGAAACACGTATTCACATACCACATGCATTTCCATCATCGCCTGTAGGCGATAGATAAAATTGTATGTTTCTACGTGAAGCATGTTTACCCCGAATATTTTTTGTTGAACTGATTATTAAATTTTAAACATTGAAAACACTCAAAATTGCTATCCAGAAGTCGGGTAGGTTAAACGAAAAATCTGTTGAGCTTCTTAAAAACTGCGGATTAAGTTTCGAAAACTATAAAAGCTCTTTAATTTCATCAGTATCCAATTTCCCATTAGAAATCCTTTTCCTTCGCGATGACGATATTCCAGAATATGTGCAGGATGGAATTGCAGATTTAGGTATAGTTGGCGAAAATGTGATCTGTGAAACAGAGGTTGACGTTGCTTATTTACAACGTTTAGGTTTTGGAAAATGCTCGCTGAAACTTGCAATCCAGAATCAGGCAGATTATAAATCACTGACCGACCTAAACGGCAAAGCAATCGCAACCTCCTACCCTTCTATCCTTAAAAAATTCCTTTCAGATAATAACGTTACGGCAGAGATCAGAACAATTTCCGGTTCAGTAGAAATTGCCCCTGGTTTAGGTTTAAGCGATGCCATTTGTGATATTGTATCAACAGGCGGCACACTTAAAAGTAATGGATTGAAGCAGTTCGGTGATGTAATGCACTCCGAAGCAGTTTTGATTGGTCGCAAGGGTGAAGAAGAGAATCCTCTAACGCTTGAATTGATTCAACGCATTCAGTCTGTATTACGTGCAAAGGAAACCAAGTATGTGGTATTGAATGTTGAGAAAGTAAACCTTGAAGAGATCAAAACACTTCTTCCTGGAGTTAAAAGTCCAACAGTGGTTCCTTTGGCAGAAGAAGGCTGGGTAGCTGTTCATACCGTAATTCCTGAGAAAGATTTCTGGAGCAAAATCAATCAATTGAAAGCTGCCGGAGCACAGGGTATTGTGGTAATGCCAATTGAAAAGATAATTATTTAGACGCCGCCCCTGCCTCTTTAAAGAGGTAATTAAAGCGCCGCAGTGGGCGGTTAATTGAGGGTTTAATCTCAGATACGATGCTTAAGACTTATAACTACAGGGAATTAAGTGATAAGGAAATAGATGAGCTTGTTTCGCGGAATGCCGATGAGAATAATACCATTGGCGAACGTGTGGAAGCAATTATTAAAGAAGTAAAAACTAAAGGAGACAATGCACTTTTAGCTTTCGCTGAAGCCTTTGATAAAGTTAAACTTGAATCTCTTTATCTCAATAAAGAGCAGATTGAAAATATAGCTTCAACAATTGGCGAGGAGCAGAAACTTGCTATTGAAACAGCGTATCAAAATATCCATAAATTTCATCAATCGCAGCTAAAGCAGGAAGACAAGGTTGAAACCATGCCTGGAGTTACCTGCTGGCGTGAGCTTCGCCCCATCGAAAGGGTTGGTTTATACATTCCAGGTGGTACGGCTGTACTTCCAAGCACTTTTCTGATGCTGGGCGTTCCGGCTAAGATTGCAGGCTGTAAGGAAATTGTAGTTTGCTCTCCTCCGCAGAAAGACGGTTCTATTAATTGCTACATTGCTTATGTAGCTAAATTACTGGGGGTTGAAAAAATTTATCTGGCAGGTGGAGCCCAGGCCGTTGCAGCGATGGCTTATGGAACTGAAAGCATTCCGAAGGTTGACAAGATTTTTGGTCCGGGCAATCAGTATGTAACTAAAGCCAAAACAATTATTCAATCTACTACTCAAACGGCAATCGACATGCCAGCCGGCCCATCTGAAGTACTGGTAATTGCCGACGAAACCTGTAATCCTGTATTTGTTGCTGCCGATCTGTTAGCTCAGGCGGAACATGGAGTTGATTCGCAGGCTGTTTTAGTTGCTACATCTAATGCTATAATTGAACAAACTATAAAACAGTTGAAAGTTCAGTTAGAAGCTTTACCAAGAAAGGATATCGCTGCTAAAGCAATTGAAAATTCTTACGCCGTACTTGCAGATTCGCTTGAGACAGCGATGAATTTCAGTAATGTTTATGCTCCCGAGCATTTAATTCTTGCCACCGAAAGCTGGTCATTGATTACTCATTTAATCAGCAATGCAGGTTCGGTATTTTTAGGAAACTTAACTCCCGAAAGCGCTGGCGATTATGCTTCGGGCACTAATCATACTCTTCCAACGAGTGCCTATGCACGTTCTTATTCAGGTGTTTCGGTTGATTCTTTCGTAAAGAAGGTCACTTTTCAGCATATCACCCCAGAGGGAATTAAGAACCTTGGAACTACGGTTGAGGTTTTGGCGGAATTGGAGGGCTTGCATGCGCATAAGAACGCTGTAACAACACGTCTTACCCACTAAAGGGTGAGCTGCATAACTCCTTGTTATACATGGTACTTTAAAATGTACTCTTATGAAAAAAGACAACGAAAAAGAAAATAATACAATAGAAAGTAATTCTCCCTTTAGTCCGAAGGGCTCCTTTGGAGACAGTTTAGGACGCTGGAGCTTGCAGGCTCTTTTACGCGATAACATTCGCAACTTGGTGCCCTACTCTTCTGCTCGCGACGAGTTTAAAGGAGAAGCATCGGTTTTTTTGGATGCGAATGAAAACAGCTTTGGCTCTCCTGTAAAAGATCAATACAATCGTTACCCTGATCCATTACAATGGAAGGTAAAAAAGCGCCTGAGCGAAATCAAAGGTGTGCCCCCTCAGAATATTTTTTTGGGAAATGGCAGCGATGAAGCTATTGATATTTTATTCAGAGCATTTTGTCGCCCGGGAATCGATAATGTGATTACCGTACCTCCTACCTATGGCATGTACGAAGTTTCTGCAAATATCAACGACGTTGCTATAAAGAAAATTCCATTAACACCAGATTATCAATTAAATCTGGATGGAATAGCAGAAGCGATAGACGAAAACACCAAGCTTATCTTTATTTGTTCTCCGAACAACCCTACTGCAAACTCAATTAATCGCGAAGATATTGAGACTGTTTTAGCTAATTTTCAGGGAATTGTAGTTATTGATGAAGCCTATATCAACTACTCTCGTCAAAAAACGTTCATCCAGGAATTAACCGAATACAGTAATTTGGTAGTTCTTCAAACGCTTTCGAAAGCCTGGGGTTTGGCTGCATTACGTGTAGGAATGGCATTTGCGAGTGAAGAGATTATCGAAGTATTCAATAAAGTAAAACCTCCTTACAACATCAATGAGGCGTCGCAGTTAATAGCGTTAGAAGCATTGCAAAATGTAGATCAGGTAAATAACTGGATAAAGGAAACAATAAAGGAACGCGAAAAACTAGTTACCGAGCTCTTAACGTTGCCATTTGTAGTTAAGATTTTCCCTTCGGATGCTAACTTTATCCTGGTTAAAACAACTGAGGCTAAAGCGATTTACAATTTCCTTGTTGGTAAAGGTATTATTGTAAGAGACCGCTCTAAAGTTGAACTTTGTGAGGAAAGCCTGCGAATTACCATCGGTACGCCAGCAGAAAACAAAACACTATTAGAAACCTTAAAATCATTTTCAAATTAATATGAGCGTTGTTCAGGATAACCCGCTTGAAGGAGCTGTGCAGCAAGGGCGTCGTAAAGTCCTTTTCATCGACCGTGACGGAACTCTTTGCCTGGAACCTTCCGACTATCAGGTGGATGCATTCAGTAAATTGCAATTCTATCCGGGAGCCTTCAAATACATGACTAAAATAGCCGAAGAACTTGATTTCGATTTAGTTATGGTTACTAATCAGGATGGCTTAGGAACGGATTCTCACCCCGAGGAAAACTTCTGGCCGGTTCATAACTTTCTGATGGAAGCATTTGAAGGTGAAGGTGTGTTTTTTAAGGAAGTTATTATTGATAAAACTTTTGCTCACGAGAATGCTCCTACCCGCAAACCGGGCATAGCTTTGTTAACCCATTTTTTTGAGGAAGACAAGTATGATCTGGCTAATTCATTCGTTATCGGCGACAGGATTACAGACGTAGTTTTAGCAAAGAATTTAGGTTCGAAAGCAATCTGGTTAAAGCAAAATCCAGAGCTCGGTTCTGATGAAATTAAGGAACAAGCCGCAGAGCTAAAATCTCATATTGTACTGGATACTACCAGCTGGAAAGATGTTTATGAGTTTTTAAAGGTTGGAAAGCGAGAGGTTGAACATCGTCGTACTACGAAAGAAACCGATATTTATATTAAGCTGAATCTGGATGGCAAAGGCGACGCAAAAATTTCTACAGGCGTACATTTCTTTGACCACATGCTAGATCAGATTGCCCGTCACGGTAGTATTGATTTGGAGATTGAAGCAAAGGGTGATTTGCATATCGATGAACATCACACCATTGAAGACACTGGTATTGCTTTGGGTGAAGCTATTGCAAAAGCTTTGGGTGATAAAAGAGGTATCGAGCGTTATGGCTTCTGTTTACCAATGGACGACTGTTTAGCCCAGGTAGCAATTGACTTTGGCGGCAGGAACTGGATTGTTTGGGATGCAGAATTTAAACGCGAGAAAATTGGAGAAATGCCTACAGAGATGTTCTATCATTTCTTTAAATCTTTCAGCGATGCATCAAAAAGCAATTTGAATGTTAAAGCTGAAGGCCAAAACGAGCATCATAAAATAGAAGCCATCTTCAAAGCGTTTGCTAAGGCAATTAAAATAGCTGCGAAGAGGGATGTGAATAACATGCAGTTGCCAAGTACCAAAGGATTATTGTAAAACTGGAGATGATAGGAATAGTAAATTACGGAGCTGGTAATATTTTTTCACTTACTGCTGCCTTAGAACGTCAGGATATAAAGTACGAGATGATAAATTCGGCTGAAGAGTTCGATAAGTATGAACGTATTATTATTCCCGGAGTTGGTCATGCTGGAGCTGCTATGCAAAAGCTGAAGGAAAGCGGCATGGTAGAAAAGATAAAAGCCACTACAAAGCCCGTTCTTGGAATTTGTGTCGGCATGCAGTTAATGACAGACTTCTCTGAAGAGGGAAATGCTGATCTTTTAGGGATTGCACCTTTAAAAACACGTCATTTTTTTGAAAACCTAAAACTAAAGGTTCCACACATGGGTTGGAACAAGGTTAACGGAGAGATTGATAATGAACTATTTAAGGATATTCCCAGCGGAACATACTTTTATTATGTGCATTCCTATTTTATAGAATTTAATCCTACTTTTACAATCGCTTCAACAGAGTATGGTTTAAAGTATTCTGCGGCATTAAAAAAGGACAACTTTTACGGGGTTCAGTTCCATCCTGAAAAGTCAGGAATAGCTGGAGAAACTTTATTAAAGAACTTTGCAAACATAAAGTATGAAGCATCTTAATCTTGAACTTTCTGATTCTTTGGCAAAGCAAATTCAGGTCAAAGCGTCAGAGTTACACACCGATGTGAATAGTGTTGTAATTAAAGCATTGGAAAAGTTTTTATTCTTCTCGGAGATCGATTTATTTAGAAAAGATTTAGCGGAAAAGAACAAACAAGGTGGTTGGAATACTGAAGACGATCTGTTCAATGAAGTTTCCTGATGAGAATAGTTTTGGATACTAACATTTACATTTCAAGTTTTATTTTTGGAGGAAATGCAAGAGTAGTATTTGATAGCTCGTTTTCAGAACATCCAGTTTTTATATCCGCTTTTATTCTAGGCGAAGTTGAGCGGATATTGATAAAGAAGTTTGAATTAGGTAAGGAACAAATAGAAAGAATAAAACAGGTTCTTTTAAGTCAGGCAATAAAAATCAAGACAGCAGGAAGCAAACCCGATATTTGTCGAGATAAAGACGACAATAATATATTATGGTTGGCTCAAAATTGTAAAGCAGACTTAAATGTAACCGGAGACAAAGATTTATTAACTATCGTAAATTTTGAAGGTATGAAAATAATTCATCCCTCAGAATTTATAAAAAGCATAAATAATTAAACTATGTATATTATTCCGGCAATTGATATTTTGGACAAGAAAGTTGTCCGTTTGCGTGAAGGAAATTATAATGACGTGACTTCTTACGAGGTTACATTAGAGGAAATGATCGAAAAGTACCAGTCTAACGGTACTGAGTTTGTACACATTATTGACTTAAACGGCGCAAAAGGCGATTTTTCTAACCAGGAATATCTATTCGATATCATCAGAAAAACCGACATGAAAGTTCAGTATGGTGGTGGAGTAAGAAGTATAGAAAAAGTTAAAGAATTACTGGATGCAGGAATCCATCGTGTAATTGTTGGTACCCAGGCAATTACCAATCCTGATTTTCTTCCTCAACTAAGCGAACAGCTTTGCGGAAAAGAAAAATGTTCAGATCAGATTGTTGTAGCTATCGACGTATTAGACGAAGTAATCAAATATTCTGGCTGGATGGAAAGTTCTCCAATCAAATTAATGGATTACGTTGATCGTTGTTTGAACCTTGGTTTCTTCCGTTTCCTTTGTACAGACATTAATAAAGATGGAAAATTAGGTGGTGCTGGTGTTGAACTATACACTAAATTGTTAGACCACTCCCCTTTCATCAAATTAATTGCATCGGGCGGTATAAGCTCAATGGAAGATATTCAGTCGTTGCAAGAGATTAAAGTGGAATCTTGTGTGGTTGGTAAAGCCATTTATGAAGGCAGAATCACCATCGAAGAGATTAAAGACTGGAATCTGAAATCATTGATTTCATTCTAGCACCAGCCCCCTTAAGGGGGGAACTCTGACCATCGCCTTATGACAAAGTCTAGAATGTTTAACGGTGCTTCGCATCTAATTTTTCAGAATGCTGAAAGATGACATTTAAATATGACGCCGGCTGAGTCTTTGCTTTGGAAATATTTGAAAGGCAATCAATTAGGTTGCAAGTTTAAGGCAGCATCCTATATCTGTATTTATAGCAGATTTTATTGCCATCAGCACAAGTTAATTCTTGAAATAGATGGTTCTATACATTTAGAGCCCGAAGTTTTATAAAACGATATCGAACGTCAGGCGATCTTGGAATCTTTTAGGATACAGGGTTTTACGCTTTACAAACGATCAAATCCTTAAAAGTTTAGAATCAGTTTTGAGCACTATTCAAACCGCTTTGCAGTCTCCCCCTTTAGGGGGTCGGGGGGCTGGAAGTTTAGCCAAACGTATTATTCCCTGCCTTGATGTTAAGGAAGGCCGTACCGTAAAAGGAGTTAATTTTGTCGATCTTCGCGACGCCGGAGATCCGGTGGAACTTGCTTATCAATACTCTAAACAAGGGGCAGATGAGCTGGTGTTCTTAGACATTACAGCAACACACGAACGCCGTAAAACAATGGTGGAGCTGGTTAAAGCTGTAGCTCGTCAGGTGAATATTCCATTTACTATCGGAGGTGGCATTAATGAAATTGCTGATGCAGATATTTTATTGAATTCTGGTGCAGATAAAATCTCCATCAATTCAGCAGCAGTTCGCAATCCCAACTTAATTAATGAACTGGCAGCTGCTTTTGGAAAGCAGTTTGTTGTAGTTGCTATTGATACCAAATTTGTGGATGGCAGAAACCTTGTTCATTTGAACGGCGGACGCATTGCTACAGAATTTGAAACCGAAAAATGGATTAAAGAAGCCGAAGAACGAGGTGCCGGCGAAATCCTTTTAACCTCAATGGATCATGACGGAACCAAAGGAGGTTTCGATAATGGCCTTCTAAAGAAAATCAACGATAATATTTCAATTCCTCTAATTGCATCAGGTGGTGCCGGAAGCGTACAACATTTCATTGATGTTTTCCAGCAAACAGACGTTGATGCCGCCTTGGCTGCGTCGGTTTTCCATTACGGAGAAATCCTTATACCTTCGCTGAAAGAAGAATTGAAAAAACATCAAATTGAAGTAAGATTATAATGACCATAGATTTTGAAAAATCAGGCGGATTAGTGCCGGTAGTTATTCAGGATGAAAATTCCTTAGAGGTACTAATGCTTGGTTATATGAACGAAGAAGCTTTTGCCAAAACACAGGCAGAAGGTAAAGTAACTTTTTTCTCGCGTACCAAAAACCGTTTATGGACCAAGGGTGAAGAAAGTGGTAACTTCCTGAATGTTAAATCAATAAACATTGATTGCGATAACGACACCCTTCTCATCAAAGTTAATCCAATAGGGCCCACTTGTCATACAGGTTCACGCAGTTGCTTTAAAACTGAATACAACCAGAACTTTATTTTTAAGCTTGCAGAGATTATAGACGACAGGTATGAGAATCCCGTTGAAGGTTCTTATGTGAATCGTTTACGTGCAAAGGGCTTAAATAAAATTGCCCAGAAAGTTGGTGAAGAAGGCGTTGAAACTGTGATTGCAGCTCTGGCCGAAACCGAACAGGATTTAATTAATGAAGCTTCAGATCTGGTTTTCCATTTAATGGTATTGTTGAAAGAGAAAAACGTATCTCTGGAGACTGTTGCTAAAAACCTGGAAAGCAGACATAAGTAAGGTAGAGCTAAGAAACAAGAGCCAAGAACAAAGGGTACTTAGCTTTTACCACATGAGAAGAATACAACAAAATTTTTGCCCCATTTATGGGGCTTTTTTGTGTCCTTTAATTACTGAACTTGAATTTCACTTGCTTATTTTGACTTTTTATCCAGCCCTGTTTACTTTTTAATGTCTACTTTTGGCCTTTCGTCATGATTGAAGTAAGCAAAGTAACAACGTTAACCGGACACCAGAATCCTGTTTATGCACTGGAAGCATCTCAAAAGCCCGGAATTATTTTCACAGCTGGTAACGATAAAGGCATTGTAGAATGGAGTACTAAGCGTTTAGAATTTATTAAGGTGCTTATGCCAGTTCCGAGCTCGGTTTATGCGCTGCATGCCCTGTCTTTTGCACCGATCCTTGCCTCTGGCGAACGAAGCGGACGCGTAAACCTTTTTGATTTTGAACATCAAAAGGTAACTGCATTCTTCAATCATCATAACCGGCCGATATTTGCTCTGCACTCTATCAATCAAAAGAAGGAAATCCTTGCAGCTTCAGAAGATGGCAGTGTATCTGTAATTGATCCGATAGCGCTTAAACTGGTTTACACTTTTGAAGTTGCCAGGCAGACCATTAGATGCATTGCTGTTAGTGCTGATGAAAAACTGGTAGCTTTTGGATGCAAAGATAACCTCATCCGGATCTATAGAGTAGAAGATTACTCTCTTATAACAGAAATTTCGGGCCATACTCACCCTATTACTTCACTTGCCTTTTCGCCGGATGGAAGTTTGCTGCTTTCAGGTAGTCGTGATGCTCAGCTAAAGGTTTGGAATGTTTCTGACTTTAGTCTCAAAGAAAGCATTGCAGCTCATTTGTTTGCAATTTACGACATCAAATTTCATCCCGAGCTCCCCTATTTTGCAACAGCAAGTCAAGATAAAAGTATTCGGATATGGGATGCCAATACCTTTAAACTAAAGAAGACCATAAGCCGGGAGAAAGGATTCGAATCTCATTCTCACTCCATCAATAAAATTTGTTGGGATACATCGAGCGGATTTCTGATTTCAATCAGTGATGATAAAAATGTGATGATCTGGGATATTAAATTTTAGAGCTTATTTTCTCCTTGGGTAGTAGAAAAAGTATTCCTCAATGTAGTAGTTTACATCAACACCTTTGTCCTCCAGATATTTAATGGCTTTTAATATCACCTGGACATCTATTGTAGGTAAGCGCAACGAAAGATAGCCCTGACGGGCCCGTTCCAATTGATTTTCTATTACATCAATATACTGGCCTTTAGCTCTTTGTACTTTATCTGTACTTTTAATCAGCTTGTTGATACTATCCGGCGACGTTCTTAGCACATAAAAGTTCTTATTATTGGTATTATCAAGGGGCTCAAGTTTGCCATATTGAGCAAAGGCTCCTAATCCGAAAAAAAGAAAAAATGTTAGAACTATAATTGGTTTCATGCTTTATTAAAACGATCAAATGTAGCGAATAATTGTTTTCCGGCTAGAAAGCGGAAGTGTAAATTATTCGTTAAACGTACCTTTTAATTATCCTGAGTTTATGCGTGTGTCGCTTTAAGTCGAGACTGTAAATTCCCTCATCATCAATAGGATCAATCTTTACCCGGCCAGATGCGTGTATTATCTGTTGTTCGTTAAGCATTATTCCTACATGAGTAATTCTTCCTTCACTATTATCAAAGAAAGCCAGGTCGCCTGTTTTAACCTCCTGCAAAAAATCAACCGTAGTGCCTTGTTCCGCTTGTTGCCATGCATCGCGATTTATCTTTATTCCCAGCATCTTAAACACAACCTGCGTAAAACCAGAGCAATCGATACCAAACAATGAACGCCCCCCCCACAAGTAAGGTGAGTGAAGAAAGAACTTGGCAAAACGTTCAATATCCTCGTTGAAGGATACACTATTTACAATATTGGTGCTATCCACAAAACTGTACCTTTCTCCAGCTAATGAAAAGCTATTTTCTGAACTATTTTGTGGGATACTACTACCAGCAAGCAGGTTTAAAATTTCCCCGGTTGATTGCGTTAATACTCTATGCGCTACGGAACAGCCCAAAACCCGGCAAGACTTCAATGACGTAAATTCCTCCTCCGTTATGAAGCTAAGCTGTTTATGGTCAATCCATCCTTCATAGCCGTCAAAAGCATTCTTTACGCGAAGCCATTTTTCTGTTTGCTCTAAAATCTGAAAGCTATCTCCAAATAAAAGCTGACTCAGAATTTCACTTCTATCTGAAGCTTCGGCCCTTAAAGGCACCACCGATAAATTACAAACACCGTATTGCGTCATACATACAAATCAACATAAAAATAATTAAGAATGTAAACTTTAAAAACTTAAGTAATTCAATTCGTGTTTTAACGAATATGAAAACATTAAATCAAGTACATAAACTATTAATTGCTGTGGAAGATAGCATCTATAGCGAACATGCTGTTGAATATGGCTTTGATCTGGCGTCGAAACTGGGTGCCGAAGTTGCGTTGGTGCATGTTGACGAAATTCCGGTCGCTACACCTTACATAGCAGACCCATTATTGGGAGAACAACCCGTTATGATTCCGGAACTAATAAAGGTGCAGGAAGACAGCAGTCATAAATTATTGGATAGGATTGCTAACAAGTATATGGATAAGGCAACCATTTATACTTATACCAAAATAGGTACTGCAAAGGACGAAATATTGAGTACTGCCGAAGAATGGCATGCAGATATGATCATTGTAGGAACCCATGGAAGAACTGGATTAGACCACTTTATATCCGGGAGTGTGGCCGAAAGAATTGTAAGAAAGGCTAAATGCCCGGTTCTGGTTATCCCAACAAAGGACTATGATTAATAGCTGAATGGCATTGGCCTTTTCAAATTAGTGCTTATGCCATTGCTATTTAACATCACACACTTATTAGTTCTTTAAATAATGGATTTTAAATTCGGAGCACCTGAAATACATCTTGCTGACCTGAAGATTATAGAACAACAATCGCCAGACATAATTGCCTATGCTATACCTGCAGTTGCATTCTTTACGGCACTGGAGTTTTTTATATCGTGGTACCAGAACAGGAAACTTTTTGAAGCCAAAGAAACCCTCGGCTCAATTCTGGTAGGAATGGGCAATTTAGGCATCAATATGGGCTTAAAAATAGTGCTGATTTATGCTGCAATATGGGCCTATAATTTCGTACCCTGGCGGATGTCATTAAGCTGGTGGACATTGGTCCCCTGTTATGTCATATTTGACTTTTGCAGTTATTGGTCACACAGAATATCGCATTTCAATCGTTTTTTCTGGGCATCGCATGTGGTGCACCATTCGGCTCATCATTATAATCTAACGGTGTCGTTCAGGCAGAGCTGGGCTCAGCATTTTAAGTTGCTATTCTTTATTCCATTGGCTTTTGTAGGTTTTCATCCTGTAATATTTTTTGTATCGCACCAGATTGCCGTTCTTTACCAATTCTGGGTGCATACCGAATATATTGGCAAATTACATCCTTTTATTGAATATTTCCTTGCTACACCATCCAATCATCGGGTACATCACGGCTCAAATGAAAGGTATATTGATAAAAATTTTGCCGCCACGTTTATATTCTGGGATAGGATTTTTAACACCTACCAATGTGAAGATGAAAAGCCAGTCTTCGGAATTACATCTGGCCTGAAAAGTAAGATCGACCCATTTTATCTCAACTTTCACGAATACGTGGATATACTTAAGGATATAAAAAAAGCACAGGGCTTTAAAGCAAAAATGCACTATCTGTTCGGGAGCCCCAGAACCATCGCCTATGAAAAAAAGCGATCTGTTAAAAACCATGATATTTGATTGCCGCCCCTGCATTCAGTACTTCATTTTTTTTAATATTGCTGAATGAATGAAAAACCCGATAGTTTAATATTTGATATGGATGGCACCTTATGGGATGCCCTTGATGTGTACGTTTCTTCGTGGAATAGTGGCTTGCGGGAAGAACAGGTGGAAAGAATTGTTACCGCCGAAGAAATAGGTTCGATGATGGGGATGGATTCTTCAAAAGTACTTAACAGTATTCTACCGGGCTATTCGACCGAAGAACAATACCGGATTTATGAAACTATAAATCGCCACCGGGCACAACAGGTTGAAACTCTGGGAGGACGTCTTTATGATGGTGTAATTGATGGCATTAAAAAGCTTTCTACGAAATATCAATTATTCATTGTAAGCAATTGTCCAGAGGGCATGATACTGCTGTTTATGAAGTGGGCAGGTATTACAGATTATATTGTTGATGAAATGGCTTATGGCTTCAATAACAAGCCTAAACACTATAACATTCAGCATCTTATAAAAAAGCATAAGTTAAAGAACCCAATTTACATTGGCGACACTGAGGGTGACCGCATTGAAAGCGAACTCGCCGGAGTTCCTTTTGTATTTTTCAGCTTTGGTTTCGGCAAAACCGATAAATATCATTTTAGATTCGATGACTTTGACAGCTTTACCCAACATTTTATGAGTTTATAAATGCGAGTTTGAACAGTCAAAATTTTTAGCCTTCCGTTGTATAGAAGTGCTTGCCCGTTATCTATAAGGTTATAAAATACAGAATCACGATTTTTTAATATTATATGATGCTTTTTCAGATCATCATATCTTAATTGGATTTTACTACATTGACACATTTCAAATACATGATCAAAAATATGAAGCAACGTTCATTAGTTTTATCGTCTGCCTTGTTGCTTGGTAGTTTCGGTATTAATGTGCACTTACAAGCACAAACAGCAACCCCAAAATTTGAGGTAAATGCCGAAGCTTTTGCCGATTTACAAGTACTGCGTTATGAAGTACCGGGCTTTAACGAGCTTACCTTGCAACAGAAAAAATTAGCCTACTACCTGTATGAAGCAGCATTAAGTGGCAGAGATATTATTTACGATCAAAAAGGTAAATACAACCTCTTGGTTAGAAAAACCCTTGAGAACATCTATGGAACCTATAAGGGGGATAAAACCTCAGCCGACTGGCAGAAGTTCAAATCCTACGCAGGCCGCGTTTGGTTCAGCAATGGCATCTATCATCACTACGGAAACGAAAAGTTTGTACCCGAGCATAGCTTCGCTTACTTCAGTCAGCTGGTAAAAAACTCTAATGCAAAAGCATTTCCTCTTAATAAAGGAGAAACGATTGATAGATTTTTAAAGCGAATTCAGCCTATTATTTTCGATGCTAAGTTTGAACCTATGATGGTTGATCTTTCCCCGAACATCGACAACGTTGTGGCATCATCTAACAACTTTTACGAAGGCGTAACACAGAAAGAGGTAGAAAACTTTTATTCTAAGTTTGATGCCAAAGGCAACGCGCCGTCATGGGGTCTTAATTCAAAAACGATGAAAGTGAATGGCCGGATCGTTGAAAAGACCTGGAAAATAGGCGGCATGTATGGACCAGCTATCGAAAAGATTGTTTACTGGCTGGAAAAGGCAGTTCCTGTTGCCGAAAATGCTGAGCAAAAAGACGCATTACAAAAACTGGTTAAATATTACCGAACTGGTAATTTGAAGGATTTTGATGATTACAGCATAGCCTGGGTGAATGATACAGCATCGCGTATTGATGTTGTGAACGGCTTTATTGAGGTTTATAATGATGCTATTGGTAAAAAAGGAAGCTTTGAAAGTGTGGTTTCATTAAAAGATCTGGAAGCGACGAAACGCATAAAAGCTATCGCCAATCAGGCGCAATGGTTTGAAGACAACTCTCCTCTTCAACCTGAACATAAAAAGAAAAAAGTTACAGGTATCACCGCAAAGGCAATTACTGTAATTGTTGAAAGTGGCGATTCTGGCCCGGCTACCCCTATTGGTATCAATTTGCCCAATGCAGATTGGATACGCAAAGAGCATGGTTCTAAATCTGTTTCCCTGAGCAATATCATTCATTCTTACAATGTTTCATCAAGCAAAGGCGGCGGCGTGTTAGATGAGTTTGGCTATGGTGAGGAGGTAAAGAGCAGAATAAAAAAATATGGCGCCCTTTCCTCAGATTTGCACACCGATATGCATGAATGCATTGGCCATGCATCAGGTCAAATTAATGCCGGAGTGGAAACACCTGATAAAACGCTTAAAAACTACGCGTCGGCCTTAGAGGAAGCACGTGCCGACTTGGTTGCATTATATTATGTGATGGACCCTAAATTGATTGAGATTGGCGTAATGCCCTCTCTTGAAGTTGGTAAAGCAGAATACGACAGTTACATTATGAACGGTTTAATTAGTCAGCTTACCCGCTTAAAACAAGGCGACAACCTACAGGAAGCTCACATGAGAAATCGTCAGCTTAACGCGATGTGGGTTTACCAAATGGGAAAGAAAGACAATGTAATTGCATTTGTTAAGGAGAACGGCAAAACCTACACCCAAATTAACGACTATGATAAGTTGAGAACGTTATTTGGCCAGTTGTTAAGGGAGATTCAACGAATAAAATCTGAGGGCGATTACGAAGGTGGCAAAAATCTGGTTGAAAATTACGGCGTAAAAGTAGATCAGGATTTACTTAAAGAAGTGCTTGCCCGTTATGCAAAACTTAACGCAAAACCCTACAAAGGATTTATCCAGGCTAAGTTAACGCCAGTTATGCAAGGCGATAAAATCATCGATGTTAAAGTATCTTATCCAGATTCCTTCTATCAGCAAATGATGGAATATGCAAAGGAGTACTCCTTTTTGCCGGTTAAGAATTAGCATTAATATCAGGCTTTAAGCAACTAAGTAGGGCAATTATTTTTAAGACATTTGGATTCCTTAAAAATAATTGCCCTACTTAAT
>Ga0307408_100001372_pt1 | contig 18155 bp, 13 predicted proteins | sample 322Cmetagenome_FD_202116 | JGI IMG/M metagenome (GOLD analysis project Ga0307408, IMG submission 202116) | Maize rhizosphere microbial communities from greenhouse at UC Davis, California, United States - 322HYB-C-3 | ecosystem: Host-associated > Plants > Roots > Rhizosphere > Soil | place... | reverse complement strand
TAAAGCCAAACTTTTATAGCTGCCGTCATTGCTGCCGGCTGCATAAGGAAGGTATTTCTTCGCCTCCCGCCCGTAAGCGTCATATTCATTTGGGATAACCACGTCTTTGGTGGCGTCTCCGCTACCCTTTACCTGAACTGTTTGCAAGGGCCTGCCCAACCCGTCGAAATATTGGATGGTTGTCTGGACCTTAGTTGGGTCTCCGCTTGCGGCAGCTACTAACGCTGCACTGGTTAAGCCCTCTTTGCGTGCTGTATAGGTAATAATATAATTCTGGCCCTGGCTCGGAGCAACCGGAGAGCCGCCCGATACGGAAATATTCAGCGTTACCGGAGCCAGGCCATAAGGAGTAATGGTATAAGTGGCCGCAGTTGAAGCTACCGTAGGGGTTCCTTTAATTGTTCCGGTTGTATAGTCAAATACCAGCCCTGCTGGTAAGGCCGGCTCTATGGAATATGGCGCCGTAATCACCTTACGGATACTATGGTTGTGGTAATCGGCAACATACAATACCCCCTTCGGGTCGATACATAAGCCAAAGGTATTGTTGAAACGCACAACCGAGCCCATTCCGTTCACATTGCCTGCAACCTGCGTTCCTGCAAAACTGCTTACTACGCCCGCCGGGGTAATCTTGCGGACCTGGTTATTTACCTGGTCTGCCACGTATACATTGCCCGCGATATCCACCGCTACACTGTTAGGGTTGTTAAAGGCTGCAGCTGTACCGGTGCCATTGGCAAAGCTTTGCACGCCACTGCCCGCCAGGGTTGATACGATGCCAGCTGCACTGACCTTGCGGATCATATGGTTGAAGCGGTCTGCCACATACAGGTTCCCTTCAGCATCAAAGGACAGGTTACGGGGCGACCAGAAGGTTGCTGACAGCGCTGGCCCATTGGCAGCGCCTTGCGCTCCTGTTCCTGCAAAAGTGGTTACCACCCCGGCTGGGGTGATCTTACGGATCTTGTTATTGTTACCGTCCCCAACATACAGGTTGCCATCCTTGTCGATGGTTATCCCGGCAGGAGAATTAAATGTAGCTGCTGCGCCCGTGCCATTGGCCGAACCCGCTGTACCGTTACCGGCAAGAGTGGTTACTACCCCCGCTGGGGTAATCTTACGGATGGCATGGTTCTGCTGGTCAGCCACATATACATTCCCTGCGGCATCCACTGCGACTGCTGCAGGGTTCTTGAAAGTTGCATCACCGCCGCTGCCATTAGAGAAGCCGCCGCTGCCATTTCCGGCAAGGGTGCTCACTACTCCGGCCGGCGTTATTTTACGGATGCGCTGGTTTTGCGAATCGGCTACATAGATGTTTCCGGAAGCATCCAGGGCCGTATGCAGCGGCCAGTTAAAGCGGGCAGAACTGCCTGTTCCATCGGCAGAGCCCGAGTATCCATTGCCGGCAAGGGTACTGGTCACCTGTGTATCAAACGGCAAGGTGCCGGTTACCGTGGGGGCAAGGTTTACTGGGACGCCTACGGCAAATGTTTGTGTCCCTCCTCCTGAATAGCTCACAGTGGCTGGAGGGGCTGACATAGTTACACTGATTGATGTGGCGATTGTGCCAGTGCTACCATAGCCTTCGGAAATCACATAATAAATTCCCGCGGGTAAGGTAATCTGAAGGTAGGCTTCCCTCCCTGGGCAGGGAGTATTTTCATACTCATCGTCACTATTGTCAATATCCTGCCCGTTGCCGTCCAATAGCCATAGATAGGTATCAAAGCCGCTGCCGCAATGCGATAGCGTCACGGTGGCTGAGCTGTTTAAAGTAAATTTATAATAAATGTCATTGGTGGGTTGACCATAATCATCTCCCAGGCAGTCATCGGCAGTACTGCGGCTGTCGTTATAGCTGCTTGAGGAACTGAATGTACCGGCATTAATAGCATTGGACATATTCGCCCCCGGGGATAAATTCCCTACAGATAAGGAGGTAATGGCAAGCGAAAAGTCTCCGGTATTACCCTGGTAGCCTTCCACCACCACGTAATAGGTTCCCGAGCTTAAGCCTGAATAGGTAAGGTAAGAAGCATTTCCGCCACAATCACTGCCGTCGTCGTCGTAATAAACCTCTGATCCGTTAGCATCCAGTAAATGGACGTAAGTATCATAGCTGCTGCCGCAAAGGGATACCTCAATATCGGTATAATCTGTTACGTTAAAGGTGTACCATACATCCGGGCTGTATTGCCCGTGGCCCTGGCTGGTACCATAATTGTCTGAATAGCTAACTCCATCGTAATAGGAGTTATTGCGCGAATCATTGAACGGAGTGCCTCCACAGGAGCCGAATGAACCCGCAAAAAAGGCATCATACATTTCTGTTCCACTCTGGGCAATGCTGGCTAATGGCAAAATAAGGCAGATTAACGAAAGCAGGGCATATAGCGCCCCCTTACCCGCTACCGCAGGCCCTTGGTTGGGTTTAATCATGATATTCGTTTAAGTGTTTAGTTCTTATTTTCTTTTGCCTTCTTGCCTGGTTCCCGCTCCCCAGGAGGAATGATCTTTTCCTGCTGCTCTGGCGTTAACAGGGCCCTGAACTTCTTATTTTTTTCTTCCATTAAGGCCTTTATCCTCGCCCTGCGTTCTTCCAGGCTAAGGTTCTGCCCTTCCAGGACTTTCATTCCTGCTTTATAGGTATCCTGGACCTGCGATACCTCCACTGCCTTGGCTGAGTCAATGTTTAATAACCGCCTGTAATAATGATGCTGGCGCTGCTTGTGCTCCTCGAAAGTTAATACTTTTTGCGACCGTTTTATGCTGTCCTGGCGGCTTTGCGCTTGCACCTTTGTATCCGTAAAAAAGAATGCAGTAATGATTGTGATAAGCGTAAGATATAATTTCATTTCTTTTATTTTTCTATGTTAGGGCCTATAGTGATAATCGTAACTCTTTAATACATTGCCTGAAGCGTCTTTGACCGATTGTAACCGCTGGAAACCATCATATTCATAATATGTCGCCTGCCCGCGAGAATCCGTTAAGCTGGTCATACCAACTAAAGGTTTATACGTGTAGGTAGTTATTATTGCATCTTTTAGGCTTGGGCTGGAACGGAGAGGGCTAAGAAAAGTGTTCACTTCGTTGTCCGTAGGATAAGGCATATCACGAAAAGCATCCATAGACGGGGCTCCGCCCAATATCGATTCTATAGTAGTGTACAATGCATTCTCTATTTTAGCTACAGGATACGCGCCACTGTAACTGTATATATAACTTATTTTCGGCCCCAGGTCCTTAGAAACACTTAGCAAATTACCGAATGGATCATATCCCCCAAAAACAACCCTCTGCTCATAACTATCGGCAAATTGCTTCGTTGTAATATTTAAAGGTTGAATTTGGTTAATATTATTATTCCATGTTGTATAATTTGTCTTCAAGGAGCGTAAAAAGGATTCGGATCCGCTTACTCCTCTCGCGGTTTCCTCTTCTATGATAGGCGACCAAATATGATTATTATATAAAGTTTTATATGGCTCTGCTGTGTTAAAATCTTTAGGATATTTATAAGTCGTAATTAAATCCTCTCCAGTACTCGTCTTTATCTTCCTCTTTGACAATTGCAAATGCTCCAAGTCGTTAAATTCATAACTTGTTTCCTTTTTTAAAGTCTTATTTCCAGTCGGTCCATATTCGTACTCTTCTGTCTTTGTTAGTTTCGATAACCGCGAAGGAATAAAATAGCTGGCAACGGCATATATATACGAATTTGACATACTGCCTGCGTTTGAGACATTTCTAAAGAGGCCAACCCGCATCGCCCGTACATCTGTGCTTTCGTTATAGTAGGTCTCATCACTTCTATAGTTATATTTATAATCATTTACAATTTCTCTCACCGGAATGAAATTAGCACCTGATTTTTTATAAAAAATTTGCCGTAATAAATTTCCTCTTCGCCAGTAATACGAGACAGATGGAGCAAAGGGGAATGAGGATTTCCCTCCTCCTAGAGTATTTAAATAGCATATAGAACTAGTATTGTAATAATACGGAAGTACATATGGATAAAAGTCAGGCTGATTATTATAATATAGCTCTGTCTTCGTCAATAACTTAACTTCGTTATTTATTTCTTCAGCATCAAATACAGAAACCTTACTATATCCTACCGTTCCGCCCTGCATTTGCGTTAAAGGGGCATTCGAAAAGGATGTACATACATCATAGTCGACAAGTTGTGAACCCGCGCCACCTTCCCCATAACAATATGCACCTTCCGAATATGTATACTGATACTCAGGAACATAGCTAACAATTCCACTTGATGGGGCATCATCTGCACTATAATCATAGATCTTAATAGTTTTTTTCATAGAAACAGGATCATAGTTAGTTATTTTCTTGACTCTCAATCCCCCCACTTTCTTTGCTCCTGTATCATCTAACCAATAACCATTTGCTTCAAAATAAAAGGCACCATATATATTCGCATAGTATTCAGTAATATCAGGCGCATTCAAACCAAAATTGGTATTACCTTTTATTGCCTTTATTTTATAAATTCCATTAGTTAGGTTTACAACATCCGTACCTCCAGTTGAGCTGCCTAGGGTAACTTGACCACTTGAATTGTAAACAACATATGCGCTGCTGGGATTGGTGATGTTAATAATTTGAAAATAAATCCAAGAATTAGGGTCATAGTTATTAGGAATGGAGGCATTTCCATTACAATTGTTCGCGGTTATTGGAGCTGAGCCTCTCAATGCGAGATTAACTCGGGTTACAGACGCTGTTGGGTTTGAAATTGTAAATACATTTGCCCCTGTCATTATATGACAGGATCCTATCCCAAATACCGCGTTAAAATTAATGGTGTTACCGGGTAATAAATTGGACATTGCGGTATTCCCCTCATACTCAAACTCGGTAAAGCCCCCCGTCTGATAAGTAATCTTATCCAAGGACCTCATTTTTCCATAATACTCAACGGACCCTCTTTCAGCGCCTTGGATAAACTGTCCTCTTCTCGTGGTAAACGAGGGAATAAGAGATGTATTATTTACCTCTCCATTGTAGCCGCCCCAATGATCCTGTGCGTTTGAAGTTAACCTATCTGGCAAATTTCCAGAAATGTAACTAAATGTGTAACACGGAACTTCAGACTGATCTTTTAAGTTTTTTTCCTTTATATTGTTTAAATAAAGTCTCAAAAGGGTGTTTTCTTCACTAGTGGCAGTAGCATGGCCGTCATCTGGAATACCGTCATAATCATAGTTTAATGTAAACGTCTTTATAATTTCATTTTTGTTGTAAACATTTAATGTTTTTAAAACTCTCCCACCTTTTAAGTCGTACCTGTAGTTTCCTGCTACAAATTCTACCGTTCCTGAAGGGAAAATTATCTTCGAAAGCCTTCTCGCATTATTAATAATTTGATTAGCATATATCTTTTCAACTGGGGGTTTGCTTTGTCCACATGGCTCATTTGTAGTATTAAAGACTTTATATTTCGTCTCGCTTACAGGCAACTGATAATTGTAGTATTCTATATCATATTGGAAAGTGATTGTTTGATTGGACAAGGGAGTTTTAATAGAACTCAAATACCAAGAAGATGTACGGGGAGTACTTGACCCCCAGTTTGAAGACGACTCTTCTTTTGTTTCAAACAAATATTCACATCCGTCTTCCGAAGTAATTTTCCAAGAATTCAGCATTGCATCTAGAAATTCAATTCTTAAACTCGTGTGGGGGGAAGCTACAACTTTGCGACTAACACGATCAATTACAAACTTTCCAGCCCTTCCATTAAAGTTATAAAAAAAACATCAGGCTCGGTATCTACAATCTTCGCCACCGCAACTTGATATCCAAAAGTGTACGCCTCTTGCCCTTCTAAGCAACTTCCATAAGGGATATTTACATATCCATTCAAATATCCATTAGTTGCTTCATCTGCATTTCCATTGACGCTTCGGGTAATTACCCCTCCAGCATTTAAAGACCATCCTAAGCCTGTCCAGCTTGCGATCTCGCTCACTTTAACTCCCCCGGAATGATAACCTAAAGAAATAGGCAAACTCAATTCATTTCCAACTTTAATAGTATAAAAAGGCACACTTATTTCTGCGAGACCGTTATACTCATTTATTGGCACGTCGGCAAATTTTGCGAGGGCAGTTGCATTGGGAGATGGAGGAATAACAACCGGCAAGTTGGCTGAATTCTGCGCAAATAAATTAAATGAACAAAAAGCAAAGAAAAGTAGAGAAAGGAATCTATTAGTCATAAAGCATTAAAGTGGTTGCTACCAAATGAAGGGTTGATAAACAAGAGAATCGTCCACAATTGCATTTGGTTAAACGTTTGCAGGTTGAGGTTAAAAACGATTTAACAAATTCATAATAATTATCTATGAAAGAAATGCCATTTATTAGATATAATCATCATAAATGTTATTTTTTAAGTTCAAATATAAACCCGTAACACATTGAACAGAAGACAGTGAGAAAGCTTGTCGCTTTTGGAGAGACGGAAACATAAGGTTTAGCTATTAATATTAAAGCAAATTTGAACAAAAAAAACAAACAAATCAATTTTAAGGAAAAATAATTAAAACAAAAACATATATCCTTTGTTTGCGCCCTTTCTTTTTAACTGAATCAAAGTTTGGTAGCCCGGCTCTATATTAAATCGACACCGGTTGAAAGCCTGCGGCGACTTCTTTTAACCTCATCTTTTATCAAGGATTTTAGCGACTCGATCGACTCTTGCCAACACTCTAGTCTTACAACAAATAAAACAAAACAGCCAATTCTATCCCATATTTGAGATATGGATTCTTGGGTGGATCATCTATTTGAGGCTTTAGATATCTAAATCGAGTTCAAGAAGAGCTAATAATAAAGACATTATCCCTTACATTAAAAGTCTTGATCTTAGTTTTTGAAGCATTTGACAAGTCAACGACAGGAGATATTGGAGTGGAATTTTCGTTACGCTTTAATCTAACATCAGTTCTATCACTAATTTTATTGAAAGCAGATTCCTCGAGATCACCTGGAATTGATTTCGTTATACTTTGGGAAAAATTAATTTGGCGGTCGATATCTTTTTTTAATAAATACACAACCTTTTCCTGCACCTCATCTACAATTGCCCAATCTTTTTCTACATAAATATCAGTAGTTTGATTTCCTTGATCCACATGATTCAAGGCTAGCCCTACATCGTCTTTACTTAGTCGACATTTATTCCGTGCTAGGTTTGCAAATGAGTGGCGAGCCCAATAGAATGTAACGCCTTTAAGACCAGTAATCTTACAGACTACTTTCATCCCCTTACTTAACGCAGCATCTAAGCCTCGGTAATTACAATATCTTTCAGCAAGATTTCCAAAGTATTTTTTAACTAATGGCGCCGCTTCTGAAATAATTTTAATGCTTATAAAGGCTCTGTCTTTCCTGGAATTTTCTGTTTTTGATCTATTATATTCAAGACGCCCTGTTTCGGTTCCCTGTGATAAGCCTTTATAGAGGTCAACAGCATTGATGCCGCACATGTAAAAACTCAGCATAAAAAGATCTCTTGCCAACTCCGCACGGCTATTCTCTTTCACCTTACAGTTGCTGATTTTCAAAATGTCCTCAACAGCTAAATTGCGTTTTTTAGTTAATGGTGCAGAGCCTACCTTATATTTCTTGAATGGATAATGTTTTATTCTGACTATACCAAGATCCTCATCGTTGTAAAACCTCCTTGCTTCATTAAACAGCGTTCTCAGGTCCCGCATGTAATTGTGAATCGAGCTTTTACTTGCACCCTTACTTTGTTTTGTCACCTCGTCCCCAAATTGGTTTAGTCGTGTAATTGATCTTGGAGTCTTTAAGAAACGTTCGAATGCACTTAGCATACCAGCATTTATTTCAGTTACATATGCGGAATCCCGTTTGAAAAAATCTATCAGACTATTTCTAACCGTTCTGAAATTTTCAGATGCAGGATGCCTTCCCTGTTCTTTTAGCCGTTCGATGTGCTGTTCACAAAATTTGATAAAGTCAATGTCGGCGTCCTTATTTTGTAAATAATTGCGTAAGCTATCAGGTGAAAAGAAACTTAGCCTAGAGCCCAATTCACTAATTGCGGTTCTGTAGTCAGTTAAAGTTTCTTCAATTAGTTTAAGCAGGAACTTATCCTTGATATTGTTTTTTTCATCAAGTTGTTTTTGACTAACATGATGAGGCGTATCTATCAACCTCCTTTTGTTTTTATGGAACAACTTAATCTTTACATTAAAAGTTCCATCCTGTTTTTTACTTTGTTTGTAGACTACTGCAGTAACTGTTGCCATAATTTTAAATTAGGCGCGAAAAACAACGTGACGGAATCGTGACGGTTTTACGAGCAATTCAACAAAAAATTATGTAAAACATGACGAAACGGACGTTTCATCTTTGATGACCAAGCGTGGCAAAAACCTCACTTATTAAGAAAAAAAAGCCCTTTTTGACATCAAAAAAGACTTTTCAACTGGTGACCTCGGAGAGATTCGAACTCTCGACCCACTGATTAAGAGTCTGTTGCTCTACCAACTGAGCTACGGAGTCTGAGAAAATAAAAACGCTCCCCGAGCTTTCCGGAGTGGCTTTTATATTTTGCAATGCCAAAGTCGGATTTAAATATCAAAAATGCAAATTGGACTGTGACGTATTTGTGACGGTTGAATATAAATGACTTTTCAAAGGTTAGCCTTCGGCTGCAAGGCAGAACGCTATCTAGCTGTTATCCTTACATTTGTAATATCTATAACGCCGTTGAAAAAATTATTCGTTGCTGAGCTCAACAACATTAAAATTCTGGAGCACCTAGTAAACTCAAATAAGGCTCAATACTGAGCCAGGGCCAGAGTTTGTTTTTTAAGCAAGATGCAATAGTATCAAGAACGCCCTAAAGCATAACTAAATGCTTTTTCATAATTTATTTAAGGTATTACAATTGACGTTAGAGATGGGGGCGCTTCCCGGCAGTCCCCATCATAAAATCGCTCTCGTTGAAACAAAAGTTAATTCTTAATATGAAACCAGGGTGGTAATACTTGAGGGTGAAAGGTTAATGCCGAAACTGCCCCCGGAAACAGCAAAGCTGTTAGTAGCAAGATTAGAAGAGCTGGTTGTTATGTATCTGTTAAACCCAGCAACTGATATACCGCTATAACTAAAGCTCTGATAAGTGGTCGCCGAGTTTTGATTGATAATTACAAGAACCAATTTAGATCCGCTTTTATAGGCAGTTACGTAAACACCGGCGGTGGGGTTAGCTGTACACGATATTTTATTATAGCCGGGGCGTATCCATTTTGAATAATGCGTCATTGCATAACCGCGCTTGGTTACATTGCCGCTTTCGTCAAGCAAGCCATATGAGCGTCTGATATACCACCATACATACATATTATAGCCGGCATTCATACAGTCATGAATTTCTTTTGCTGTATTCATTGCGCCACTCCAAATGTTGCCATCGTTGGTATCAGTTATGTGCTCTGTCATCCATACTTCCTTTCCCGGATTGAAATATGCAGGAGTGGCACCATAAATATGCCCACATACATAGGCAGTCTTCGATTTCGCGGTAGCATTGCTTAGATAGCTGTTGATAAACGTCTGGCTCATATTAAATGGCTCTGGTGCCATTATCGAAGCTCCACAGTTTGTACCCTAGGCTGCAACAAAGTTTGCTACCTCAGCAGCTGTCATTTCCATCGATTCGTAGTTCACCTGAATATTTGGTTCATTAGACGGACTAATTGCTAATAGCCCTCCCATAGCAGTATTGAAATCTCGCAAATGGGTAGCATAATCGGCATAAGAAGTGGTTTTTAACTTTCCACCAACAACGTTGTTATTATCTTTCATTGATGCCGGTGCAGACCATGCCGATGCTATAACTGAGGCGCCATAGGATTTAGCCGCATCAATGGTAGGTTTCTCAGCGGCAAATTCAGAACTGCTGTTAGGGACCCTAACACGGAGTATACTTAATCCCATTCCGCTACTTGGAGAAAAAGCTTTAGTTCTTTGAGCGGCGGTTAGGTCAGGTATCCAACCACGTATGTTTGCCCCTCCAAAACCTCTAATTAACTGTTGTACAGAACTTGCGTTGATTACTGCTGTGGCCGAAACTGTTGCTTTATTTTTCGACGAGCCTCCAGCTTCAGGTTCTGAGGTTTCAATTTTCTTTTCACAAGCAGTAAATACCAATCCGCATGCAAATGCTAATACAATTTTAATTTTCATGTTCATTTAATTTGGTTTGTAATTATTGTTAGTTAAGTTTCATGCAAAAAGCCCTACCATAGAGCTCTGCATCAGGATGTTTTTCCAACCGGTTAGTAATAGATCTGTTACAAAAGAAGGCACACGGGGGATTAAGGAATGCGTCAATTGATTAAATTCCGACAACAAATGTTTAAACAAGGAATTAATTACTTATCAATAGATATTAACCATTGATATGCGAGATTTTCACAACAGAATAAAAGGCAAGTGTATTTAGCTACGGCAGGCCTGGCTTTACCTTTTGATTAAACGAATTTTCGGGCAAGCAGGCAAAGTTCTTGGACAGAAAACCCCGGCTCCGATGATGAGGTTGTTAGAAATACAGCTTCTTCTAGTACAGTATGTAGATGGATATTGTGGTATTTGAGAATGGCTATTTCAATGAAATTTATTCAGCCCTGGTTTTTTAAATAAGGATCAAGCAAGCGAGTGGATTTAAAATATTGGATTTTAACAATTTTATTCAACTCGGCTTTGTAAAATACTTCCACATAGAAGTTGCTTACATTGTAAAGTTGAACTAGATAATCGGCATATACCCGTTCGCAGAGATAGGTTCCTTTCCAGGCTTCTTCAGCTCGTTCGTCGATGTTTAATTTTACAAAGTCATATATGCTCATCGTATATCAGTCAACTTTGATTAAGCGTAAATGTTTTAACAGCGTGCTAATGATTTGAGCCACGGCCTCAAAATAGGGAATTAAACGATAAGTAGGGTTTTGAGATTTTGGGTAACGAATATTACAGCAGCACCTTTCCTGCCATTTCTTCTGTTTGAAAAAACACTCCAATAAAGCGTTCGAGAGATGGGAGGCCTTAATAATGGATATTCTCAATCAGCCTATAGAATTTTTAAACGATAAGGATTCACTTTGAGCAATACAATCATCAATTGTTCTAAGCAGGCCATCCATATCAAATGGTTTTGGAATAAAAGCATCACTGGTATATTCTCCCAATGAGCCAAACACTTTTGGGTACGCCGAAATGATTATAACGGGGATATGATGGGTATCTGGATTGGATTTTATCAAATAGCAAAGGTCTCCCCCATTTATATGGCCAATCAAGTAATCTAATAACACAATGTCCGGCCCAAATTGTTGAATGGCTTCAATGGCATTGTGGGCATTGTCTAATGCCATAACCTCGAAATGTTCATAAGCCAGTACTTCTTCCACCATAGAGAGAACAGCAGCATCGTCATCTATTACCAGGATTCGCCTTTTCATGATTGTAAGTTTTACAAAATCAATATATCAAGTTGAAAAACTACAAAGAACTTTTTACTCATCTGCCACACTCGCTCGGGATTGAGGATTTTCTTGTTTTTCAGGGTTGATATATAAATTTATTAATTTCTTTTTACAATTACGAATAGTGGCACCCCCTGTAAACTAGTCTATTAGACATAGAAACCTTGCCAATTGCCCGCAGGCAAGTAAATCAGCCCGTGCGCGGGCTTCTCATTATTTGCAGGCCATTAAATTGTAAAACTGATTGAGTAAGTTTACACAGCGGCTGTTATCAAACCACGCTAAGGCCGCTCTTGTAATAGTCAATCTTAGAATAAAGTTCGTCCGGATTAAAGGGCTTAGTTACAGAATCATTCATACCGATGTTCAGCACACTTTCCCTAATTTCATTCATTGCAGATGCTGTTAATGCTATAATTGGCAATTTCTTATATCTTTCTCCTGCTAATTTCCTGATTTCGATAGTAGCTGTATATCCATCCATCTCTGGCATTTGAAGGTCCATCAAAACTAGGTGGTATGGTTTAAGCTGAACCATTTCCAAAGCTATTTTACCGTTTTCAGCCACATCGCATTCAATTTCCCATTGCTTTAAAAACTGCCTGGCCAAAACAACATTTATACGGTTGTCTTCAACCAAAAGAATATGCACCCCCTTTAAGCTCTTCTTCTCCGGATTGAGCTCTAGCGCGTTGCCTGATTTTCGAATTTTGCTATTTTCGAATGCAAGCTCAAAATGAAAGCATGAACCTTTTCCCAAATCACTCTCCAGGAAAATTGTGGAGTTTTGCAGCTCTAGCAAACGTTTGGAAATTGCCAAACCAAGCCCTGTCCCTCCATATTTCCTTGTGGTATCTGCACTTGCCTGGGTAAAGGATTCAAATATAAATTCTTGTTTATCCTTAGCTATGCCGATACCGGTGTCTCGTACAGCAAAATTAACTATGGTGTGTGTAGATGTGGTATCACTAATGGAGGCCGAAATAGTTACTCTACCCCGCTCAGTAAATTTAACTGCATTGCTCAGCAAATTAACCAGCACTTGTGTTAGGCGTACAGAATCACCTTTAACCATTTCAGGAAGTTCATCATCAATCAATACTTTTAAATCGATTCCTTTATCTTTCGCTTTCTCCAGCAAACCTCCTTTAATATTTTGAATCAGTTCACGAAGATTAAAGTCAATGCTTTCAAATTGTATTTTGCCAGCTTCAATTTTATTGTAGTCGAGGATATCATTAATAAGTACCAGCAGGTTTTCTCCAGAAAACTTAAGCATTTTAAGATATTCCATCTGGTCTTCCCTTGCGTTTTGGAGCAACAAATGGGTAAAGCCAATAACAGCATTCATTGGGGTCCGTATCTCATGGCTCATAGTAGAAAGAAAGTTGGTTTTAGCAATAGCTGCCTGCTCTGCTTCCTCTTTCGCCCTGATAAGTTCTTCTTTTGCTTGCTTTTGTTCTGTTATATTTTCAGCAAAAAGAATGATTCCCCCAATTATATCGATATGTTGATACCAGGGGCGAAACTCGAAATTAATCCATTCCTCCTTGCCCTCTGGAGTGATATACAATTCTTCTGAAGAAGAAATAACTTCCCCCGCTAATGCCTTTTGGTGCAGCGCTTTCCACTTTTTATCCAGGTGGGGAAACAATTCGTAAAGATTTCTTGCTATAAAAATTTGTCCTGGCGTTAAATATGATTCTCTCCATGACTTACTTGCAGCAATAAAGTTCATTTTAGTGTCAAGCATACAAATTGCGGCAGGAGAATGTTCAATAAAAGATGTAAGCTGCTCCTCTTTATGTTTAATCGCCTCATTTTTAGCCTTTAAATCCGAGATTAAAGACTTTGCAGAAGTTATGTCAATAATCTCTGATATGAAGAATTTTGGAACTCCATTTTCTCTAACCAAAGTGACATTAAGTTGAATCCATATACAATGCCCTTGCTTATGGATATATCTTTTTTCAACCACAAATGTGTCTATTTCTCCACCAAGAATACCTTTCAATAAATGAACGTCTAGCTGATGGTCTTCAGGATGTGTAATGTCTTGAAAAGTGAGCTGAACAAGTTCCTCTTTTGTATAACCAAGAATATTACAAAGAGCTGGATTTACTTTTAGCCATTCTCCCTGTGGGGAAACCAGCGCCTTGCCAACACTTGCGTGATTAAATGAGTTATGAAACAGGCTCTCACTCAGCTTCAGTTTCTCTCTTGCCAGGCTCCGGGCTTTAAATGTACTTTGAACAAAGTAAGCAAGAATGGCCATGCAAAGAATGCCCAGAATTGCGTTGGAAACGATAAGGACTTCTGCATTTAACGCTTGCTCTTTACTAGCCAACTCCCGAATACTTAACAGCCTTTGTTCTTCTCGAATGATCTTTTGAATTTGGCTAAGGCAGGCATCTCTGGAGGTGCTGTTAAGGATAAATAAATTGTGTTGATTCGGCGATCCTGTTCTTTCTATTGCATTAACATCGTCAAACTGCGAAAAATAATCGATAGTATACTTATGGAGGGAATCTATTGTAGAACGTTGAGAAGAGTTATCTCCAACCCAATCCTTCAGGCCGTTAATATCAAGTAATATGCCTTCTACAAGCGCATAGTAGTCACGCAAATCTTCCTTTTTATTTCTAATCAAATAAGACCGTTGCTTATCATCGGCCAGGGTAAGTTTACTTGAAATAGTAAGTGCCTTTTGAATTATGGACTGGGTATGTACTACCCATTTATCTGCAGCTACCAGCTTATAAATAGCATTGTAAGAAATAAATGCCAGTGATGCTACCAGCACAATTGCAAAACAAAATCCAAGCAGGTTTTTTTTTGTAAATGAAAGACTCATAGGTAAGTGGATGAAGTCTATGATACGACATGAAAGAATCTATGTTTCATGATTTTACGAAACATGTAGCTGTCAAATTGGAGATAACTTGGCCATGCAATATGAAACTAGAAACAGATAATAATGGGGCTTTATTTATGCTCGACATCTATAACCCATTTCTCAGAGTAATAAGGTTTCCTTGTCAGTCCTCGCCTGCCTTACCCTCAAACTCTTCAATAAGTTTAAGTGCTAACTCTAAGTCTGAATCTTTTACAATTACTTTAACCGGTTTAAAACCTCCGGGCGAAACTTGCCAGGGTGCGATTTGAGCCATATACTCGTTTTGCAAACTGGCGTCTATATTATTGGCCTCTAAAATTTCCTGGATAGCCTTTGCCTGGATAAAATCCCCAGAAAAAGCTTCTACTAATTTGGTTTTATTTTGCTCTATCATTTGGTGTATTGTGCTAGTTAATTTCTTTTATTAGGTGTGATGGAAACAGTGCCAACGTTACAAGAGAGACGATAAAGCTTGTTATGCCGGGAAGCACTTTAAGATTTCTCCTACCGTTATAATGGCACTATTCACAATTTGTTCATTTTTAAATGTTTTAAATTTTAAACTTTGTCATATCGACGAAAGGAGAGATCCTAAAGCGATATACTGTTATCTGATGAAATGGGCAAGATGTAAACCGTTTCGTTAAAGCTGGTATAAGCGTTTAAGTCGGCACCGAATTTTACACCTACACTTTGCAGGTAACTCACCAGTTCATTTTTGGGGAAATTTTTAGAACCGTTAAAGCCCATATGCTCCATAAAATGAGCTAAGCCTTGCTGGTCGGGGCTTTCGAGTACCGAACCTGCATTTACTACCAGGCGCAGCTCCACTTTTTTCTCGGGTATTGCATTTTTCCGGATATAATAGGTTAAGCCATTTTCCAGTTTCCCAATTTTAACCGCGGGGTCAAATGGAATGGCAGAATTGGGTAAGGTTTGGGCGGTGGCTACAGCGCTTGTAAGAAACAAGGCCAGGCATGCCATTTTTAAGGTGTTAGTGGTGTTAGTTTTCATATTTTGTTTAGGAGTATTTTGGTAAAAGTGTTTCTGAAGATAACCAAAATTTATTAAAATTATCCTGAAAGGAAATACTTTTAACTATGATATATCCGGGACAAATGGGGGGATAAATCACTGATGATCATAATAAAGAAAAAAATGATGCGTCCGCCCACAGGGCTCAAGCGGGCCCGCCGTTCCTTTCAGCCCTGCACTCTAGTCTCGGCTACATCATAGTGCAGGATATAACTTATTGACTTTGAGATATTTTTAAATATAAAACTTTGTCATCTCGAGTCATCAGCTTCTTGCAAAGCAAAATATAAGGATGACATCTGAGCGATATGCAGGCTAACCCGCTTTGTCATCTCGAGTAGAGAACATTGAGAAAAAAAATATAGAGATGACATTTTGTATGTGCTATAAGTATGTATTTATTGCCGTTGGCTTCAGCCAACGGGAGTTAAGAATATATTCAAGGGCTTTAGCCACATTAATGCGACTAAAGCCTTTAATTGTATTCCCTTTTATCCGTCAGCTAAAGCTGACGGCAATAAATAACCCGCATCTATTCCAAAATACCTAAAAATGAGCAGGATATAAATGATGTCATTATAACGAAAGGAGAGATCCTAGGCAATAGGTATAACAAAGCGCATTAAGATTTCTCCTACGTCGAAATCACAATGCTGGCTAGCCGGTATTGCGCCAGAGGCCATCGCCATATTTTGTTTTTGCAGAAAAGCTCCCTACTGGAAATGACCAAACGGGGCCCAAATCACCCCCCTATTTATTTTTCCAATATCGTTCTAATTTATCGGCCTCCTTCGCCGTGATCTGTATGATTGCGCCATGCTTGGGAGAAGTAAAGTTTGTGGTTTTCATTACTCCCTTATTAAAATGCCCAAGGTCTTTGAAGGTTACAAAATCTGTTGTTTCACAAAAGCCAAAATTGTGAGGGTTTACACTGAAAACATCGTACATCAACACCCATTTATCTTCACCAATACGCTTCCAAACATTAGGTGCTTCACATGCCCCAGGTTCTGTATCTACCATCTTCGGACTGTAGCGGTAACCTGAATGAATACTATCCGAAAGAGCCATTTTAATACCTCCGGGATGTTCTTGTGCAACATACATCATGGCATAGCGTCCATCCTTTAAACGGCTTATATCGGCATCCAAAATTTGAATTTTTGGATCAGGATATTCGAAAAGGATTTTGGGTTCAGAAGTTAAACGGGTGAAGTCATCATCCGTATAGGAATAGTATAACTTTGTTTTTCCATTACCCAAGCGCATGGTGAAATAAATCATCATTTTCTTAGCAACTGGGTCATAAATGGTTTCCGGCGCCCATGCGCAGCCAACATTTAGTTCAGGAAAAGCTTCCGGGATGCGAACCTTAGTGCGTGTCCAATTGATCAGGTCAAAGGACTTCATCAGCACAAAGCCACGGTTATTGCCCCATCCAAACTGGTTTTCGTCGCGTTCCCATTTGGTAGGCCAGTAACCTTTTTGCTGCCCAAAAAGATGCAGGTCTGTCATTGCCAAATAAAATGCGCCATCGGGGCCGCGGTAGATATGAGGGTCGCGTATTCCTTTTTGATCGGCGATGGTATCTCCGGCTATAATATGTTCACCCTTATTAACAGCTGTAAAAGTATATCCATCACGGCTTGTAGCCATATACAGGCTATGGGTAGAATCCCTAAAAAAGACAAACAGGTAAGCGCCCATATCTTTTTCTGTCGGTGCTTTGCGCTTTGAGGTTTTATTGCTGGTTTTCACCTGGGCAGATAAACTGAAAGCGAGCAAAAAGAAAAACAGAATTAGTGCTGATTGCTTGTTGCTGTTGATGAAGAGGTTTCTATTCGTCATGATTTTCTTATGTTCTGATTAAGGTTTATAAGGTTTGCCAACAACGAGCCTATCGCCCGAAAAGTCCACCTCAAATAAATGAGGAATGCGGACATAATTGCCCTTTACATCTTTGTGGCTATGCAACGACATTAGCCGTTTGCCCTCAAAAGTAGTGAATAACATGCCATGCCCGTAATTGGGAGGAGTTATAGGGTCTTTCTCTTGTACCCAGGGGCCATCCAAAGTGCCACTTTTTGAGTAAGCAACTCCCTGGGTATAAACATCGTATATCCAGCTGGTCCAAATCATGCCCAACCTGCCGATTCCTGTACGGAATAAATACGGGCCATCGGTAACTCGATTTGGAACGGTTTTTCCGTCCAATTTTTCCCGGCTCCAGGGAGAATCGCTGGCTCGGAACAGCAGCTTCCCTTCCCCTATCGAACCACTCAAATCTGGTTTTAATTCAATCTTTTCTATAGTTCCATTCCAGTTCTGCAGCCATTCATAACAATACACCATATAAGGTTTTCCGTCCTTGTCCACCCAAAGTGTGCCATCTAAAGTTGGTTTATTGGCAGGTAAGTATATCAAATCTTTCATTGGAACATACGGGCCATCGGGTTTATCGCTTACCAACACGTGGCAGGCACGGCGTTCTATAACATTCCCTTTCACTGTATCAATTTTAACATCCTTGTTAGTAAAGGTGGCGAAATAGTAATACTTGCCTTTATAGTAATGCAGTTCTGCTGCCCAGATCATAGGCTTCTTTCCCATCCAGGACGAAGAATCGATTTTTACCACATTGAAAGGGCCCGTCCATTTTTTCAGGTC
>Ga0307408_100001371_pt1 | contig 18176 bp, 20 predicted proteins | sample 322Cmetagenome_FD_202116 | JGI IMG/M metagenome (GOLD analysis project Ga0307408, IMG submission 202116) | Maize rhizosphere microbial communities from greenhouse at UC Davis, California, United States - 322HYB-C-3 | ecosystem: Host-associated > Plants > Roots > Rhizosphere > Soil | place... | reverse complement strand
TTGCTGTTGGTGGTTAACATCAACTCACTGTTGTGTGTGGCTTCTTCGGTTTTTGGTTTTGTTTTGGGGGGGCGCCCCGGGGCGCCCGCCCCTCTGGCGTTTCGCCCCCGAGGAAACACCCCTCGCCGAGCGGCGTAATTAGATTGAACATTCGACGTTCCCAAGTCCCTCGCTCTCTCACCTGCGTCACGTGGCGTCCACAAAGAAACGCTCGGCCCCGCCTCCGAAGAGCTCGAGCGTCGCCGCTGCTCGCGGCAAGTCACAACCCAAACGTGCGCTCCCGACGACCCTCTGGGAGAATGTGAAATCGATCGCCGGTGCGCTGGTGATCTTTCTCTTTATCCGCACGTTCTTCGTCGAGGCATTCCGGATTCCGTCTGGCAGCATGATCCCCACGCTGCTCGTCGGCGACTGGCTGTTCGTCAACAAGCTCGTGTATGGCCCTCACATTCCGTTCACGAGCATCAACCTACCGGGCTACTCGGACCCGAAGCGCGGTGAGGTCGTCGTCTTCGTGTCGCCGTATCAGCCTGACGAGGCGGCGATCGGCAACGATCCGACGCCCACGCTCGTGAAGCGTCTCATCGGCATGCCGGGCGACACGATCTACATGCGCGGCGGGCTCGCGTACGTGAACGGCATCGAGCAGCGGCAGGGGTTCGCGGCGGCGAACAACGAGAAGGGCAATCCCGACGAAGTGAACGATCTGTTCGCGTGGCAGAAGCGCTACGCGCTCCCGAACTCGCGATTCGGTCCGGCGCCTGTGCAGCCCACGCACGACAACTGGGGCCCGCTCGTCATACCACCGACGCATTACTTCATGATGGGCGACAATCGCTACTGCTCGAAGGACGGTCGCTATTGGGGGCTCGTGCCGCGCGAGAACGTTCGCGGCCGTCCGATGTTCGTGTACTACTCGTATCGGCCGGGCGACCAGCCGTCGCTCGTCTGCTCGTACGAGACGAGCGATCGTCCGCTCCCGTTCATCACCGATGTGCGCTGGGGGAGGATCGGGACTCGCATTCGCTAGGCGGCCAATCGACGGGGCGCGTTCTGTGGATTCAAATCAAGGGGTCAGAGCCCTTGAATTCTTTTCGAATTCAAGGGCTCTGACCCCTTGATCGCCTTCGGTCGTTTCAACAACTCTCGCCGGTCGAACGTTCTGGTCCAAACGCCAACCAGCCGAGCTCTCATGGGGAACACGAGTCGAATGATCAGCCTCGTCGCGATTGTCGCCGCCCTCGCGATCGGCGCGATGTTAGGCACGCGGTCCGGCTCTGCAGCGCCGTCTCGGGGCACCGCGAGGACATCGGCGGACACTCTCCGCGACCAAGCCGCTAAGCGCCTCGCGAAGATCGACGGCACGATTGACGTTTCCGGCCTCGACAGCGCCGTCGAAGTCCGGCGCGACCGATGGGGCGTTCCGCACATCTATGCGCGCACGCAGCATGACCTCTTCTTCGCGCAGGGGTTCGTCGCCGCACAGGATCGCTTGTGGCAGATGGACATCTGGCGCCGAACGGCCGAAGGACGACTCGCCGAGGTGTTAGGCGCTCCCGCCGTCGAGCGAGACAGGCTCGCGCGACTGTTCCGCTATCGCGGACCCGTCGACGCCGACTGGGCCTCCTATGGTCCGGACACGAAGGCCATTGTCAGCGCGTTCGTCGGCGGTGTGAACGCGTACATCGCGCAGGTGAAGGACCGGCCGCCGATCGAATTCACCCTCATGGGCTACGCACCGGAGCCATGGACGATCGACGTCCCACTCGCGCGCGTCACGACGCTGTCGGGTGTGTCGAACGCGACCACGGAGATCCTGCGCGCGCGACTCATCTCGCTCGTGGGAAAGAAGGCCACCGAGGCAATTCTCCCCACCGAGCCGACGCGCGCGCTCGATCCCGTTCCGGGACTCGACCTCTCCGGGCTCGATGTGTCCTCACTCGGCGGCATCAACAGCGCGTACGCCGACATCGCCTTTCAGCGCGTGGAGGGATCGAACAACTGGGTCGTGAGCGGCAAGAAGACGCGGAGCGGCAAGCCGATTCTCGCGAACGACCCGCATCGCGCGATCACGCACCCCTCCGTCCGCTACATCACGCACCTCGTGGGTCCCGGCTGGAACGTCATCGGTGCCGGCGAGCCCGCAAGCCCGGGCGTGTCGATCGGGCATAACGAGCGCATCGCGTTCGGGCTGACCGTCGTTGGCATGGACCAACAGGACGTCTACGTCGAACGGGTTGGGCCCTGCCCATCGGGAATCGGGAATCGGCGGGAGCCCGCCGAAGGCGGGCAGATGGGAATCGAAGCATCACGAGGCCGTTCCGATTCCCGATTCCCGATTCCCGATTCCGGTTGCTATTACCATCGCGGCGGGTGGCAACCAATCAAGACGATCGTCGACACCATACGGGTTCGCGACGACAGCGCGCGCATCGTTAGGCTGAACTTCACCCACCACGGCCCGATCGTGTCGACCGATTCCGCGCGCGGGCGCGCCGTCGCGATCCGTATGGTCGGCCAGGAGTCGGGAACGGCGGCCTACCTCGCGTCGCTTCAGCTCGGGCGCGCGCGGAACTGGCGTGACTTCCAGGGCGCGATGGCGCGATGGAAGATGCCGAGCGAGAACATGATCTACGCCGATGTGGACGGAAACATCGGCTGGATCGCCGCGGGCTTCATGCCACGTCGCAGCTGGTCCGGCCTGCTCCCCGTGCCCGGCGACGGGCGCTTCGAGTGGAACGGCTTCGTCCCCGTGAACGCGCTGCCGCAGGCATACAACCCCGCGAGCGGATTCATTGCGACCGCGAACAACAACATCCTGCCGCCGCGCTACAAGACGCCGATCGCCTACGACTGGTCGAGCGATTACCGGGCGGCGCGAATCAGGGAAGTCCTCACGAGCCGGAACGACTTCACGGTTGCCGACTTCGAGGCGCTGCAGCACGACGACCTCTCGCTGCTCGCGCGCCACCTCGTGCCGCAGCTCGTGTCGGCTGCGCAGCGACTCGGCAAGCGTGATTCGCAGGCCGTGCAGATGCTCGCCCGCTGGAACTTCCGCATGTCACGCGAGGCGTCCGCGCCGCTCCTCTTCGAGGCGTGGGCGCCGATCCTGGCGCGACGCGCCAACGCGATGCGGATGTCCGCCGCGGCGGAGGACGTGATCGGTAGATACACGGACTACGAGGAGTTCGAGAGGTTCCTGGCCGCGCCAGCCGGCACGGTGTCCCACGCCGCACGCGACTCGCTGATGGTCGGCGCGCTCGCCGACGCGGTCGCTGAAGTGACCCGGCGCTTCGGCGCGGACACGACAAAGTGGCGTTGGGGCACCGTGCACGTTGCCGAGCTTCGCCACCCGCTCGCGCGCGCGTTCGACCTGCCGCCGGTCTCGCGCGCCGGCGATGGGAACACCGTCTTCGTGACGGCGGGAACGAACTATCAGCAGACCGCCGGCGCTTCCTATCGTGAGGTCATCGACCTCGGCGACTTCGACAATTCGGTGGCGATCAACGTGCCCGGTCAGTCGGGGCAACCCGGCAGCGAGTATTACGGCGATCTGCTCCCGCTCTGGGGCAACGACAAATACTTCCCGCTGGTCTTCTCGCGCGCGCGTGTCGAAGCGGAGACGAAGCATGTACTGAGACTCATGCCGCGTGTTGGGAATCGGAATGACCGGGAGACGGGAAACGGGAGACGGGAGACGGAAAACCCCCGGGGCGCTCACCTCCGATAATGGGGCATCCCGAGGGTTCTCCGTTTTCTGCCCGCTTCCCGTCTCCCGCTTCCCGGTCCTGATGCGTCGCCTCCTCAACAACCTGACGTTTCGAGTCCTCGTAGCGATAACGCTCGGCGTGATCCTCGGCGTCGTCTCGCCAGGCGCGGCGAAGGCGATGCGGCCGCTCGGCGACACGTTCGTCAATCTGGTGAAGATGGTGATCGCCCCGATCGTGTTCTTCACGATCGTGCTCGGCATCGCGACCCTCGGGGACCTCAAGCGCGTCGGGCGCGTGGGCGGGAAGGCGCTGGTCTACTTCGAGGTCGTCACGACGTTCGCGCTCGCGATCGGGCTCGTGGTGGTGAACGTCATCAAGCCGGGCGCCGGGCTCGACGTGAGTCGCCTCGCCGGCGGCGACATCTCGCGCTATACGACGCAGGCCGAGCAGATGACGTTCGTCGACTTCGTCACGCACATCGTGCCGGCGAACATGCTCGAAGCGTTCGTGCGCGGCGAGATGCTGCAGGTGGTGTTCGTCGCCGTCCTGTTCGGGGTCGCGCTGAGCGCGTTAGGCGAGACCGCACGTCCGGCGCTCGCCGTCTTCGAGGTGCTGTCGAAAGCCCTGTTCCGCATCGTCGGGATCATCATGATCGTCGCGCCCATCGGGGCGTTCGGCGCGATGGCGTTCACCGTCGGCAACTTCGGGCTGCGCACGCTCATCCCGCTCGGAAAGCTCATGCTGTCGGTCTACACGACGATGTTCCTGTTCGTCTTCGTCGTGCTCAACCTCATTGCGCGTGCCTACGGGTTCAGCCTGTGGCGATTCCTCAGGTACATCTGGGAGGAAATTCTCCTCGTGCTCGGCACGTCGAGCTCCGAGGCGGCGCTGCCGAGGTTGATGGACAAGCTCGAGAAATTCGGGTGCGCCAAGCCGATCGTCGGGCTCGTCGTGCCGACCGGGTATTCGTTCAACCTCGACGGCACGTCGATCTATCTGTCGATGGCGACGGTGTTCCTGGCGCAGGTCTCGGGAGTCACGCTGTCGTTAGGCCAGGAGCTCACGGTGCTCGGCGTGCTGATGCTGACGTCGAAGGGCGCCGCGGGCGTCACCGGCTCGGGCTTCATCGTGCTCGCGTCGACGCTGAGCGCCATGAAGATCATTCCGGTCGAGTCGATCGCCCTCCTGCTCGGAGTCGACCGATTCATGTCGGAAGCGCGCGCGATCGTGAATCTGATCGGCAACGGCGTCGCCACCGTCGTGATCGCGAAGAGTGAAAAGGCGTTCGATGTCGAGCAGAATCGTCGCGCGCTTGCGGGACACGTGGTGCTCGAGGAGGATGCCCCGCTTCGCGAATCGGAAGTCGTACGCTCCGCCGCGTCGGTTTAGAAACTGATGACTGACAACCAATGACCCACGACTGAAAAACTCACGACTGGCCATGACTTCTCGTGATGTCATGGCCAGTCATCAGTTACCGGTGGTGAGTCATTGGTTGTCAGTCATCAGTCTTCACTGCTTCAGCCCTTGATCTCGATCTTCCGCGCGCGCGCTGCCTGCGCCTTCGGAATGGTGATCATCAGCACGCCCTGCGAGTAGCTCGCCTCGATCTTGTCACCCTCGACGTACTCGGGCAGCCGAACCGCGCGCTCGAACGCTCCGCTCACGCGCTCAGCCGTGTAGACACGGACCTCCTCGTTCTCCTGCGGCTGTAGCCACGGCGCTTTCGTCCCGCGAATCGTGAGCGTGTTGTTCTCGAACGAGATCTCGACCGCCGACGCGTCCACGCCGGGCAGCTCGGCCGAGATGAGATACGCGTCTGCGCGCTCCACGACGTCGAGCGACGGGACGAACGACCGCTGGCCGTTCCAGTTCACCAGGCGGTCCAGCTCGCGATCGAACGCGAGCACCCGGTTGAACGTCGGCATGAGCTGGCTCGTCGTGATCATGGCAGTCTCTCCTCAAAAGATTGGGTTCAAGAAAAGGTCGCCACGTGGGTTTGAGTCCCGCTGATTGGTGCGACCGTTACGGCGCCTGAGGAAAGGCACCGCTCGTGCCCAGGATGAATGGCCAAGTTGGCAAGGGTCGCGTGGACAGCTCGTTCACTCTGACAGTCGTGTTGCCATCCTTGCACACCGGTGGCTCGGCCTTTCGAGCGCGTAGCGAGGACGCCATCCTTCCGCCAATCCCAACCCCAGGCGGAGCAATGCGCGTTCGAGCCCTGTGCTGTGTGATCCTCTCGCTGGCCGCGGCGTGCAGCGGTCGCAACAAGCCCGAGACCGCCCCAGCCCCAGATGCGCAGTATCTCACGCCCTATGGCGCGCCGACCCGCCCATTCTCGCCCGCAGTCCGCGTCGGCAACATGCTGTATCTCTCGGGCCAGATCGGAACTTCGGGCGCGACCGCCACCGCGGTGGTTCCGGGCGGAATCGAGGCCGAAACGAAGCAGACGATGGAGAACATCAAGGACGTGCTGGAGCGCACCGGGTCATCGATGGACCGCGTTGTGAAGTGCACCGTCATGCTGGCCGACATGCGCGAGTGGGACAGGATGAACGTCGTGTACGCGACCTACTTCCCGAAGAACAAGCCCGCACGAAGCGCGATTGGCGCGAATGGGCTTGCGCTCGGTGCGCGCGTCGAGATCGAGTGCTGGGCGACGGTCGGATGACCGCGGGCCGTCGGGTCGCGTTCTGCCTGCTTTCGCTCGCGGTTGCAGGCTGCCAGCCCGATGCTCCGGGCAATCGCGCCCCAAATGCCGGTGGCGGAATGGCAGCCAGCGCCGCGGCGCGCGCAGCGCGAGACGCCGAGCGGTGCGATGCGGCGACTGTGTCGGTCGTCGTCGACTCGCTTGGCGTCGGTCCTGTGCTGCGCCGCACACGGATCGCGGACCTTGCGTCACGTTGCCCGGTGACCGATACGGCGCTCACTCCCGCAGAGGGCACGGCTGAACGGGCGCACGTCGTGACGGTACGTGGACACCCGATCGTCGTCCTATCTACTGGGACACCCGATACGTCGATCATTCGTGTGATGACCGTGGATCCTGCCTTCAAGACGACCGGTGGCGTTGGCGTAGGCAGCAGCGTACAGGCGCTGCGGCTGGCGCACGGGCGGATCTGTGCGGCGCGCGGCGAGGGGGGCTTCGTGGTCATGGCCGCGGAGCTCCCGGGGGTGTCGTTCGCAATCGACTGGAATCCGCCGCCATCGCGCGACCCGTCGGTCGCGGATACTCCGTTTCCTGGTGGCGATCCCGGCACAGCGCTCGATGCCACTCGGATCGTTCGCCTCTGGGTGCACGGGGTGTCCGGGGCGTGCCGAGTGGGTGTGGGCTGATCCGAATGCCTGTTGAGCATGACCGACGCGCGCCCTAACGTGGGAATGCCGGCCGAGCGACTTTCGCCCCGTCGTGCGGCACCGCATCCTACAGGCATGCCGAATGAGTCCCGCCTGGAGATGTACGCCACCGCGGCTCGCGTGGCGCGGGCGGTGGGACGGGTCGCTGCGGCGTTCACGTGTGTGTCGCTCACGTACCTCGTCAGCGGCATTCCCGCCGGTGGTTTGACCGACCAGGACGATCCTCCGAGTGCGGGTGCGCACAACGGGCGGCCCAGTGCCGCTGCGCGCTCCTCAAGCGTACGGTTGGCCTCCCGCGTCGCCGCGGATTCGTTCTGGTCGCAGGCGCTCGGGATACGGAAGCAGTTCGTGGTTTACCTACCGCCGTCGTACGAGGCAAGCACCCAGCGCCGGTACCCGGTCGCGTACTATCTGCACGGCATGTGGGGCGACGAGTGGAACTGGGTGCGCTCGGGTGCGATCGACCGCACGCTGGATTCGCTCGTCGCGGTGGGGCTGCCGGAGATGATCGTCATCATGCCCGATGGCGACGACGGCTGGTACACGACGTGGAACAACCTCGGGAACAACGCCGAATGTCGTCGATCCAAACCGCCGGGCCGACAGACGGAGAGTGTGGACGCCTACTGCGTACCATGGCCCAAGTACGACGACTACATCGCGCGTGATCTCGTGGCGCGAGTTGACTCTGTCTATCGCACCATTCCGTCGCGGTCGGCGCGCGCGATTGCCGGGCTGAGCATGGGTGGCTACGGCGCCATCTCGCTCGCGCTCGCGTATCCCGACGTCTTCTCGGCCGCCGCGAGCCATTCGGGCGTGCTGTCACCGCTGTACATGGGGCCGCACCCGCACGCCGCGCCTCCGCGTTACGCATCGACCGAGGCGGAGCTCAGGCAAAACGCGGGCGACCTGTGGCCGGCTTTGGTGCTCGCATTCGGGCGCGATACGACGGGCTGGTGGCCGCGTGATCCGGGGCGTCGCGCCGCACGCTACTCGTCGGCCAATCGCAGGCGCATGCCCGCGTTGATGCTCGACGTGGGCGTCGCGGATCCGTACGTGGACGAGTCACGCGACTTCCACGCGACGCTGGATCGCCTCGGCGTGACACACGCGTACGCGGAGTGGCCCGGCGCGCACGACTGGCAATATTGGCGGCTGCATGCGCGTGAGAGCTTGCGATGGATCGGCGGCCAGATCGCCAGCGGAGCGGTGCACAAGTGACGCCCTATTTCCCGAATCAGACCCTCGAGTTCCGGATCGAGGAGCCGCCCGCGTTCCGGAAGTTCACGATGTCGATCGCCGAGATGGCGATCGTCACGGGCGTGTTGTTCCGGTTGTATCGCGCGCTCGCGATGACCGTTGGGCCGACGACGAACTGGCTGTACTTCGGCGGCACGTTCGTCCTGGGGCTGTTGTTTATCCTCGGGATGGCGACGCTGCACCTGGGCAACTTTCCGCTGCACCGGTGGCTGTGGCGCGCTCCGGTGTTTGCGCTGATCGAAGCGGCGGCGGAATCTTTGACGAGCTTCGCCTTGATCCTGGCGCACCGTGAGCCGATCGGTTCGGAAAGAGCGCATCCGCACGACTGGCTCGAGATCGCGGGGCGGACGTTTCTCTGGCGCGTGGTGGGCGTGTGCCTGTTCGCGCTGCTGCTTGCTGGCGTCGTGCAGTTTGTGCGGTATATGTTGCTGCGGCGCGAGCACCGATTGCATACGGCAGTCGCGGTTCACGAGAAGCAGTCGCACTAAGAGCCATCAGCCATCAGCCATCAGCCATCAGCCATCAGCCATCAGCCATCAGCTCAAATGGCGGAACTCGAACGACGGGCGCACTTCGAAGTTCCGCTGTCTGGGCTGATGGCTGATGGCTGATGGCTCGTAGCTGCCTTTCATGCACCCGTCGGCTACCAGCCCAGCAGCCGCACGGAGGGAGCAGCCGCAAGCAGCCAGCAGCCCCAGCCTAACGTCAATGCGCACCAGACTCGTTCCGATTCTGCTGACTATCGCGGCGCTCCCCGTCGCCGCTCAGCCCACCCGCCCGTTCGGCACTCTGAAGGAACAGGCCGACCGCCAGCAGCAATGGCTGCAGCAGCGCCTAACGACCGTGCTGCCCGCGCTGATGAAGGAGCACGGCATCGACATGTGGGTCGTGCCCATGCGCGAGTACAACGAGGATCCGGTCTTCACCTCGCTCGTCTCGCCCACGACGTTCGCTGCGCGCCGGCGGACGATCTACGTCTTCTTCGACCGCTGTGCCCACGGCGCCGCGCCTAACGCCACAGCCGGATGTGTCGAGCGGGTAGCGCTCGGCGGCACGTCGCAAGGCGGACTGTACGAGGCCGTCCGGTCCGCGAAGGCGGTCGATGCCGCCGTCGGTGGACGACAGGCCGAGCTCTGGGGCGACCAGCAGTGGCTCGTCCTCAAGGAAGCCATCGAGAAGCGAAACCCGAAGGTCATCGGGATCGACGTCTCGCGCACGTTCGCCTTCTCGGACGGCCTGAGTGCCGGTGAGCTCGACGGCATGAGCGCGGCGCTCGGATCGAAATGGACGTCCCGGTTCAAGCATGCCGAAGCGCTTCCACTCGAGCTCATCGCGACGAGGCTGCCTGACGAGGAGGTGTTCTTCACGGACCTCACGAAGCTCGTTCACGAGCTCATCGGGCGCATGTTTTCGAACGAGGTGGTTCGCCCGGGCGTCACGCGGACGAGCGATCTCGTGTGGTGGTGGCGTCAGCAGGTCAACGACCTCGGCCTCGGAACGTGGTTCCAGCCGTCGATCGAGGTACAGCGAAACGGAGCGAGCGCCGAACAACTGGGCGACGACCCCGTGATCGAGCGAGGGGATGTGCTGCACTGCGACGTAGGGATTACCGCCCTTCGATTGAATACCGACACGCAGCACGACGCCTACGTGCTGCGCGACGGCGAAACCGAAGTCCCGGCTGGCCTGCGCAAGGCGCTCGCGAACTCGAACCGATTCCAGGACATCCTGATGGAGGAAGTCCGCCCGGGCCGAACGGGCAACGAGGTGCTGAAGTCGAGCAACGCGAGACTCGCGAAGGAGGGAATCAGCGGAACGATGTACTCGCACCCGATCGGCATGCACGGTCACGGGGCGGGCCCGCTGATCGGCTTGTGGGACTACCAGGACGGTGTCCCGGGCCGCGGCGACGCCAGGATCATTCCTAGCATGTGGTTCTCGTCCGAGCTTCAGACCACGACGCCGGTGCCGGAATGGGGTGGCCAGCCGGTGCGCATGGCGCAGGAGGAAGACTTCTTCATTGGCGCAGACGGGAAGACGCGATGGGCGTACAAGCGGCAGAGCGAGCTACATCTCGTCAAATAGCCACTGCATCAACAGTCTGTAGTTTTAGCCGGACGTATTCGAGCGAACCATGGATAAGAACAACAAGCGTCTGATCGTCGTCGGTGACCGCGTCCTCGTTCACGTGCAGGAGGGCGAGGAGCGCACGAAGGTAGGGCTGTACCTGCCACCGACCGCTATGGACAGCCAGGCTGTGCAGGGCGGGAAGATCGTTGCCACCGGCCCCGGCCTTCCAATGCCTGATCCCGGCGAAAGCGGCGAAGAGCCGTGGCGAACTCCTTTGCGGGAAACGCGATTTGTTCCCATGCAGGCTCGTGCCGGCGACTACGCGCTCTTTTTCCGCAAGGCCGCCGTCGAGATCACGTTCGAGGGAGACACATATCTTGTGATCCCGCAGAGCGCGATCCTTGCGCTGGTTCGCGATAGCGACGTGGAGGATTAGAGGCTCGCATCGAGCCTTTGTTCCCAGTTCCCGGTTCCCCATTCAACAAACCCGTGATGCGTAACCTGTCGAATGCCCCGATGTACGACGAGCGCTTCGTCACCCCAATGCGCCAGGAGCTGACGCAGCTCGGCGTCGAAGAGCTGCGCACCCCTGATGAGGTCGACGCGCGCCTCAAGGACTCAAACGGCACCACGCTCGTGGTCGTCAACTCGATCTGCGGCTGCGCCGCTCGGATGGCGCGGCCGGCGGTCGCGATGGCGCTCCAGCACGAAATCAAGCCGGATCACCTCACGACGGTGTTCGCAGGGCAGGACGCCGAAGCGACCGAGCGCGCGCGCGGCTACTTCACGGGCTACCCACCCTCCTCCCCGCAGATCGCGCTCATCAAGGACGGGAAGGTCGTCTTCATGCTCGAGCGCTGGCAGATCGAAGGCCGCCCCGCCGACGCGATCGCCGAGGACCTTGTGGAGGCGTTCGAGGAGCACTGCGTTTAGCGGGCGGCTGGCGACTGGCGACTGGTGGCGGGGAGAAGCGGAGGCCCCTCGGGAGGCTCATTTTAACGGCGGGCGAGCCTCCCGAGGGTTTTCGTCGCCAGTCGCCAGCCGCCAGCCGCGAGTCACGGCACATGCTCTGCACTCCTCGTTCGGTCACACTTGAAGGAGGCAGTCATGGAGCGGAACGCTGACGACATGTTCGGCGCTACCGGCAATCCGAGCTCGCAATCAGGCGCGTCGAGCTCACCCGCCGGCGGAACGGGGATGGCGGGGAACACATCGCCGCCCGCAGGATTGGACTACTCGACGAGCGCGTCCAACACGGGCGGCGCCGTTAGTCAGACGAGCAAGACCGAGCAGGCGAAGGCCACCGTACAGGACAAGTTCGGTCAGGTGAAAGACAAAGCGCGTGAGCTGCAATCCACGCTGGCCGACCGCCTCGATGCGGGTGCCGACAAGCTTCGTCAGCGGAAGGAGAGCTCCACGCTCGCCAGCGCCACCGGTGGCGACACCGTCAGCGCAACTGCGGACAATCGCATGGCGAACGTGCAGGACTCCGTCGCGCGCGGGATGAACAAATCCGCGGACTGGCTCCGCAACGGCGACCTCAAGGCTGACATCGAGCGCCAGGTACGAGAGAACCCGGGCCGGACGCTCCTCATCGCGCTCGGGTTGGGCTACGTGCTCGGCAAGGCCTTCCGGAATAACGATCGTTAGGCGGCGGCCATGGACGTTCGATCTGGGAACGGCCAGATGCCTCCTCTCGGCGCGCTCCTTCGGGACCTCGCCGAGGGGAGCTCGTCGCTCGTACGACAGGAGCTGCGACTCGTGCGCCTCGAGCTCACGGAGATGCTCGGCGCCATGGCGACTGGCGCGGCGCTCATCGTCAGCGGAAGCGTCTTCATGCTGCTCGGCGGTCTCTCGCTGCTGACCGGGCTCATTCTCCTGGGCGCCGACCAGTGGCTGCGGGATCGCTACTGGCTTGCGGCGCTCATCGTGCTCGCGATCGCCGGCGCCCTCGCGGTCTTTTTCATGTCGCGGGGGATGGCGCTTCTCTCACCCAAACAGCTCGCTCCGGAACAGACGGTCGCGACGCTCAAGGAGGACACGGCATGGCTGAAACAACGGCTGACGTCCGGCGCGACATCGAGCTGACGCGCGAGCGGATGTCGACGACCCTCCAGCAGCTCGAACAGAAGCTGAACGTCATGCAAGTCGTCCGCGACAATCCGTGGCCGGCTCTCGCGCTCGCCGTCGGGGCCGGCGTGATGCTCAGCGGATCGCGAACCGATATGAAGGCTGCGGCGGCGACGGTCGCCGCGACCCGTGGCGCGAGCAGCCGAGTGGGATCGGTGCTCGACGACGTTGTCGCGAGCCTGATGAGCGGGCTGCACGACGCATTCGACACGCGTATCACGGCCCTCGTAGATGACCTCAAGACGGCGATCGGCGCGCCCGCAGGGCAACGCGGCGAACGCTCGACGCCGACCGACGGGCCCCCGAGAAGCAACGTGGGGAGCGGCACCGCCGACACGTTCGATCGTGGGCGTGGCCGCGACAGCGGAACGATTGGGATTCAACCAACGCGGGCCGACTGATTCGCCACTGTTGCGGAACGCAAGAATTGGTCGTCGCCATCGCAAGGGCCGAGTGAAATTGGACTCGGCCCTCTCTTTTGCCTATCGTAACGCTCGGTACAAGCCGCGGAGCAGCCCAAGCAGGTCCGCTGGATAACGGCGGCGCTCCTTGACGGGGCGCCCACTACCAATCGCGTCGCGCCGCACAACGTCCCTGACGTGTGACGCCACAGGAACCTACGAAGCGGATCCGGACAACGGGGCTGGTTATCGCGGTCTACGGCGCACGCGCGGCTGTGGGCGTGACGACCGTCGCCACGTCGCTCGCACGTGCCTTTCGATCGCTTGGCTCGGAGCACGTCGCACTCGTGGAGCTCGATGCGAGGGCCGTTCGTGCGCGCTCGGCATCGCCGACCGGCGACGTCCCCGCCGGCGTGACCGACGCCGAACGCTTCGAAATTCCCGCCCTGAACGCGGCACTCGTTCGGCAGACTGACGGCGTGTGGAGGGTCGCCATGATGCGGCCACGGACGCCCGCAATGGGTGACGCCAAGAGCGTTATCGTGGCACTCGACGCCATCCGCGCGCGATTCCCGGTAAGCGTCGTGGAGCTCGAGCACCAGGTGAACGAGCGAACACTCGCCGCGTTCGATACGGCCGATCGGATCGTGATCGTGACGGAGGGCTCGGTCCCGACGCTGCGAGGCACGCAGCGCGTGCTGCGGTTGTGCAGGCGCCTGAACTATCCCGACGAGAAGATGTGCGTGGTCGTGAATCGCTCGGACGCGCCCGGATCGCTAGCCGTCGCGGACATCTCGGTGGCGCTCAAGCGCGAGGTATTCTGGAAGATCGGCGAGGCCGACGCATTCGACTTGGCCGGCTTCGCGGAGAGACTGTTGGTGGAGTGATGGAGGAGCGGGACTAGGGACTGGGGACTCGGCCGGGATGCTCTTAGCGCCGAGGACACCTCCGCGGCGGTAGATGGCTCCCGGCCGAGTCCCCAGTCCCTAGTCCCCAGTCCCCGCTACTCCGTCATTCCCGCTTCGATTCCTTGAGCGCCGACCTTCTGAAGGAATATCTGATGGAGTGACGGCCTAACGAGCTCGAACCGCTGGATCGACGCCCCCGCCTCCAGCAGGCGCCGCAGCAGCAGCTGCGGGTCCGCGCCCGTCGTCAGCTCGATCTCGAAGAATCGGTTCGAGTCATCGAGCCGCGCAATGAGACGAGGATCGTTCAGCACGGCGCCCACCCCGTTGGCCGAGCTGCCGCCCAGCGACAACGCCACGTGGGTCGCCCCGTGCTCCGCCCGCACCTCTTCGATCGGACCATCGAGAACCTTGATGCCGCGCGCGATGATGCACACTGCATCGCAGAGTCGTTCGGCCGAGTCCATGAGATGCGTGCTGAAGATGACCGTCCGCCCCTCGCGCTTGAGCTCCACCACCGTGTCCTTGAGCGCTTGCGCGTTGATCGGATCGAGCCCGCTGAACGGCTCGTCGAGAACCACGAGCTCGGGCTCGTGAAGCAATGCACTGATGAACTGCACCTTCTGCTGCATCCCGCGCGACAGCTCGTCGACTTTAGCGTTCCCCCAGTCCTTCTCGGGACTCCGGAGCGACAGGCGCTCCATCCAGGCATCGATCCGCCGATCGGCGTCTTTTGCCGACACGCCCTTGAGCGCGCCGAGAAACTTGAGAAGTCGCCGGACCTGCATCTTCTTGTACAGCCCCCGCTCTTCGGGCAGGTACCCGATCCGGTCCAGCACTCCCGATCGCAAGTTCCGGTGCCCGAGCACCTCGATCGTGCCCTCATCGGGCGCGATGATGTTCAGGATCATCCGGATCGTCGTGGTCTTTCCGGCGCCGTTAGGTCCCAGGAGCCCATACACAGCGCCGCGAGGGACTTGGAGGGATAGGTCGCGAACGGCAACGTGGCCGGCGTATCGTTTGACGACGCCGTTGATGTCGACGGCAAGCCCCATCGGGATCAGGAATCGGGAATAGGGAATCGGGAATCGGCCAGGACCCGAAACCCGGGTCGCAATATACGCCACTTACCAACGCGTGATGACGAACGGCAGCTTATGCCGTTGCTCGCCGAGCGCGCTCGACCAATCGATAGGATCAAGGGATCAAGGGGTCAGAGCCCTTGAAACTCGGCTTTCAAGGGCTCTGACCCCTTGATCCTGATTCCCGATTCCTGACAAATTGCCACGCTCGATCGCCTCGATCCTCGCCGCCCTCCTCGGCTCGCTTCTCTTTCTCTTCCTCGTCGCGCCGATTGCCCAGCTTGTCGCAACGGCGGGAATCCAGGGCGGGGAGCGCCTCGCAACCGACGTCGAGCTGCGCCGAGCGCTCGGACTCACCGCCGCGACGGCGACCGTAGCCACCACCCTCGGGGTGCTCGGGGGAACGCCCATCGCGTACGCCATCGAGCGCTGGCACTTTCGCGGACGGGCTCTCATCGCCGCCTTGCTCGACCTGCCGCTACTCATCCCGCACCCCGTCGCGGGCATCGCGTTGCTCCTGGTCCTTGGCCGGGACAGTGTGCTGGGCCAGGCCGCGCTGTCGATCGGCCTTCGAATCGTCGGATCGCCAGCGGGCATCGTGTGCGCAATGCTCTTCGTATCGGCGCCGCTGTACCTGAGTGGCGCGCGCGAGGCCTTCGCGCGAGTCGACCGACGCTTCGAGGCGGTCGCCCGCACGCTGGGCGACCACCGGTGGCGCGTCTTCCGCCGCGTCACGTTGCCCCTATCCGGGCGGGGCCTCGTGGCAGCAGCGGTCGTCATGTGGGCGCGCGCCGTGAGCGAGTTCGGTGCGATCGTGATCATCACGTACAATCCCAAGACAGCCAGCGTCCTGAGCTACGACCGGTTCACCAGCTTTGGTCTGCGTGAAGCGCTGCCGGTTGCCGCGATCCTGGCCGTGCTGGCCCTGCTCCCGCTCACCGTACTTCGTGCTTTGCGCTACGATCGCCGACCCGGGCTGGACGTCGCCGGGGCTCGAGGGTGATCGACGCTCGAGGGCTGTCGGCACGAGTCGGCTCGTTCCGCCTCGACGGCGTCACGTTTACGGTTCCGAAGGGCTCGTATGGTGTCGTCATTGGTCCGGCGGGATCGGGAAAGACGACGCTGCTCGAGACCATCGCGGGCATCACGCCTCAGACTGGCGGGACGCTTCACCTCGATGGGCGCCTGGCGACGGCTCTGCCGCCCGAGCAACGAAGCCTCGGTCTCGTCTACCAGCACGGGTATTTGTTTCCGCATCTGTCGGTGGAGCAGAACATTGCGTACGGCGCGGCCTACCCAGGCGCCGCTGGCGAGGTCGCGGCGCGCATCGGCGCCTGGGAGCTGAGAGGTCGCGCGGTCGAGTCCCTTTCCGGCGGTGAGCGCCAGCTCGTTGCGCTCGCGCGCGCCCTCGCCCGCCGCCCGTCGATCCTGCTGCTCGACGAGCCGTTCAGCGCGCTCGACCCGCGTCGCCGCGAATCGACGCGCCGAGAGGTCCGGAGAATCCACCGGGAGTGGGGGATGACGGTCCTTCAGGTCACCCACGACTTCACAGAGGCTGGACTCCTTGGCGACGTGGCGATCCTGCTCGACACCGGGCGCGTGCTGCAGAGCGGGAAGCCCGAGGAGGTATTTCGACACCCTGCGTCGCCCTACGTCGCCGAGTTCCTCGGGGCGGAGAACGTGTTTGCCGGGACCGCGCGGGTGCTTCCCGATGATTCTCCGGATTGGCAACCGAGCGTCGACCCCGATCTGGGGGCAGGGCACCTTGCCGTCGAATTTCGAACGGGCGCGCTGACGATCTACGCGGTCGCCAATGCGGTGGAAACCCCGGGGTACGCGGTCATTCGGGCCGAGGAGGTCCTCCTGTCGCTCGAGCCACAGACGGCGTCGTCGGCACGGAATCATTTCCGCGGTCGGATCGCCGAGATCTCGACGCTCGGGGCCCTTACGCGTGTTTCGATCGATGTGGACGGCGCCGTGCTCGTCGCCGCGCTCACGACGCGTTCTGCCCAGGAGCTGGCCTTGGCAGTTGGAGTCGAGGCCTATGCATCATTCAAGGCGATGGCGGTCCACCTCTGCTAGGGGGGCTTGCGGCAGGCTGTTTGCGATCCCATCCATATCGACTGTGTGGTGTCTTCGAACCTTCGGATCGGTGTGCATGGAGTCGTCCCAAGCGGAGTCGAACGAAGGTGAAGGCGCTGTCGACTCGAAGCTGCACCCACGACTGGATGGGAGGCGGCCGCCCGATCATTCGAACGCGTTTCATTGGCGTCGCCGCGCGCGCTGGCTCCGTCGGTGTCTCGATGACCTGGGCGAGCGGCCGAGACACATGGTGGTCCTCGGCCGGGATCGCGGGCCCGCCAACTCGGAGCTGTTCGGCAATCTGCACATCAAGTCGCTCGTCACGATCGACGTGGCGCGCGAGCGCTCGCACTCGCGTGTGCTGCGATCCGCCGATGGCAAGGCGACGCTGGTCCATGTCTCCGAGTATCGCGCATCGGAATCGGCCGACCTGGCGTTCGCGCATGGTGTGTTCGACCACATGCCCGAACACGATCGCGCCGCGGCGGTGTTGCTCATGTATCGATCGCTCACGTCGCCTGGATTGTTCGCGGTGTGGCAGGCGAATCCACGGTCGCCAGGGGTGGCGTGGCACGAGCGTGTCGTCGCCCGGGACGGGTCGCAGGCGGATGGGACGAGGGCGTTGACCGCGAGCGAGACGCGACGCCTGCTCCGCGGCGCGGGCTTCGACATCATCCACACGACGACGCCGTTCTTCTTCCCGCAGTCGATGAGCTGGTGCGAGCCGCTGGAGCCACTGCTCGCGCCGATTCAGCTTGGCGGGGAGTACATGGTGCTTGCTCGCAAGCCGTAAGGCGGCTGGCGACTGGCGACTGGCGACTGGTTAAAGGCCGCCAACCATTCTTGGCCCCGCAGCCAGGCGACGTGACCTGGATCACCAGGCCGCCGCTGTCCGATCGAAAGCGCATCGTCACATTTTCGGCCTAACGGTTTCTCTCGCGTGCGCGCGGGTGCCTGGAGCTCGTGTGTGACGAGAGGTTGAGATGCGCAGCAGGGGCAGCAGGGATGGTAACGCCTTCGGAATCACGTTGACGGTGCTCGCCGTCGTTCTGACCATCGGCGCGATCTGGTTCAGCCTAACGAGATAGAGGGAAGCGGGAGACGGGCAACAGCCGGGAAGCGGGAGACGGGAGACGGGAAGCGGGTAGAAAGCGAGAACCCTCCGACGCATCTCGCCGT
>Ga0307408_100001367_pt1 | contig 18196 bp, 11 predicted proteins | sample 322Cmetagenome_FD_202116 | JGI IMG/M metagenome (GOLD analysis project Ga0307408, IMG submission 202116) | Maize rhizosphere microbial communities from greenhouse at UC Davis, California, United States - 322HYB-C-3 | ecosystem: Host-associated > Plants > Roots > Rhizosphere > Soil | place... | reverse complement strand
GTCGCCGCAGTCGCCGTCGCGTGGGTGCTGACCGAGCCGGGCGCACCTACCGGATCCGCGGCCGATTCCACGAAGACCGGTGCCCGAGACTCCGCCGCGCGCGTCGCGGCAACCAGCCAGGCCGCGCCAGCGGCGGCGATCACCGGGCCACACGCCGTCGCCGTGTTTCCGCTCGTGAGCGTGGGCAGCGACGCGCAGGCGGGTCAGGCGGCCGAGGGCATCACTTCGGAGCTAGCGTCGGCGATCTCGCGGGTGCCAGGCGTCCGGGTGTCATCACAGACCACAGCCGCTGCGGTGCGTCAGGGGGTGCGAACGCCGGCCGACGCCGCGCGTGCGCTCAACGCCACCATGCTGGTCGAGGGCACAGTGCAGCGCGCCAATCAGCGATTGCGGGTGAGCGTTCGGCTCGTCACCGTGGCGAACGACTCCACGGTGTGGGCGAGCACGATCGATGGCACGACGAACGACGCGCTGGCGCTGCAGGACACCACGGTGAAGGCGGTGAGGGCGGCGGTTGCGGCCAGCGTGCGTCGTTAGGCACGACACCGGCGCACGACGTTAGGTATCCAACGCCAAATCACGGAACCCGGAACGACGCCTCGGCGCGGAAGTCCGGGTTGAGCGAGTGTCGAAGCTTGAGCCAGTACGTTCCCGAGCCTGATCGGACGCCGAATTGCACCGCGAGCTCGGTGGACTGCCCTGGCGCGAGATCGCCCTCGGCGCTCACCGCGGCGCACGAGATGAGTGGTTCGAACCGGTCCAGTCGGGCCGTGGTCTCCACGTCTCCCTCCAGGAACAGGCACACGCGCGAAGTGAGGTGCGCGGACGCGGAGCCCGTGTTCACGAGGGTGGACGTCGCTGTCAGAAGCGCCGTGTATGGGCTGCCCGAAGGTGGGGCTTCGACCGTGGTCGCGATCCGCTGCTCGAGTCCCGAGGGACCGACCGCACCACCCAGCCGCGCGTCACCGGGACCGGAGGGATTTCCGTTGGAGCACCCGGCGGCAATCGCCGCGAGCGCAAGGAAGGACGTGAATCGAACGATGCGGACGAGACCAACCGGCACAGCGAGCCTCCAGGAATGTTCGTGTGGTTGCCGAACCCGCCACGGCTCGTGTCGGTCACGGAATTCGACTCTGACCCCCATTTCCTCTTGAATCACGCCGATAAATAGGTCATGTCGGGTGATCTTATGAACCCACAACCCAGCCCTTTCTCGCTCGACGGCAAGGTCGCCGTCGTCACGGGAGGATACGGCGTCCTCGGAGGAAGCATCGCGTCGGGACTCGCCGCCGCCGGCGCGCGCATCGCCATCCTCGGTCGTCGGCGCGAATCGGCCGAAAGAAAGGTGGAAGCGCTGAAGAACGCAGGGGCGGAGGCGCGGCTCCTCATCGCCGACGTCATCGACGAAGCACAGCTCTCGGCAGCCCGCGATGAGCTGCTTGGCGAATGGGGCCGGATCGACATCCTGGTGAACGCAGCCGGCGGCCACGTCGCGCGCGCTCGAAGCGACGACCGCCCGGTGTTCGACGTCCCCACCGACGCGTTCGAGGAGGTCATTCGACTCAACCTCCAGGGCACCGTCCGCCCATCGATGTGCTTCGGCGAGGCCATGGGGCGACAGCGATCGGGGGTCGTCCTGAACATCTCGTCCATGGCCGCCGATCGCGCGATCAGCGGAACACTCGGCTATGCCATCGCGAAAGCCGGCGTCGACAGCTTCACGCGCTGGATGGCAGTCGAGATGGCGCGGAGGTATGGCGAAGGCGTCCGCGTCAACGCCATTGCACCCGGGTTCTTCATCGCCGATCACAACCGCGCGGTGCTTCTCAACGCCGACGGGTCCTTCACCACTCGTGCGCTCACCATCATCGCCCACACGCCCATGGGCAGGTTCGGCAGGCCCGACGAGCTCAACGCCGCCGTCCAGTACCTCTGCAGCGACTCGGCCTCGTTCGTGACTGGGGTGGTTCTTCCGGTCGATGGCGGGTTTAGTGCATTCAGTGGTGTTTGAGCGTAAGAGGCGCGATTATGACGCTATAATGCTATTTGTATGTTCCGATAAGTGTCCTTCTGATCCCGACTCCCCGACGAACACATGACCCCTCAGGACGCCTACACGCCCCGCCCCGACCACCGCTTCACGTTCGGCCTCTGGACCGTCGGCAACATGGGGCGCGACCCGTTCGGTGATCCCGTCCGGCCCGCGATCGACCCCAACCGCATCGTCCAGAAGCTCGGCGAGCTGGGCGCGTATGGCGTGAACCTTCACGACAACGACCTCGTCCCACGTGACGCGTCGGCATCCGATCGCGACCGGATCGTCGGCGCGTTCAAGGCTGCGCTCGCGCAATCGGGGGTGAAGGTCCCGATGGCGACGACGAACCTGTTCGGCGACCCCGTGTTCCGTGACGGCGCGTTCACGAGCAACGACCGGCAGGTGCGCACGTACGCGCTGCAGAAGACGATGCGTGCGATCGACCTCGGCGTGGACCTCGGCGCGACGACCTACGTGTTCTGGGGTGGCCGCGAAGGCGTGGAGACGAACGCAGCCAAGGACCCGCAGGAAGCCATCAAATGGTTCCGCGACGCGATCAACTTCCTCTGCGAGTACGTCCGCGACCAGAAGTTCGATCTCCGGTTTGCGCTCGAGCCGAAGCCTAACGAGCCACGCGGCGACATCTTCCTGCCGACCGTCGGCCACATGCTCGCCTTCATCTACACGCTCGACCATCCGGACATGGTGGGCCTCAACCCGGAGGTCGCCCACGACACGATGCCGGGGCTCGATTTCTCACACGCCGTCGCGCAGGCGCTCGAGGCGGGCAAGCTGTTTCACATCGACCTGAATGCCCAGAAGCCCGGCCGGTTCGACCAGGACCTCCGGTTTGGCAGCGAGGATCCGAAGGCGGCGTTCTTCCTCGTGAAGCTGCTCGAGGACTCGCAGTGGCGGGGCATGCGACACTTCGACAGTCACGCGTATCGAACAGAAGACGAGGCGGGTGTGTGGGACTTCGCGCGCGGAAGCATGCGTACGTATCTCATCCTCAAGGAGAAAGTCGCGCGCTTCAACGCCGATGGCGAAATCCAGGGCCTCCTCGGCGAGTTGCGCGAACGCGGGGCGAAGGCTGGCGACCGCGTCAGATTCTCCCCCGACGCCGCACGACGCCTCAAGGACCAGCACTTCGACCTCGCCGCGCTGCGCGACCGTGGCTACGCGTACGAGCGACTCGATCAGTTGACGATGGAGCTGCTGCTCGGAGTCCGCTGACGTGGCCGACTCCGTCCACCTCGGCCTCGACATCGGAACGAGCGGCGTCAAGGCGATCCTGGTTGCGGCCAACGGCGATGTCGTCGCCGCGGCCACCACGCCGCTCACGCTCTCCACGCCTCGACCAGGATGGGCCGAGCAGCATCCGGATGACTGGTGGGGCGCGACCGGGCAATCGATTCGGGGTGTGCTCGCGCAGCAGCCCGATCTCAGCGTCGCGGCGGTCGGGATATCGGGGCAGATGCATTCGTCCGTGTTCCTCGACCGTGCAGGCCACGTCGTTAGGCCGGCACTGCTCTGGTGCGACGGACGCACGACCGACGACTGCGCCGAGATCACGCGGCGCGCCGGCGGCGAGGAGCGGCTGCGCGAGTGGGTGCGGAACCCGGCGCTCGAGGGGTTCACGCTGCCGAAAGTCCTGTGGCTGCGCGTGCACGAGCCGGACGCGTACGCCCGCGTCGCCACCGTCCTCCTGGCGAAGGACTTCATCCGCTATCGCCTAACGGGCGCGCTCGCTTGCGAGCCGTCCGACGCGTCCGGCACACTCATGTTCGACCCGGCGCGGCTGCAGTGGAGCGATGAGATCCTGGCGGCCGTGGATGTGCCTCGCAGCCTCTTGCCCGATGTCGGCGGCTCGTCCGAGGTGCTCGGGCGCGTGACCGCGGAGGCGGCTGCCGCCACAGGCCTTCGCGGCGGGACGCCGGTTGTTGGCGGTGGCGCCGACAACGCCTGTGGTGCGGCGGGCGTCGGGGTGATCACTCCAGGTGACGCCGTCGCCAGCTGGGGGACTTCCGGAACAGTGCTCGCGCCGACGGCGCAGCCGCTCGTGGACCCCGGTCTTCGCGCCCACACGTTCTGCCATGTGGTGCCCGGCACCTGGTACATCATGGGCGTGGTGCTCTCGGCCGGAGGTGCATTCGCCTGGTATCGCGACCAGTTCGCGCGGGAGCTCGCCGGCACGCCAGGCGCCGACGCGGTACTCGACGCGGAAGCGGGAAGCGTTCCGCCGGGCGCGGACGGAGTGACCTTCCTGCCGTACCTGCAGGGAGAACGGACCCCGCATCGGAACGCCTCGGCGCGTGGCGCGTTCCTCGGACTCAGTCTCGCCCATTCGCGAGCGCACACGACTCGTGCGGTGCTCGAAGGCATTGCCTTCGCCCTCCGCGACTCGCTGTCGATCCTCCAGGAGCTTGGTCTGTCACCCGGCCATCTGCTCCTCACCGGGGGAGGCGCCAAGAGTCCGTTCATTCGCCAACTGCAGGCGGATGTGTACGGAGTGCCGGTCAGCACGGTGAACCGGGAGGAGGGTCCGGCCTATGGAGCCGCACTGCTGGCGGCGGTAGGGGCTGGCGTATTTCCGGATGTTGCGAGTGCTGCGCGCGCAACCCTTACCCGAGGTGGCGCCGAGCAGCCAGATTCGCGGGCGCACGGGCAGTACCAGACCGCGTACGACCGGTACCGCGAATCCTACCGCGCAGGTTTGTCATCCCGAGCATAGCGAGGGATCGCGGTCATCCTGATAGAGGGCTCTCTTTCGGGACGATGGCGATCCCTCGCCTGACGGCTCGGGATGACATCAGCGCTCGGGATGACAACAACACCCAGTCGAGACTAGATGCGCCACGTTGTTCGACGGCTGTTCGCTTCACAGGAAATCGGACTCGTTCTCGTGCTCGTCATCGTCACCGTCACGCTGACGGCGCTTGCCGGTTCCCATCCCGACCGGCAGACGGGTGAAGTGGTGAACAACTTCTGGAACTCGTACACGCTGATTCAGACCATGACCGACGCGAGCTTCTTCGCGATCATGGCGATCGGCGCGACGATCGTGATCATCTCCGGTGGCATCGACCTGTCGGTGGGGTCGATCTACGCGCTGTCCGGCGTGGCCATGGCGCTCTTCCTCCGCGGCGCAGGATCCATGGGCCCCACCGCCACGACGGTGCTCGGTCTCCTCGTGTGTCTCGGTGTCGGGCTCGCGTGCGGCGTGCTGAACGGCGCGCTCGTCGTCGGGCTTCGCGTCCACCCGTTCATCATCACGCTCGGCACCATGTGGGTGCTGCGCGGGATCGCCTTCGTGGCCACCAAGGCCGAGAGCATCCTCGTGCCCGCATCGCTCACCGCGGTGTCGAAGGCATCGTTAGGTCTCGGTGGCGGACTGTATCCGGTCCCTATGCTCTCGATGATCGTGCTGACCGTGCTGGGGATCATCTACCTCACGCGCACGACGATGGGCCGCCGGATCTTCGCGTTCGGCGGTAACCTCGAGGCAAGCCGGTTCGCGGGGCTGTCGCTCTCGCGGATTCAGATCGGAGTCTTCGCCGTGTCGGGACTCACGGCGGGGCTAGCCGCATTCCTCGGCGGCAGCTTCTACGGCTCGGTTTCGTCAGGCGATGCCCAGGGGTACGAGCTGTATGTGATCGCGTCGGCCGTCGTCGGCGGCGCCAGCCTGCTCGGCGGCAAGGGCAGCGCGCTCGGCGCGATGCTCGGCGCGCTCCTGATCGTGCTGATTCGCCAGTCGATCCGGACGCTCCACTTCGACCAGAACTACGAGTGGATCGTGATTGGCTGCGCGATCGTGATCGCGGTCGTGGTCGATCAATGGAGCACCCGGCTCAACGCCCGTCGGTTGAGCCGAGCTGCTGAGCGGGCACGAGCGGCGGCTTGACAATGGCTCCTGTTCGCCACCGCTGGCATCGAGACAAGGAGCGTCGCGGCAAGACCTAATGCGGATTTAACGGCGATTTCACGTAATCGTTTTCAAATCCGCGTTAGGTGTTGCAGTTGCCGCCCGTCGGTCGTTACGTGATGCGTGGGTGGCGCGAGGTAGCTTGTGCGGTAGAGGGAACAGCTTTCAACGAGGACCTGACATGAGGAACCGAATGAGTCGATCGGCCTTGACCTTGTGGGCGCTCGCAATCGTCGCGGCGTGTGGCGGAGGCGGATCAGAGAAGAAGGCTGACACGCAGACCGCAGCGGCCACGCCAAAAGGAAACGGCAACACGTTCACGATCGCGATGATCGCGAAGAGCTCCACCAACCCGGTGTTCCTCGCCGCCCGCACCGGCGCCGAGGCGGCGGCGAAGGAGCTGTCGGCCAAGACGGGGAAGGAGATACGCGTCAACTGGCTCACCCCGCCGCAGGAAGACGGACAGGTTCAGGCGCAGCGGATCCAGCAAGCAGTGAATGACGGCGCCGACGCGATCCTCATCTCGTGTTCCGACGCTGGCAAGGTTACCGGCGCGATCAACGACGCCGTCGGCCGCGGTGTACCCGTGATGACCTTCGACAGCGACGCGCCCGACTCGAAGCGATTCGCGTTCTACGGCGTCGATGACGAGAAGACCGGCCGCCTCGTGATGTCCGAGCTCGCGAAGCTCCTGAACGGCAAGGGCAAGATCGGCATCCTCGCGGGCAACCAGAACGCGCCGAACCTGCAGCGCCGGGTCCAGGGCGTGAAAGCCGAAGCGGCGAAGACGCCGGGCATTCAGATCCTCGGGACCTTCAACCACCTCGAGACCCCACAGGACGCCGCGGCGGAAGTCGTGCGGGTCGGAAATGCGTACCCCGACCTCCAGGGCTGGGCGATGATCGGCGGCTGGGCGCTGTTCACACCGTCGCTGGTCAACGACCTCGACCCGAAGCGGGTCAAGATCGCGTCGGTGGACGCGTTAGGCTCGGAGCTCGTGTACATCGACAAGGGCATCGCACCGGTGCTGCTCGCGCAGTCCGTCTACCAGTGGGGCTACGTCGGCGTGAGCACGATCGTCGACAAGGTGATCAACAAGAAGGACGTGCCGGCCATCATCCCCATGGACCTCGTCCGCGTCACGAAGGACAACCTCGGCGAGTGGGCGCGCCAGCTCAAGGCGTGGGGGTTCACCGACGTGCCTGACGCATACCTCAAGAGGTAAGGGCGCACGGTCACATGACCGAACCGGCGGTCCGTTTCGAAAAGATCACCCGGCGATTTCCAGGCGTGCAGGCACTCACCGACGTCTCGCTGGAAATCGCCGCCGGGTCGTGCCACGCGTTATGCGGAGAGAACGGCGCGGGCAAGAGCACGCTGGGGAAGATTCTCGCCGGCATCCACAAGCCCGACGCGGGCCGCCTGTTCATTCACGGTCGTGAGGCGCACTTCGAGAGCCCGCGCGACGCGCTGGCCGCGGGCGTCGGCATGGTGCACCAGGAGCTCGCGTTCTGCGAAAACCTCTCGGTGGCCGAAAATCTTTGCCTCGGGTCACTGCCATCGCGGGGCGGGCTGCTCGACCGTGACGCGATGGCGACGCGGGCGGCCGCCATGCTCGCCGAGATCGGAACGACACTCGCCGTCTGGCGCCCGGTGGGATCGCTCACGATCGCGCAGCAGCAGATGGTGCAGATCGCGATGGCGGTGAGCGGCGGCGCGAAGATCATCATCTTCGACGAGCCCACGAGCAGTCTCAGTCAGGTCGAAGCGGATCGCCTGTACCAGCTGATCGGACGCCTCAAGGAGCGCGCGGTGGCGTGCATCTACGTGTCGCATCGGATGCCCGAGGTCTTCAAGCTGTGCGACACGGTGAGCGTCCTGCGCGACGGCCAGCACGTCGGCACGCGGCCGATCACGGGGCTGACCGAGCACGAGCTGGTCCAGATGATGATCGGGCGCCCGCTGGCCGAGTACGTCGCGCGTCGTGAGCGTGTCGTCGTCGGCGATGAGCTGCTGCGGGTCGAGGGGCTGTCGTCGCCTGGGAAGTTCGAGGACGTTTCGTTCTCGCTTCGGGCGGGCGAAGTGTTAGGCATCGCGGGTCTCGTCGGGGCAGGCCGCTCGGAACTGGCGCAGGCACTGTTCGGCCTGGATGCCGTCCGGCGCGGGACGATCGTGATTGGTGGACACCCCGCCCGTGTGGCAACGCCGGCGGAGGCGATCGCGCTGGGCATCGGGTTGGTGCCGGAGGACCGGAAGCGGCAGGGGCTCGTGCCGCAGGAGAGCGGCGTGCACAACCTGTCGCTCGCGATCCTGCGCCGCCTCGCGCGGTTCAGCTGGCTACGGCGACGTGAGGAGCGACGTGTCGCGAAGGAGTTCTTCGAGCGCCTCCGCGTCCGCGCACCGTCCCTCGATACCGTCGTCGCCGGGCTGTCTGGCGGGAACCAGCAGAAGATCGTGCTCGCGCGCTGGCTCGCCGCGGCGTCGCGGGTGCTCATCCTCGACGAGCCGACGCGCGGCGTCGACGTAGGCGCCAAGGCGGAGATCCACGGACTGATCGGCGAGCTCGCGAACCAGGGCGCCGCGATCCTGCTCATCTCGAGCGAGCTGCCGGAAGTTCTCACACTCTCGCAGCGCATTCTGGTGCTCAGAGCCGGCCGAATCGTCGGCGAGGTACCGCAGGCCCAGGCGACCCAGGACAATCTCCTGCGACTCATGGCCGGACTCGGCCAGGCCGGGGACTGGGGACTGAACAACAGGGACTGGGGACTAGGGACTGGGGACTCGGCCGGGAAGCCAGTAGCACCGAAGAGCCCTCCTCTGCAGTAATAGCCTCCCGGCCGAGTCCCCAGTCCCGATGTCCCCATGACGATCGCCGACCGCTCACCTAACGTCCCCGCCCCCTACCGCGACGCGTCGCTCTCCGCCGAGCAGCGCGTCGCGGACCTTCTGGCGCGCATGACGCCCGAGGAGAAAGCGGCGCAGATGATGTGCGTTTGGCAGCGGAAGGCAGAAACGCTCGTCGACGTGAACGGCGTCTTCGATCTCGAGAAGGCGCGTCGTGCGTTCGGGCACGGCAACGGGATTGGCCAGGTCGGGCGACCAAGCGACGCCGGCTCGAGCGGCCACGAGCCGATGAAAGGCCGCAACCCGCGCGCAATGGCGGAGCTGACGAACGCCATCCAGCGATTCTTCGTCGAGGAGAGCCGGTTAGGCATCCCGGTGATCTTCCACGAGGAATGCCTCCACGGCCACGCCGCCGTCGGCGGTACCAGCTTCCCACAACCCATCGGTCTCGCAGGCACGTTCAACCCCGCACTCGTCGAGTCGCTGTACACGATGACGGCCGAGGAGGCGCGAGTACGGGGTACGCACCAGGCCCTCACGCCCGTGGTGGACGTCGCTCGCGATGCACGCTGGGGGCGCGTCGAGGAGACCTTCGGAGAGGATCCATATCTCGTGTCGCGCATGGGGGTCGCCGCGGTCAGGGGGTTCCAGGGCGATCGCTCGTTCGCGGACAAATCGCGCGTCATCGCGACCCTCAAGCACTTCGTTGCGCACGGACAGCCGGAGTCGGGACAGAACTGCGCACCCGCGAACGTCGCGATGCGTGAGCTGCGCGAGGTCTTCCTCCGTCCGTTTCGCGCCGCAGTGCGAGACGCCGGCGCGATCAGCGTCATGCCGTCGTACAACGAGGTGGACGGCGTTCCGTCGCACGCGAACCGATGGCTGCTGCGTGACGTGCTGCGACGCGAATGGGGCTTCGATGGGTTCACCATCTCCGACTATTACGCGATCTGGGAGTTGGGCTACCGGCCCGAGACGCACGGCCACTTCCTCGCTCACGACACGAAGGAATCCTGTGCGGTCGCCGTGCGGGCGGGCGTAAACGTCGAGGCGCCGGAGCCTAACGCGTACCTCCACCTGACGGAGCTCGTGCGGGATCGCGTCCTCCTCGAGTCCGAGCTCGACGACCTCGTCACGCCGATCCTGTACTGGAAGTTCCGTCTCGGATTGTTCGACGATCCGTTCGTCGACCCGGAGCGGGCGGAGCGAGTGGTCGGGTCGGCGCGCAATCGCGACCTGGCACTGCAGGCAGCGCGCGAGACGATCACGCTGCTCCGGAACGACGGAAACGTTCTCCCGCTCGATCTCGTGCGGCTAAAGACCATCGCCGTGATCGGGCCGAACGCCGATCGAAGTCTCTTGGGTGGCTACAGCGGTGTGCCGCCGCACGACGTCACGGTGCTCGACGGCCTCAAGGCTCGCGTCGGCAGCACCGCGGAAATTCTCTACAGTGAAGGCTGCAAGATCACGATCGGCGGGTCGTGGACCGAGGACACCGTGACGCCGAGCGACCCCGAGCAAGACCGCCGTCAGATCGCCGAGGCGGTGCAGGTGGCCTCGCGGGCGGACGTCATCGTGCTCGCCATTGGCGGCAACGAGCAGACATCGCGCGAGGCGTGGTCGCTCAAGCACATGGGCGATGTCACCAATCTCGACCTCGTCGGGCGGCAGAATGAGCTCGTCGCAGCGATGCTGGCGACCGGCAAGCCTGTGGTTGCACTCCTGTTTAATGGACGCCCGCTCTCTGCCACGTTCGTGAGCCAGAACGTGCCAGCGATTCTCGAGTGCTGGTATCTCGGTCAGGAGACCGGCCGAGCAGTGGCGGAGGTGCTGTTCGGGGACTTCAATCCAGGTGGGAAGCTGCCGATCACGGTTCCCCGATCGGCGGGTCATGTGCCGGCGTTCTACAACCACAAGCCCTCGGCACGGCGAGGATACCTGTTCGACGATGTGTCGCCCCTGTACCCGTTCGGCTTCGGGCTGAGCTATACGACCTTCCGGCTGGCTGACGTTAGGCTGGAGCAGTCGTCGATCGGACGCTCGGAGTCGACGCGGGTGACGGCGACGCTGACGAATACGGGCCAGCGAGGCGGCACCGAGGTCGTTCAGATGTACATCCGCGATCGTGTGAGCTCGGTAACGCGACCGGTCAAGGAGCTCAAGGGATTCGTGAAGGTGTGGCTGGATGCCGGCGCGACGACCACGGTGTCGCTGGACATCACCCCGGAGTCGCTGGCGTTCTTCGACATCGACATGAACAACGTCGTCGAATCGGGCGAGTTCGAGATCATGGTTGGGACGTCGTCGCGGGGGGAGGATCTGCAAACGGTCGTGCTCGAGGTGAAATGATTCGAACGGGGTCAGACTCCTCTTTCATCGTTCCATTGCCAGGGCGGCAATGGAACGATGAAAGAGGAGTCTGACCCCCAACGGGGCATACGAACGCATGGCGAAGATTTCAGTCACGGAGAAGATCGGGTACAGCCTCGGCGACGCCGCGGCGAACTTCATCTTCCAGACGATGCTGGTGTTCCAGCTGGCCTTCTACACCGACACGTTCGGCATCACGGCGGCGGCGGCTGGTACGCTCTTCCTGGTCGTGCGCGTGTGGGATGCGATCTTCGACCCGCTCATGGGCGTCGTCGCGGACCGGACGAACACGAAGTGGGGGAAGTTCCGCCCGTGGATCCTGTGGACGGCCGTGCCGTTCGGCATCATGGGCTTCCTGACATTCACCACTCCGCCTTTCGACGCACAGGGAAAGCTCGTCTACGCCTACGTGACCTACATCGTCCTGATGATGGTCTACTCGGCGAACAATCTCCCGTATTCCGCGTTGAGCGGTGTGATCACCGGCGATCTCGCCGAGCGAACGAGTCTCTCGGCGTACCGGTTCGTCTCGGCGATGAGTGCGGCGCTGGTCATTCAGGGGCTGGCGCTGCCCATGGTGAAATACTTCGGTGGCGGGGACAGTGCGAAGGGCTACCAGATCACGATGGGCATCTTCTCCGCGCTCGCCATTGTCTTCTTCATCATCACGTTTGCCACGACGCGCGAGCGTGTGCAGCCAGACCCCACGCAGCGAAACTCGATACGGCGGGATCTCGCCGACCTCACGAGCAACGGGCCGTGGGTCGCGATGTTCGTGCTCACGATCATCCTGTTCATCACGCTCGCGATGCGCGGCGGCGTGATGCTGTACTACTTCAAGTACTACATTGGACGCGAGGACCTGTTCAGCATCTTCAACGTCTGCGGAACCGGATCGACTATCGTCGGGGTGATCGCCTCGACCCCCCTCGCGAAGCGATTCGGCAAGCGTGATGTGTTCATCGCGGGCCTCGCGCTGACGGTCGTGTTCACGGCGGCGTTCGTCCTGCTGCCGCGGACCGCGGTTGCGCTGATTTTCGGCATCGAGATGCTCCGACAGCTCGCCTACGGGTTCACGATCCCGCTTCTGTGGGCGATGATGGCGGACGTCGCCGACTTCTCGGAGTGGAAGAATCACCGGCGGGCAACGGCCGTTGTCTTCTCGGCCATTGTGTTCGCGCTCAAGGCGGGTCTCGGGTTCGGCGGGGCGATCGGTGGATGGCTCCTGGCCGCGTACGGCTACGTGCCCAACGTTGCTCAGACGGAGCGGGCGCTGGAGGGCATCAAACTGACGACGAGCGTCTATCCGGCGATCACGTTCGCGCTGGCCGTGGCGTGCCTGTTCTTCTACCGCATCGACAAGCGCCTCGAGATTCAGATCACGGACGACCTGGCGGAGCGTCGCCGGATGTACGCCTCGGCGAGCGACGCCCCTGTTCCGGTGCCCGCGCCGTGACTCGTTATGCGGCGGTGATGGGGCTGGCCGTGGTCGCGGCGTGCGCGCGAGCCGCGCCGTCGACACGGCCGGAGCCGGCCGCTGTGCGCGCTCCCGATCGGACGCTCAAGGCCGTGTTTGCCGGGAGCTTTCTCGTTGGCGCGGCAGTCAATCAGGACCAGTTCACGGAACAGGACCAACGCGGCGCCGCGCTCGTGAAGGCTCAGTTCAACACGATCACATCGGAGAACGTCCTCAAGTGGGAGCGGGTCCATCCGCGGCTGGGGCAGTACGACTTCGCCTTGCCTGACAAGTACGTGCAGTTCGGCAAGCGGAACGGCATGTTCGTCATAGGGCACACGCTGGTGTGGCATCAGCAGACGCCGCGATGGGTGTTCGAGGATGCGAGTGGCGCACCAGTAAGCCGGGACACCCTGCTCGCCCGGCTGCGCGATCATATCCAGACCGTCGTGGGCCGGTATCGCGGGCGTGTGAAAGGATGGGATGTGGTGAACGAGGCGGTCGACGAGGACGGGACGCTGCGGAAGACGCCGTGGCTCACCATCCTCGGCCAGGAGTACATCGTGCGCGCGTTCGAGTTTGCCCACGAAGCCGACCCAGCCGCGGAGCTGTACTACAACGACTACTCGGTCGAGAACGCGCCGAAGCGGAACGGCGTCATCGCGTTGATCAGGAAGCTCCAGGCGGCCGGTGTTCCTGTCGCGGCGGTTGGGCTTCAGGGCCACAACAAGATGACGTGGCCGACGGTCGCGCAGCAGGATTCGACGCTCGCCGCCTTTGCCGCGCTGGGCGTGAAGGTGAACATCACGGAGCTCGACATCGATGTGCTGCCCGCGGCGACGCGGAGTCAGACGGCGGAGGTGACGCTGAGCGCGGCGCCCGCGGCGGGGCTCAACCCGTATGCGGGCGGGCTACCGGATTCGGTGCAGCAGGCGCTCGCGCGCCGGTACGCCGATCTGTTCGGTGTCTATATGAAGTACCCGGACGTGATCGAACGTGTGACGTTCTGGGGCGTGACTGACGGGGATTCGTGGCTCAATGGCTGGCCCGTGCGGGGGCGGACGAGCTATCCGTTGCTATTCGATCGTGCGGGGCTGCCGAAGCCGGCGTTCGACGCAGTGATTCGAATGGCTCGTCCCGAGCCCCCCGTGCCGTAGCGCCGACGCGTCGGGATCCGGAGCGCCACCCGGTCAGTTAGGCATCGCGTGCCGGGTCGGCATCGCGCTACGCAACCGAAAGCCGGAAAATGGATGAAACGGATTTTGCGGAAACTACCGGATACTGCCTAACGGGAGCCTCCTCACGCAACGAGCCTGAGTTTCTTTGGGAACAACCTCGGGAGCCCCATGCGTCCCGAGGCCGTTCCATTTCAAATCTGCGGCTCGTTGCGTGAGCCAGCGTCAATGCCAAGCCGCATCCGGCAGTTTCCGCATGATCAGTTCATCGTTCTTCCGGCTTGCGGTTGCGGACCGCGACGCCAGAGATGTCAGCGCGTAACCCGAACAACATGATCGAGTCGCAGATCTGCGGATGATGCCCCAACGTGAATCCTCACCTGGTCTGGCTCGACGACCCACCGATGCGTCCGCTCGTCCCAGTACGCCAACGACGCGATCGGTAACGGCATCTGCACCGTCCGCGTCTCGCCCGGGGCAAGCGTTAGGCGCCGGTAGCCGCGGAGCTCGCGGATCGGGCGCTCCACCGACGAGCCCGCGTGCTCGACGTACATCTGCACCACCTCATCGCCACCGCGCTTGCCCGAGTTCGTGACGTCGACGCTCACCACCACCGTATCGTTCGTGCCCGCGGACTCCGCACTCGTCCGGAGGTTCGCGTAGGTAAAGGTCGTGTAGCTGAGCCCATAGCCGAAGGGATACAGGGGCTCCCCCTTGAAGAACCGGTACGTGCGCCCGGCCATGCGGTAATCGTCGAAGGCGGGAAGGTCGTTCACGCTCCCGTAGAACGTTACCGGCAGTCTCCCCGCGGGGTTGTAGTCGCCGAAGAGGACATCGGCGATCGCGTTGCCTGCCTGGCCGGGATACCACGCCTCGACGATCGCCGGGACGTTCGCCTGCGCCCAGTTCACCGCGAGTGCACTGCCGTTGAGCAGCACGAGGACCGTCGGCTTCCCAACCGCCACGATGCGCTCCAGCAAGCGCTGCTGCGCGGCGGGAAGGTCGATCGACGTGCGGTCGCCGCCGCGGAAGCCATCGAGCGCCACCGACATCTCCTCGCCCTCGAGACGAGCCGTCAGCCCCAGAAACATGACGACGGCATCAGCTTGTTTCGCGGCCGCAACGGCATCAGCCTCGAGACTCGCCGTCGGCGTCGACCACACGAGCTCCAACTGCGCCTCGCCGTAGGACTCGTGCGCGTCGACCCGGATGCGGTACGCGTGGCCTGCCTCGAGACGGATCGGCTCACTCTGCGCCAGGCGAGGATCGGGGAACTCGTCGTCGCGCTGCGGATACGCGGTGCGGACGACGATGCTGTCGTCCAGCGCAACTTCCGCTCGCATCGTCGTCGTGACGCCCAGCCGGTACATGCCGGTGGCTGGCGGCCGCATCGTGCCGGCCCAGCGGACGCCGAAATCGTTAGGGTTCATGGTCTGGCGAGGTGCGCCCTCGTGCCAATCCACCTCGACCGTAGTGTCGGTCTTCGCGAAGACCGGCGTTCCCTCGAGCGCACGGCTGCCGAAGTACGCCCCCTCCAATCCGCGGCGGCCTGCTCGCGTTCGCAGCGCGGACGACGGAATGGTCTCGAGCAGCGGAAACCCGTCGGCGAGGTCGGAGCCCTTCGCGTACAGCACGCGCGTATGCCGCGACACGGCTTCGCGAATGCCGCGAAGTGGCGTGATGGGGTCCGACGGGATGCCGTTGTAATTCCCGAGCAGCATGCGCCACTGGTCCGCGTTCGGACCGATGACCGCGACCGTCCCGAGATTCTTGCGCAGCGGCAGCGTTCCGCGCTCGTTCTTGAGCAGCACGATCGACTCCCGTGCAACCTGACGAGCGAGCTCGCGGTGTGCTGGCTGGTCGAGCACGGAGAGCGGCGTTCGCGCCCAGCGAACCATCTCTGGTGGATCGAACATCCCGAGCCTGAAACGCGCGAGAAAGAGTCGAGTGAGCGACGTGTCGATCTGCGCCTCGGAGATTAGCCCCTGCTTCACGGCCTCCGCGAGATTCGGATAGACGCGCCCACAATCCAGATCGGTACCGGTCTTCACACCCAGCGCAGCCGCCTCGGGTGCGGTCCGCACGATTTTGTGGTGGAGGTAGATGTCGTCGATGGCGCCGCAATCCGAAACGACGTAGCCGGGAAACTTCCATTCACCGCGCAATATGTCCCCGAGCAGCATGTCGCTGCCACACGCAGGCTTGCCGTCGATGCGATTGTACGCGCACATGAGCGAGTACGCGCCGCCTTCGCGAATGCCCATCTCGAAGTGCGGCAGATAGCTCTCCCGCAGGTCGCGCTCGCTCACGACCGCGTCGAACGCGTGGCGCTCGGGCTCGGGTCCGCTGTGCACGGCGAAGTGTTTCACGGTCGCGATGGTCTTGAAGTACGTCGGGTCGTCGCCCTGCAGCCCGCGGATGAACTGGACCGCAAGCGTGCCCGTGAGAAACGGATCTTCGCCGTACGTCTCCTGTCCGCGCCCCCAGCGGGGATCGCGGAAGAGGTTGATGTTCGGCGACCAGAACGTCAGGCCCTGATATCGGCCAAAGCTGCCGTTTCGCACGTACTCGTGATGCTTGGCGCGCGCCTCGTCAGAGATGACGGTCGCCATGCGGAAGACCAGACTGTCGTGCCACGTTGCGGCGAAGCCGATCGCCTGCGGGAATACGGTCGCGAGGCCGGAGCGCGCGACCCCGTGCAGCGCCTCGTTCCACCAGTTGTACGCCGGGACACCGAGCCGTTCGATCGCCGGGGCGACGTCTTTCATCTGCTGCACCTTCTCCTCGAGCGTCAGCCGGGAGACGAGGTCCGCGGCGCGCTGCTCGAATGGCAGCGACGTGTTCAGGTACGCGGGTTGCTGACCGAGCGCCGGTGTAGCCAGACTCGCGCAGAGTGCAGCGATTCGAAAACGCATAGCGAGTGTTGGGAGGCCTTTTTGAACCGCAGAGGACGCAGAGGAATATGCAACGTTAGGGATACCAAGTCATTTCCTGACCGCTTCGCACTACGGCAATGAACTGGTGTCCTCCGCGACGTCCGCGTCCTCTGCGGTTCAAGAATCTCAACCCGCCTTACCGAGAAGCCGTGTACGCGTAGATGCCGAACATGGTGCCGACAAATCCGCCCGCCACCTTCGTGCTGAGGATCGTCCCGTCTGCGCCAGCCACCAGTGTTTGCCAGGCGTTAGGCTTCGTGGCGTAGAGAAAGTCGTACCGATCCTCGCGGGCCCGGATCCGGAGATAAAGCGGCGCCTTGGGCGAGACGGCGATCGGAACCGACGCCACCACGCTGTCCCCCGCCTCGCCGCGCCACGCCCGACGCCGCAGCTCGAGCACCGGCGCCGTCCCGTCGTGGACGACGCCGAGGAAGTAGTAGTGACTCTCGTTGTGGAACGCGACCATGCCCGCCCGATCGCCCGCACGCGCAGGCACATACCACATGGCCGTGGACGCCGTCGCCGACCCGTGCTGCTGCCTGCGTCCCAGGAACGACGGCTGTCCTCGTCCGCTCAGCGACTCAGGCCGCGCGCGTAGAGTGAGCGAGCCGCGCACGGACGAAAGGTCGTACCAGCGCTCGCGCGGCGTACGCAGCATCTCCCAGTACGGCGGGAGCGTCTGCCCGTCGAACTCGTCGCGAACCGAGAAGTTGCCGCTGTGCGGGACCGTCGCCGTTGCCTGACGCGGGAGGTTCGGACTCGCGTGGACATACGGCACGGTCGCCTGCCCCGTCAGAATCGTTGGCCAGCCATCCACCCACGTGACCGGTAGCAGGAACGTCTCACGCCCCGTATTCCAGAGATCCCGGCCGTAGTTCCGCGTGCCGAGGAAAACGGCCCACCAGTCGCCGTTAGGTGTCTCCACGAAATCCGCGTGACCCGTGGTCTCGATGGGAAACGGCCTTGCGGCACCGAGATGCCGCTGCGTGAGAATCGGGTTACCCGAATAGGGCACATACGGCCCCATGACCGACTGGCTCCGGAACACCACCTCCGAATGCTGGTCCGCCGTGCCACCCTCGGCGCAGATCAGATAGTACGTACCGTCGCGCTTGAAGATGTGGGGCGCTTCGATCCAGATCGGCCGCTTCGTGAGATCCACGCCGCCGTTCACGATCACCGATCTCGAACCGACGAGTGTCTTCGTGCCGAAGTCGTACTGCTGGATCCAGATGGCACGATGGCCATCGTAGAGGGCCTCGCCCACCGGCGGGCCGTTGTTCAGGATGTACGACTTGCCGTCGTCGTCGAAGAAGAACGATGGGTCGATGCCGTCGATCGCCGAGAGCCACACGGGGTCCGACCACGGACCGGCCGGATTTTTCGCGGTGACATAGAAGTTCCCCCCGCGATCGATCAGCGTCGTGATCATGTAGAATGTGCCGTCGTGAGAGCTCA
>Ga0307408_100001366_pt1 | contig 18204 bp, 16 predicted proteins | sample 322Cmetagenome_FD_202116 | JGI IMG/M metagenome (GOLD analysis project Ga0307408, IMG submission 202116) | Maize rhizosphere microbial communities from greenhouse at UC Davis, California, United States - 322HYB-C-3 | ecosystem: Host-associated > Plants > Roots > Rhizosphere > Soil | place... | reverse complement strand
GATCTGCACATCGGCCGGCAAGGCCACTGAAATATTTTTGCCGGCATGTGCAAAATCGACATCGGTAGTGGATCCACCGGCCAGCCATTTGACCCCCAGCATATTGCCCAGGGCGATGAAGGCGTGTGTGCCGACGAGCACACCGCCAGCGCGAAAAAAACCATAGTCGGACAAGCGGCGAACCGCACGCACATGCTTGGGCAAGGCGGGGGCGCAGCCGAGTGCCACGGCAGCCTTGGCCAGCGGTGAAAGGGCCGCGTCCGGTTTGACGGCCGGATTCCGCGCCCGCTCGACGGCCGCACGGACGGCCTCGGTATCAGGCCCTACATACAGCTGGCGCAATTGCCCGTTCAGGTCGCGGTAGGAAAAATACCAGTACACCGCACCCTGCACCGTCTTGCGCGAGAAACTGCCGTGCAGGTTTTCTATGCTGCGGTTGAGCTCCAGCGAAGTCGCCACATCCGCCAGCTGGGCATAGGCCGTTTGGGCTGAAAGGGGGAGTTCGACGTGCAAGGGCATGGAACAACTATACAACAAAAAAATATTTGTTGTATAGATTCGGATCGATCGCGAAACTCACCCGTTTTCCAGCATGGACTTGATCAGCGGGATGGTGATGGCCCGCTTGGTCTGCAACGCGTAGCCGTCAAGCTGGTCCAGCAGCTGCATCAGGCTGCCGAGGTCGCGCGAAAAACGGGTGAGCATGAAGTCCATGGCTTCGTCGCTCAAGAACACGCCACGCGCATCGGCCTCGCGCCGCAGCACGGCGCGCCGTTCGGGTTCGGTCAGTGCCTGCAGGGCGAATACATGGCCCCAGCCCAGCCGGGTACGCAGGTCCTCGCGCAGCGCCAGGTCGGCGGGCGGCACATTGCCGGCGGCCAGCACCCAGCGCGGCCGGCCGTCGGGGGCGCTGAGCGCATTCACAAACCAGTTGAAGGCGGCCTGCTGCTGCACCGCGGTGTAGAGATGGCAGTCGTCGAGGATGACGGCGGCCCAGGCGTCGTTGAACTCGGGTGGCTCCAGCAGGGAGGCGTCCATCCAGCCGCTGGCGGCGCCCTGCTCGCGCAAGGCCTCACGCACGGCCTTGAGCAAATGCGTCTTGCCGCTGGCGCCTTCACCCCAGAGGTAGGTGGGCACGGGCGAGCGCAGCGTGTTGCCGGCCCACAGCTCCAGGTGCTTGAGCGCGGCCTCGTTCGGTCCGCCGAAGAAATTGGCGAAGGAAGGGGCCGAGGCCAGCCCGATGTCCAGCGCAATCTGTTTCATGCCCGCCATGTGTTTATCCCGGCCCCATCAACCTCAACCGGCCTTGTAAAGCCGGCTGGCCATGTAGCTGGCCTTGAGGCGGCGTATGCCCACCAGCAGCACGGCGCTGGCGGGCAGCGCCACCAGCACGCCGACAAAGCCGAACATCTGGCCGAAAGCCAGCAGGGCAAAAATCACCGCCAGCGGATGCAGGCCTATGCGCTCGCCCACCAGGCGCGGGGTGAAATAGAGGCTTTCCACCAGCTGCCCGATACCGTAGACGACGGCCACCATGACCAGCGCCTTGAGCGAGGCGAATTCGAGCAGGCCTGCAAGCACGGCCAGCACCAGGCCCAGGCCGAAGCCCAGGTAGGGAATGAACATCGCCAGGCCGGTGAAAACGCCGATGGGCACAGCCAGGTCCAGGCCGAACAGGGCCAGGCCCACGGCATAGAACACCGCCATGATCAGCATGACCAGCAGCTGGCCGCGCAGGTACTGGCCCAGCACCGCGTCGGCCTCTTCGGCAAAGCTGTCGAAGCCGCTGCGCAAATGGGGTGGCACCAGTTCGAGCACACGGGCGACAAACCTGTCCCAGTCCATCAGCAGATAAAACAGCGCCACCGGAATCAGCACGGCATTGCCCATGATGGCCAGCGCCACGCTGCCGCCCATCTTGAGCGAGGACATCAGCGAAGTGAAAAGGTCCTCAAAGTTGGCGTTGAGGTACTTCAGCACAAAGGCCTTGATGCTGCCGACGTCCAGCGCCACATGGATGCCGAACTGGGCCAGCCAGGGGGCCAGGCTGGTGTTGAGCCTGTCGGCCAGCAGCGGCACCTGTTCGCGCAGCACCGGCAGTTCCTTGGCCATGATGGGCACGATCAGCAGGAACAGGCTCAGCAGCACCACGATGAAGAGGAATTCGACCAGCACCACCGCCACCACGCGCGGCATGCGGCCCTTGCCCAGGGCGTCCAGCCGGTTGACCAGCGGCGTCAGCGCATAGGCCAGCACCGCGGCCACCACAAAAGGCGTGAGCACAGGCCCCAGCAACCACAAAGCCAGGACGACCAGGGCGGCGATCAGGCACCAGGCGGCGGCGCGTTTTTGGGTGGTGGTGAATTGCATAAAGCCTTGTAAAGCCTTGGGTTGAGCTGGCCGGAACAAGGTCCGGTTCGGCCTGAAAGCGGCCGGATGGGTAGCCTTTAGAATCTCAGGCTGAATTCTATCGGGCTTGCCGGCCCCCTCCGGCGCCGCAAACCCGCCTTCCAGACCCTCATCCGCTCCCGTAGCAAAGCCGACACCATGACCACCTCTTCCCCTACCCCCCTGAGCTACAAAGACGCGGGCGTCGACATCGACGCGGGCGACGCACTGGTCGAGCGCATCAAGCCCCTGGCCAAAAAAACCATGCGCGAAGGCGTGCTGGCCGGCATAGGCGGCTTCGGCGCACTGTTTGAAGTGCCCAAGCGCTACAAGGAGCCCGTGCTGGTCAGCGGCACCGACGGCGTGGGCACCAAGCTCAAGCTGGCGTTTGAATGGAATATGCATGACACCGTGGGCATAGACCTGGTGGCCATGAGCGTCAACGACGTGCTGGTGCAAGGCGCCGAACCGCTGTTTTTCCTGGACTACTTCGCCTGCGGCAAGCTGGATGTGGACACGGCGGCAAGCGTGGTCGGCGGCATCGCCAAGGGCTGCGAGCTGAGCGGCTGCGCCCTGATCGGCGGCGAAACCGCCGAGATGCCCGGCATGTACCCGGCCGGCGAATACGACCTGGCCGGCTTTGCCGTCGGCGCGGTCGAGAAATCCAAAATCCTGACCGGCAAGGACGTGAAGCCCGGCGACGTGGTGCTGGGCCTGACCAGCAGCGGCGTGCATTCCAACGGCTTCAGCCTGGTGCGCAAATGCATTGAACGCGCCGGCGGCAACGCCCCCGCCACGCTGGACGGAAAGCCCTTCAAGCAGGCCCTGATGGAGCCCACCCGCCTTTACGTCAAGAATGTGCTGGCCGCACTGGCCGCCCACCCCATCAAGGCCCTGGCCCACATCACCGGCGGCGGCCTGCTCGAAAACATCCCGCGCGTGCTACCCGAAGGCACGGCTGCCCACCTCAAGAAAGGCAGCTGGCCGCAGACCGAACTCTTTGCCTGGCTGCAGAAAACCGCCGGCATCGACGACTTCGAGATGAACCGCACCTTCAACAACGGCATCGGCATGGTGGTGGTGGTGGACGCCGCCAACGCGCAGGCCACGGCCAAAACCCTGCGCGACGCGGGTGAGCAGGTCTACGAAATCGGCGTGATCGCGCCCAAGGGCGAGGGCGCGGCGGTGACTGTGGCCTGAACCGCGGCAATGTCCTGATTTGATCGATTCTGGTCTGCTTCCGGGCAGACATTCATTTGTCAGGCCAGCATGATGAGCTCCTTCACACAAAGGAAGCCACACCATGATGAACTGTCCGATAACGATTGAACTCTCGCGGGCGCGAGCCGGCATTCACGCCCATCCATGGTTCGCCATGACGGCGGCGACTGGACCCATCCGGGGAATGCGATGAGCTTCCAGGTAGCCATCCTCGTATTTGATGCGGTTGAGGCGCTGGACTTTGCCGGCCCTTACGAAGTTTTCACAACCGCCAGCCGCGTCCATGGCCGCGCCCATCCCGACGCGGAGGCGCTTTTTGATGTCTCCTGCGTTTCAAGTGACGGGAATCCCGTCCAGGCGCGGGCGGGCCTGCGCGTCCTGCCGGAGCACAGCTTTGCCAACAGCCCAGGCTGCGATGTGCTGGTCGTGCCTGGCGGGGTGGTCGACGCCGCGATGGCGGACACCGCGACGCTGGACTGGATCGCCCGCACATCGGCTGAGTCGCAAATAACCGCCTCGGTCTGCACCGGCGCCTTTCTGCTGGCGGCCAGCGGCGTGCTGCGCAGCGGACGCGTCACCACCCACTGGGAGGACGTGGCCGACCTGCGCACGCGTTTTCCCGCCCTCACGGTGGAGGAAGGCCCGCGCTGGATCGACAACGGCGCCTTGCTGACGTCGGCAGGGATCAGTGCGGGAATCGACATGAGCCTGCACCTGGTGGCGCGCCTTGCGGGACAGGCGCTGGCCGAACGCACGGCGCGGCAGATGGACTACCGTTGGCTGGTCGATGGGGCCGGCTGAAGCTCCAGGCCCCAACGGGCCGCCCATCCAGGTGCTGTTTGCCTTGTTGCCGCACAGCCTGGTGCTGGACTGGGCCGGCCCGGCAGAGGCTCTTCGCATTGCCAACCAGGTGCTGCGTGACCGGGGCCAGCCGCCACGCTTTGCACTGCGATTTGCCAGCCCTTGCCCTGAGATGGAAAGTTCGGTCGGTGTCCGGCTCGCGGGGCTGGAGCCCCTGCCCGATGCGGTGCAGTCCCCCGCCTGGGTCGTGCTGGTGGGCCTGCCGGGCCAGGCGATGGATGTGAGTTCCGAGCCCGCCCGCGCCCTGCTGCACTGGTTGCGCGGCCTGCGCCTGGCCACGGGCACGCTGGAGCTGGTCACCGTCTGCGCCGGCGCCGTGCTGGCAGCCCATGCGGGTTTGCTGGCGGGCCGCCGCGCCACGACGCACCACCACCATTTGCAGGAACTGCAGGCCGCAGCGCCGTCATGCCAGGTGGTGGCCAACCGCGTGTTTGTGGAAGACGCGCCGGTGTACAGCAGTGCGGGCGTCACGACGGGCATTGACCTGATGCTGCACCGCATCGCCGCCACATGCGGCCCCGCCCTCACTGCCCAGGTCGCGCAAACCATGGTGGTGGCGCTGCGGCGGGGGCCGCAGGACCCCGAGCTCTCACCCTTCCTGGCCTACCGCAACCACATGCACACGGCCTTGCACCGCGTGCAGGACGCCGTCAGCCAGCAGCCGGCCCAGGACTGGAACCTGCCGCGCATGGCCGGGCTGGCCAACACCTCGCCTCGACACCTGGCCCGTATCTTCATCGAGCACGCGGGCGTGGCGCCCCTGCAGTACCTGCGGCGCATTCGCCTCGCAACCGCCCACACGGCGCTGCGGGCGGGCTACAACGTGACGCAGGCCGCAGAGATGGCGGGCTTTAGCTCGGACACCCAGCTGCGCCGCGCATGGCACCAGTTCAACATGGCGGGCACGCCTTCAGCGGCCGACCCCGCCCTGGGAAAGTAGCCGGACCAGGCTGCCATCCCTGACCCCCTCCCATGAATCCCGGTAAAGCCCGGGCACTACACTGCCGGTTTGCTCCAGAGCACTTGTGCACTTGCAACCCATGCCTGAAACCAGCCGCTCCCCACAGCGCCTTCCCGCGGCCATCTGGGCCCTGGGTTTCGTCAGCCTGTTGATGGACATCTCCTCCGAGATGATCCACAGCCTGTTGCCCGTTTTCATGGTGACGGTGCTGGGCACCAGTGTCTGGGCCGTCGGCCTGATCGAGGGCCTGGCCGAAGCCACCGCGCTCATCGTCAAGGTGTTTTCCGGGGTGCTCAGCGACTACTGGGGCAAGCGCAAGCCGCTGGCGCTGCTGGGCTACGGACTGGGCGCGGCTTCCAAACCCTTGTTTGCGCTGGCGGGCACCGCCGGCCTGGTGCTCACCGCGCGGCTGGTTGACCGCGTGGGCAAGGGCATACGCGGCGCCCCGCGCGACGCCCTGGTGGCCGACCTGGCGCCGCCCGGCATGCGCGGCGCGGCCTTCGGGCTGCGCCAGTCGCTGGACACAGTAGGGGCCTTCATCGGGCCGCTGCTGGCCATGGGCTTGATGGTGCTATGGGCCAACGACTTCAGGGCGGTTTTCTGGGTCGCCGTGATCCCTGGTGGGCTCGCCGTGGCGCTGCTGCTGTTCGGCGTGCGCGAGCCCGAGCGGGCAGCGCAAGCCACACGGCTCAATCCGCTTACGCGGGCCAACCTGGCGAGGCTGGGCGCGCCGTACTGGCGTGTTGTCGCCCTGGGCGCCGTGTTCATGCTGGCGCGTTTCAGCGAAGCGTTTTTGCTGCTGCGCGCCATGCAGGGAGGCCTTCCGGTGGCGTATACACCGCTCGTGCTGGTCGCCATGAACCTGGTGTATTCGCTGGGCGCTTACCCTTTCGGCAAGCTGGCGGACCGCGTCAGCCACACCGCCTTGCTGGCCTGGGGCCTGGCCGTGCTCGCGGCGGCCGACCTGTTGCTGGCCTCCAGCAGCCACTGGCCTGCGGTGGCAGCGGGCATCGCACTGTGGGGCCTGCACATGGCCATGACCCAGGGCCTGCTGGCCACCATGGTGGCCGAGACGGCCCCGGCGGACCTGCGCGGGACGGCTTTCGGCTTCTTCAACCTCGTGAGCGGGCTGGTGCTGCTGCTGGCCAGCACGCTGGCCGGGGTGCTGTGGGACCAGCTGGGCGCGTCCGCCACCTTTGCGGCCGGCGCCGTCTTCTGTGCGGCGGCGCTGCTGCTGTTAGGGGCCTGGCGCAATTCGCTGCGGCTGCAAACCTCCGCCCCCGCCTGAGTTCACGCCAGGGCCAGCCCAGCAACCCCCAGCAGCATCAGGGCCGCACCCAGCACCTGCGAGGGCTTGAGCGACTCCCTGAGCAACCTGGCGCCCACCAGCGCACCTATCAGCATGGACATTTCACGCAGCGGGGCCACATAGCTGAGCGGCGCGGTCTGCACCGCGAACAGCACCAGGCAATAAGCCAGCGGCGACAACAGACCCACCGTCAGGATGGCCGTGCGATGCTGCCGCCATTGTGCGGACAGCAAGGCACGCCTGGACAGCACCCAGGGCGCGAGCAGCAGCGTGCGAAAGGCCAGGCCCGCTGCATAAAACAGAACCGGCGCCATGCCCAGGGACTTCACCGCCCACCCGTCAGTCACCGTGTAGCCGGCGATGCAAAGGCCCGTCAGCCCGCCCCATAACACCCCGCGCCGCCGCCGCGCATCCCCGCTGGCGGCGATGCCCGCCGCGCCGCCGGCCGTCATGAAGACGCCTGCCAGCACCAATGCCACGCCCAGCCAGCCCAGCACACTGGGCAACTCGCCGAGCAGCACCACCGCCCCCAGCACTGCCAGCAGCGGCCCGGTGCCCCTGGCCATGGGGTAGACCACGGCGAAGTCGGCCACCCGGTAGCCTTTTTGCAGCACCATCGAATACACCAGATGCAGCACTGCGCTGGCCAGCGCAGCCAGCCACATCCAGCCGTCGAAGGCCTGTGGATGCTGATGCCATGCAAACAGGGCCACAGGCGCGGCCGCCGCCATGCTGACGCAGCCGAACAGCCAGATAAAGAGCAGGCCACCGGCCGCGCGTTTGGCCGCGATGTTCCAGAGCGCATGGCAGACCGCCCCCGCGAGCACCAGCGCCAATGTGTAGACGCTCATGCCGGGGCGCCGGGCTCGGGCAGGCGAAACCGGCCGTCCAGCAATGCCTTGACGCGTGCAGTCACGGCCTTGCACTCCTCTGCGGTCAAAGGCGCGAACCCCGACGCCCAGGACGCCATGTTTTCCCAGCGCGGGAATTTGGGCGACTCGCCCCAGCGCCAGTCGGGGTGCGCAGCCCGCCGGTTGCGCCCCAACACATGCAGATGCACCCGGCGGTGCGCCTGCACGTTTTTCGGCCCTGCGGGCGGGGCCTGGTCGTTAAGCGCCCAGTTGCCTGCTTCCCAGTAATTGAGGCAACCGTCATCCAGCGCGGGCAGCACATCCAGCATGGCGCGGCCCGTGGCGGCGACGAGGCACGACCAGCGCGCCAGCTCCAGCGGCTCCAGTTCGCTGCGCTCCCAGACCGGCCGAGGCGGGTTGACGACCAAGTGGCCGCCGTCGCGGCGATCGCACAAAAGAGCGTCGGGCAAAAGCAAGGTGCCACCGGGGCAGCTGTGCAAAACAAGAGGCATGGAAGAAGAATCCTTTGTCGGTGAATACTTTGCCCGATGGACAATGAGTAGATGTCATTAGCCAGCGGGTGAACCAGACGCCATAATCGCCCAACCGCCTCCACATCGAGCCACGAACGATGAGGAAAACCACCCTCCATGATGAGTAAACCAGATAGCCCAAGCCCCCAGGCGCTGCCGCTGAATGCCGTGCGGGTGTTTGTGGAAGCCGCCCGCCAGCTCAATTTCAGCCGGGCCGGCCGCATGCTGGGCATGAGCCAGGGCGGCGTCAGCCGCCACGTCGCCACGCTGGAGCGCTACTTCGGCCAGCCCCTGTTCGCGCGAAGCGGCACCTCGGTGCGCCTGACCGATGCGGGGCGCCTGTATTTCGACACGGTGCAGGAAGCCCTGTCCACCATTGAGCTGGCCACCCGCCAGCTCGCGCAAAGCCAGGCTGGGGCCCGTCTCATCGTGCGCACCTCGCTGCCCACCTTCGCGATGACCGCGCTGATCCCCGCCCTGACCGGCTTCCTGCCGGCCACCCCCGTGGCGGTGGACCTGGTGACTTCGCTGTCGCCGCCGGGCCCGGGCGACAGCTACGACGTGCTGGTCACGCGCGACCTGGCCATCGCAGGGGCCGAACACTGGTTGCTGGGCGCCGAAAACCTGGTCTGCGTCGCCTCCCCGGCGCGCTGCCGCGAGTTCGCGAACCGGCCCATCAGCCAGTGGCAGTTTCTGGCGGCGCAATCGCGGCCCGACGTGCTGGCCGCATGGTCCGCCCAGCTGGGCCTGCAGGCAGCGGGCATTCATGTCAGCGCCAGCTTCGACCACTATTTCCTCGCGATCGCCGCGGCGACGGGCGGCATGGGCCATCTGGTGGTTCCCGAACTGCTGGTGGCGGAGCCCCTGCGCCAGGGCCACCTGCTGCGGGCATCGCCCCAGATGGTGCGCGGCGATGCCAGCTATTCGGCCTACATCAACCCGCGCAGCCCCGTCCCCGAAGCGGGCCGGGCGTTTTGCCGCTGGCTGAAGGGGTGGTTCAGGGAGGCGCTGGAACCCCCTACGTCGGCTGCGCTACAAAAACCCTAGCTGCGCAAACCGATGCCGATTGGCTTGACTGGACTTTTTGTTATTTCTGTATCAAACTGTTCCTCTGGTCCGTCTTTGGAGCGCTCATGCCGGTCATCGCAGTCGTCAACCGCAAGGGAGGCAGTGGCAAAAGCACACTGGCTGCGCACATCGCAGCCTGGTGTGCCCGCAATGGCAGTTCGGTGATGCTGGGCGACGTGGACCGCCAGCAATCGGCGCGCAACTGGCTCAAGCGCCGCGCCGCCGAACTACCCGCCATCGCCCCCTGGGCCGTGGACCAGAAAAACATGCTGCGCGTGCCCACGGGCATCACGCACGTGGTGCTCGACACCCCGGGGGGCATGCATGGCTTCGAGCTTGCGCGCGTGGTGATGTTCGCCGACGCCATCATCATGCCGGTGTGCAATTCCATGTTCGACCGTGAATCGGCGGCGCAGTGCCATGCCGACCTGATGGCTTTGCCGCGCGTGGCCAGCGGCCGCTGCCGCCTCGCCACGGTTGGCATGCGCATCGACGGGCGCACCAGCGCGGCAAAAACCCTGGAGGAATGGTCGGAAGGCCTGGGCATGCCCTTCCTGGGCGCGCTGCGCGAAACCCAGCTTTATGTGCGCAGCCTGGAACGCGGCATGACGATGTTCGACCTGCCGGCCAGCGCCGCCGCGACGGACCTGGCGCAGTGGCAACCCATACTCAACTGGCTCAGGCCGACGCTGTATCCGCCGCAGGCAGCCAACGACGCTACCCCCGAGCAGGCCCAGGCAAGAACCGTAGCCAAAACCCCTGCCAGGGTGATCGCGCCCCGGCCTTCGGTCGCCGCGACACTGGGCGCCAGGCCGCTCAACCCGGCGCAGGCGCCGACGCAAAAGGCATCCCCAACACGCCTGGGCAGCTCCCTGTCCGGCAGCCTCATGCCCGCGCAGGAATCGCTGGTGCATGGCGCCCGGATGTCTTCCCAGAGCACGGCCCGCGCCGTGGGCCGGCCTATCCAGGTCAGCAGCGCCCCGGCCATGTCGCGCAATGTCAATTCGCCCGACGGCCAGCAGATCCCGCAGTTCCTCAAGCGCGGCGCCTGAAGCGCAGCACAGGCCGCACCGTCAGCTTGCGGCGAGCGCCTCCCGCACTTGTCGCGCTGCCTGCACCATGTTGCCCAGCGCCGCCTCGGTTTCGGGCCAGCCTCGGGTTTTGAGGCCGCAGTCGGGGTTGATCCAGAGGTTCTCTGCCGGAATCACCGCTGCCGCCTTGCGCAGCAGGCGCACCATCTCGTCCACCGTGGGCACGCGCGGCGAATGAATGTCGTAGACGCCCGGGCCGATCTCATTGGGGTACCTGAAATCGCCGAAGCCGCGCAGCAGTTCCATGTCGGAGCGGCTGGTCTCGATGGTGATCACGTCGGCGTCCATGGCCGCGATGTCCGGCAGGATGTCGTTGAACTCCGAATAGCACATGTGGGTGTGGATCTGCGTCTCGTCGGCCACGCCGCTGGCGCTGATGCGAAAGGCCCGCGTGGCCCATTCCAGGTAGGGCTTCCAGCCGGCGCGGCGCAGCGGCAAGCCCTCGCGTATCGCCGGCTCGTCGATCTGGATGATGCCTATGCCCGCGCCTTCCAGGTCCACCACCTCGTCGCGTATCGCCCAGGCGATCTGCCGGGCGGTCCGGCTGCGCGCCTGGTCGTCGCGCACAAACGACCATTGCAGGATGGTGATGGGGCCGGTCAGCATGCCCTTCATGGGGCGCTTGCTCAGGCTTTGCGCGTACACCGTCCAGGCCACCGTCATCGCCGCGGGGCGTGCCACATCACCATAGATAACCGGCGGTTTCACACAGCGTGAGCCGTAGGACTGCACCCAGCCATTGGCCGTGAAGGCAAAGCCATCAAGCTGCTCGCCGAAGTACTCGACCATGTCGTTGCGCTCGGCTTCGCCATGCACCAGCACATCCAGGCCCAGGGCCTCCTGCTTGCGCACCGCGAGCCGGATTTCGGCCTGCATTTTTTCGGCGTACGCCGACCTGCCGATCTCGCCGCGCTTGAAGGCGGCGCGTGCGGCGCGGATCTCGGCGGTCTGGGGGAAGGAGCCTATCGAGGTGGTCGGCAGCAGCGGCAATGCAAAGCGTTTGCGCTGCACCTGCTGGCGTTGGCTGAAGGGCGAAAGCCGCCGGTCGGCGCCCGCCGCGGCCTGGGCCAGCCGGGCCGCCACGGTGGCGCGGTGCACGCGCGGGCTGTTGCGGCGCGCCTGGGCGGCTGCGCGGGCGGCCGCCAGCTCGGCCTCCACCGCGCTTTCGCGGCCTTCGAGCGCAGCCTTGAGCATGCGCAGTTCAAACAGTTTTTCCACCGCGAAGGCCAGCCAGGATTTGAGTTCGGCGTCGAGTTGGTCCTCCGCCTGCAGGCTATAGGGCACATGCAGCAGCGAACACGAAGGGGCCAGCCACAACTCGCCTTGGTGCTTTTCAACCAGAGGCCGCAACCGCGCCAGTGCGACGTCAGGGTCGGTGCGCCAGATGTTGCGGCCGTCGACGATGCCCACCGACAGCACTTTGTGGCTGGGCAGCCAGTCGGCGACACCGACAAGCTCTTCAGGCGCGCGCGCCGCATCCACATGCAGGCCCGCCACCGGCAGCTGGCAGGCCATGCGCAGGTTCTCCTGCAGGGGCGAAAAATAAGTCGCCAGCAGCAGCTTCACGCCTTTGCGCGCAAGCCGCCAGTAGCTCGATTCAAACGCCTGGCTCCATGCGGGGGGCAAATCCAGGCCAAGGATGGGCTCGTCCATCTGCACCCATTCCACGCCCTGTGCCTTGAGGCGAACGAGGATTTTTTCGTACACCGGCAACAGTTTGTCCAGCAGGCTGAAGCGATCGAAGCCCGGCTTCTTTTCCTTGCCCAGCCAGAGAAAACTCAGCGGCCCCAGCAGCACCGCCTTGGCCGCGTGGCCGGCTTGCCGGGCCTGCGCGACCTCGTCAAAGAGGCGCTCCGAAGCCAGGCTGAATTCGGTGTCGGGGCCAAACTCCGGCACCAGGTAGTGGTAGTTGGTGTCGAACCACTTGGTCATCTCGAGCGCGAACGTGCCGCCTTCCGTCTTGCCGGGCGCGCAACCGCAATCGGCGCCGTGCGTGTGGCCGTCTTTGGCAGTCACGCCGCGCGCCATCGCGAAGTAACGGCTGAGGGCGGGCTCCTGCCCAGTGAATCCAAAACGTGCAGGCTCGCAGCCCAGCATCTGGATGTGGTTGGCCACGTGGTCGTAAAACGCGAAGTCGCCCACGGTCACGAAGTCCAGGCCGGCTTCTTTTTGCACGGCCCAGTGGCGCTCGCGCAATTCTGCGCCGGTGGCTTCCAGCGCGGCGAGATCGATCTCGCCGCGCCAGTGTTTTTCAAGTGCGAATTTCAGTTCCCGGTGCGCGCCCATGCGTGGAAAACCCAGGGTGTGGGTCTGCACCGTGCGTGTTGCTTCAATCCATTTCGCCATTCGTTCTCCCATGCTATTTCGATGAAAGAAGCGATGGTCGGCCAGATCGTCGTATTATTCAAACGAAAGATATTGCCCGTTAACATGAAAATTAATAAATCACAGGTTTTGGCATGACGTCCTCGATTCTTGAGTTGCGCCACCTGCGCACACTGACTGCCCTGCGCGACAGCGGCAGCCTGGTGCGTGCGGCGCAGCTACTCAACCTCACGCAGTCGGCGCTGTCGCACCAGGTCAAACTGCTTGAAGACCGCTACGGCGCGGCGCTGTTCGAGCGCAAATCCGTGCCGCCGCAATTCAGCACCACAGGCCTTCGCCTGCTGGTGCTGGCCGATGCGGTGCTGCCCCAGGTCGAAGAGGCTGAACGCGATGTGGCGCGGCTGGCGACCGGGCGATCGGGCCAGTTGCGCATCGCGGTCGAGTGCCACACCTGTTTTGACTGGCTCATGCCCGCCATGGACGCCTTTCGCACACGCTGGCCCGAAGTGGAACTCGACATCGTCTCGGGCTTTCACCCCGACCCTATCGCGCTGGTGCTGCAGGACCGCGCCGATATCGCCATCGTGTCGGAGGCCGACGCCGACGAAACGGTGGATTTCCATCCGCTGTTCCGCTTTGAAATCATGGCGCTGATGGCCAACCACCATGCGCTGGCGGCCAAGGCGCATCTCACGGCCAGGGACTTTGCCAACCAGACGCTGATCACCTACCCGGTGGCCGATGAGATGCTGGACGTCGTCCGGCAGGTGCTGGAGCCGGCCGGCGTCAAGCCCGCGCGCCGCACTACCGAATTGACGGTTGCCATGCTGCAGCTGGTAGCCAGCGGCCGCGGCGTGGCCGCACTGCCCAAGTGGGCGGTGCAAAGCTACCTGGACCGCGGTTATGTGAGCGCCAGGCCCATCGGCAAAAAAGGGCTGACCGGCCGCCTCTACGTGGCCTGCACCGAAGCCACATCAGGCCGGCCGTGGCTGTCCGACTTCGTGGCGATCACGCGCGAGAGCTGCTTTCTCACGCTCAGTGAGATCGAGCTTCTTTAGAAAACAGGAGGATGGGTTCAGGCGCTCAGTAGCGGCCCTGGCGCAACTGGGCCAGGCGCTCGGCCATGGCGTCGATGTCGAGGGCATCCTCGGCATGGGCCAGGTAGATCTCAAGGTCGGCCATGGCGCGCTGGGGCTCGCCATGCGCAGCCCAGGCCAGGCCTCGGTCGCGGTATTCGGTCCAGGCTTCGGGCTGCAGCACGATGAGGCGGTCCTGCACAGGGATCAGGCGCTGCCAGTCCTCCTGGGTTTTGTGGATTTCCTTGAGGTTGCGCAGCATGCGGCTGATGATTTCACGCGGGGCCGCCGACTGCAGGTACAGGCCCATGGGCACTTCGAAATCTTCACCCGCACCGCCGCCCTGGTGCCGGAAAGGCTCCAGCCGTTCGGAAAGCTCCTCACGGCTCAGCGACTGGCCGCTGAACGGGTCTATCACCACCTGGCCCTTGGGCAGGTTGACCTTGACCATGAAATGCCCCGGAAATGCCACGCCGCGCGCATTGAGGCCCAGGCCCAGGGCCAGCTCCAGCCACAGCACCGCCAGGGTGATGGGAATGCCGCGGCGCGTGCGCAGCACGGCGTTGAGGTAGCTGTTGTCGGGGTCGTAGTAATCGTTGACGTTGCCGCCGAAGTTCAGGTCGTGGAAAAAGAACTGGTTCAGCGCGCGCAGCCGCTGCAGCGCCGGTGCGTCTGCCGGCAGGCGGCGCTTGAGGCGGGCCAGCAGCTGGTCCACATCACCGAGCACCTGCTGCACGTCCAGGTCGGGGTATTCGTCCTGCGCCAGGCTGATGGCGGCTTCCAGCAAGGGGAAGTGGTCATCGCTTTCCACCAGGCTGGAGAAGTATTGCAATGGTGACGGAACAGCCAGATTTAATTGCATGCCCCCTACTTTCTCATAAACCGGCGCAAAAAGGCATCCCAAAAACACCGCCTGGGGCCTGGAGCATGCCGCCCGTCAGTGCCTCAGGAGTTTGGTGAGCTTGAGGCCGGATACCCACAACGCCGTGAAATACAGCACGGCCGAGGCCAGCAACACCAGCGCCAGCCACCCGATGCGCTCCCAGGCGTGGCCTTTGAGGGCGACCCACCTGACCGCGCCGGCGGCCCACAACAGGAAGGCCGCCAGCAGCGCGCTGGCCCCGCCCACCTGCAGGGAAAACTTTCCCCAGCCCGGCAGCGGTTTGTAGCTTCCGCGCCGCAAAAGTCCCAGCAACAGCCATAAGGAATTGACCAGGGCGCCGATGGCAATCGAGAGGGTCAGGGCTGCATGTTGCAGCAAGGGCACCAGGAAGAAATTCAGCACCTGCGTGAATACCAGCACACAGACGGCAATCAGCATCGGCGTGCGCATGTCGTGCCTGGCATAAAAGCCCGGAGCCAGCACCTTGACGGCGACGATGCCCATCAGCCCCACACCATAGTTGCTCAATGCCACTGTCGTGCGTTGCACGTCGAGATCGCTGAATGCGCCATAGTGGTACAGCACCGCGACAAGCGGCTGCGAGAACACCAGCAAGGCCACGGCGCAGGGCACCGAGAGGAGCACCACCAGGCGCAAACCCCAGTCGAGCATGGAGGAGTAGCGCGCCTCGTCCTGGCTGCCGCGCGCCGCGGCCAGCTGCGGCATCAGCACCACACCCAAAGCGACGCCGAGCATGGCGGTGGGGAACTCCATCAGCCGGTCGGCATAGGTGATCCAGCTCACGCTGCCGGTCGCCAGGTGCGAGGCGATCTGGGTGTTGATGAGCAGCGATATCTGCGCCACGCTCACTCCCAGCAAGGCCGGCAGCATCAGCCCCAGCACCTTGCGCGTGCCCGGGTCATTCCAGGCCAGGCGCAGGGCCGTGAGGCTGGCGCCTATGCGCGGCAGCAAGCCCAGGCGGTGCAAGGCGGGCAGTTGCAGGCCCAGTTGCAGGATGCCGCCCACCATCACCCCCACGCATTGGGCATAGATCGGCTCGATGCCATGCTTTGCAAACCAGGGAGCGCCCAGGGTGATGGAGCCGATCAAAGCCACGTTCAGCAGCACGGGCGAGGCGGCGGGCACGGCAAAGCGTTTCCAGGTGTTGAGGATGCCGCCGGCCAGCGCGACCAGCGACATGAAACCGATGTAAGGGAACATCCAGCGGGTCATCACCACGGCGGCGTTATAGCCCTGCGGCTTCAGGCCGCTGGCCATGGCCCAGACCATCAGCGGAGCGGCCACTACGCCCGCCACGCAAAGCACAACCAGCGTCCAGGCCAGCAAGGTCGCGACATGGTCAATCAGCTGTTTTGCGCCCTCTTCCCCCTGCTCCGCCTTGCAGGCGGCCAAAACCGGGACAAAAGCCTGGCTGAAAGCGCCTTCCCCAAGTACCCGCCGGAACAGGTTGGGTATTCGGAAAGCGACGTTGAAGGCGTCGGTCATGGCGCTGACGCCGAATACCGAGGCCATCAGCAGGTCCCGGACAAGGCCCGTAACGCGCGAGGCCAGGGTCAGCAGGGAAACGGTGGAGGCGGCTTTAAAAAGTGACACCCCCGGAGTTTAGAGCCCCTGATGCTCGTCACTTCATGTAACTCCCTGCCCAAGGGGCTGCGCCTGCGACCCCTGCCGGGCGCATTCCCTTCCTGCCCAATTTCCCGGCCAAATCCACCATTTCCGGCTCAAGCCTCTGGCGTCGTATAATCTAGGGCTTTGCTGCAACATCCACAGACTCCTTCCCAGGATTAAAGGAATACATATATGGCTACCGCCAAACCCAAGAAAAAGAACCCGCGCCTTGCGTCGGGCCGTAAACGCGTCCGCCAGGACGTCAAACTCAACGCCGCGAACACCTCGCTGCGCTCCAAATACCGCACCGCTGTGAAAAACGTCGAAAAAGCCGTTGCAGCCGGTGACAAAGACAAAGCCAAGGACCTGTTCGCCAAGGCCCAGAGCATTGTGGACACGGTTGCCGACAAGGGCATCTTCCACAAGAACAAGGCAGCGCGCGACAAGAGCCGCCTGTCCGCCAAGGTGAAAGCCCTGGCACTGGCCCCCGCAAAGGCCGCCTGAGCAATCAGGCAAATCGCCCGGACGGCATTTTGAAAAGAGTACCGTCCGCCGTTTTGTAGGGTGCGCTGCAGCAAAGCAAAAAGCCGTCGAAAGACGGCTTTTTTGTTGGCGCTTCAAAAACTCAGCTTTTACCGGGCGGTTCGGGAATCAGGCACGCTTCGGCCATCTGCAGATCGTTGTCTTTCGCGAAGTTGATGGCGAAATCCCAGGCCATGGGCTCGGCCTCGCGCAGCTCCGAGTTGACGACCACGCACTTCACGCCGTTGATGACGGTGGGCACGCACCAGGGGGAATAGGTCAGGTGGCTGCCGGGCTGGGGGCCGCCGGGGCGGAAATGGCTCATCACACCGCACAACCTGTCGGCCCAGTCGCTGGGCCGGAAGGTTTTGCCGTCGCGGGTAATACCCTGGATGAAGACTTCTTTGGCGGTGTTGGAGACCATCGGGTGGAAGGTTTTTGCGGTGCCCGGCATGGGAAAAGGGTGGGATGGCACCCCATGCTGCAGCGCACAACAATTCTAGCTTAACTCTGGACTCTTATATAAGACTTGGCGACAAATTTTCAATGACGTTCATAGCGGCAGGCCCCCGCGCGTTTGCATTGCAGTGATGCAGGAACGTCACAAAAGCCCGGAAAGTCTGCGCCTAAAATCCACCCAGGCCCGCATCAATCGCTGCGGGCCTCGGATTTTCCGACCTGTCACAGTCCCTGTTTCCGGAGTTCCCCATGACCGCAGCCCTGCCCAAGCACATCGAAGCCGCCTCACCCCACGTGATGAACACCTATGGCCGCCTGCCCATCGCGCTGGACCATGGCCAGGGCTGCCGAGTCTGGGACGTCAACGGCAAGGCCTACCTTGATGCGCTGGGCGGCATCGCCGTCAACACCCTGGGCCACAACCACCCCAAGCTGGTGCCGGCGCTGCAGGAGCAGATCGCCAAGATCATCCACAGCTCCAACTACTACCACGTGCCGCTGCAGGAAACCCTGGCCGCCAAACTGGTGGAGCTGTCCGGCCTGGAAAACGTGTTTTTCTGCTCCACCGGCCTGGAAGCCAATGAAGCCGCCCTCAAGCTGGCGCGCAAGTTCGGCCATGACAAAGGCATTGAGCGCCCGGAAATCGTGGTGTACGAAAAAGCCTTCCACGGCCGCAGCATCGCCACCCTGAGCGCCACCGGCAACCCCAAGGTGCAGGCCGGCTTCGGCCCGCTGGTCGAGGGCTTTATCCGTGTGCCGCTCAACAATATGGAAGCACTGAAAGCCGCCACCGCCAACAACCCCAATGTCGTCGCCGTGTTCTTTGAAGCCATCCAGGGCGAAGGCGGCATCAACAGCATGAAAGATGAGTACCTGCGCGAAGTGCGGGCGCTGTGCGACGAACGCGACTGGCTGCTGATGATCGACGAAGTGCAGTGCGGCATGGGCCGCACGGGCAAATGGTTTGCCCACCAATGGGCCGGCATCAAGCCCGACGTGATGCCGCTGGCCAAGGGCCTGGGCTCCG
>Ga0307408_100001365_pt1 | contig 18206 bp, 18 predicted proteins | sample 322Cmetagenome_FD_202116 | JGI IMG/M metagenome (GOLD analysis project Ga0307408, IMG submission 202116) | Maize rhizosphere microbial communities from greenhouse at UC Davis, California, United States - 322HYB-C-3 | ecosystem: Host-associated > Plants > Roots > Rhizosphere > Soil | place... | reverse complement strand
GCCCAGCAGCGCAAGACCATGGTGTGGGACATCGAACGGGGCCAGAGCAATGTGATCGAGCCGTTGCCCTGGCAGACCTGCACCTGCATCGGTAGCTGGCATTACGACCGCCGGGTGTACGACAATAAAAGCTACAAGAGTGCGCAAACCGTCGTGCACACCCTGGTCGACGTGGTCAGCAAGAACGGCAACCTGCTGCTGAGCGTTCCCGTGCGTGGCGATGGCACGATCGATGAACTGGAACGGGCTATCGTCGAGGAGATTGGCCGATGGATGGCGGTCAATGGCGAGGCGATCTACGACACACGGCCATGGTCGGTGTTTGGCGAAGGGCCGTCGCTGGCCGAATCGTCGCCTCTGAGCGGGCCTGGCTTCAATGAAGGCAAGAACAAGCCGTTCACCTCGGACGATATCCGCTTCACGGCCAAGGGTGACGCGGTGTACGCCATTGTCATGGGCTGGCCGGCCAGCGGCAAGGTGGTTATCAAGGGCATGCAAAGCGGCAGTGCGCAGCTGAAGCGGGCGGTATCGCGGGTCGAACTGGTGGGCGGAAGTGCGTTGGCCTTCACCCAAACGCAGGATGGCTTGCAGGTTGCCTTGCCGGCCAATGCACCAGCGCTGCCATATGCCTTCGCGCTGAAAATTACCTGAAGGGAAGCGATGAAGAAAGTTCTATTGGCGACAGCGTGCCTGCTGTCGCTTCAGTGCGCGCCAAGTTCTGCCCAGCAGGTCACGGATGAAGAGCGCTCGGCGCTGAAATCGAAGTCCGATTCGGGCAGCCTGGCACCGGAATTGCGGCTGCCTGAGGAAGACATGCGCTGGTGGCAGGACGCGAAGTTCGGCATCTTTGTTCACTGGGGCCTGTACGCCATTCCGGCCAAAGGGGAATGGCATATGCACAACGACAAGGTCGATCCGCAGGAGTACGCCAAGCTGGCGACGCAGTTCAAACCGAAGCATTTCAATGCGGACAGCTGGGCGCAATTGGCCAAGGATGCGGGCGCGCAGTATATGGTGATGACCGCGCGCCACCATGACGGCTTTGCCATGTTCGCCAGCAAAACCAGCTACCGAAATTATGACTCCGGTCACTCCGCGGCGCACAAGGATTTCATCGCAGACTATGTCGCGGCGGTGCGGCGGCGCGGCATGCGGGTCGGTATCTATTATTCGCCGATGGACTGGCGCTTTCCGGGTTATTTCGACCCCAAGGGCTTGCCGGACAACGCAGCACTGATGAAAAAGCAGGGCTATGGCCAGGTGCGGGAACTGATGTCCAACTACGGCAAGATCGACATCCTCTGGTATGACGGCGGCTGGCTCGCGCATCGCGGCAGCGACGCCGACGCTGCATGGTTCTGGCAGCCGGAAATCCTGAATGCGCAAGTGCGCAAGCTGCAGCCTAAGGTCGTGATCAACCCGCGTTCGGGGTGGCAGGGCGACTTCGATACCGAAGAGGGCGGCCAGCCGGTCACCGGGCCGATCCGCCAGAAACCTTGGGAGAAGACGTTCTCGATCGGGCCTGCATGGGGTTACGTACCGGGCGATGCCATGAAGCCGGGCGATGTCATCCGCCTGGTGGTCAACGCCGTGGTACGGAACGGCAACGCCCTGGTCAATATCGGGCCTGATGCGGATGGGCGGATTCCGGCCAACCAGGTGCAGACGTTGCAAGGCATTGGCGCATGGATGCGCGTCAACGGCGAGGGCATCTACAACACGCGGCCGGGACCTTTCCAGCCTGTCGACGGCGTGTACGGTTCGACTACGCGCGGCAAGAACGTCTATGTCCACGTGCTGACCTGGCCTGGCGACAGCTTGAAGCTACCTCCATTGCCAGGCAAGGTCGTATCGGCCAGCACCCTGGCTGGCGCGCCGGTTCGCTTCAGCCAGACCGGCAGCGGCATCGTCGTCAGCGTGGATGCCGCCAGGCGCGATGCTGTCGATACGGTCATCAAGCTGGAAACCGAAGGTCCTTGACGATCAAGGCCCGCTGCCGGCGAAGGTACGGCTTACCCGCTGCAGGTGGGTGCGCATCGCTTTGCGGGCGCCGGCGGGATCGCGGGCTGCGATGGCGTCGAAGATGGCGCGGTGGTCGAGCAAGGTGGCCTTGCGCAGCTCTTCGGTTCGGTAGTGCTCCTTGAGGCGGTGCCACAGGTTGCTGCGCTGGCGCCACAGGTAATCGATGACGCCGACCAGCGCCGCATTGCCGCTGGCGCGCGCAATCGCCAGGTGGAAGTTGCGGTCTGCCTGTTCGTTGCTGGAGCGGTCTTCGTGGCTGCGCTCCATCTCCAGCATGGCGGCCAGAATGGCATCGAGCGCCGCAGCGGTGGCATTCTTCGCTGCCATCGCGGCCACTTCGGTTTCGATGACGCTGCGGGCGGACAGTACTTCGAATGGTCCCGGGCCGGCTTCCGGCACCGCGGCCGGCGCTGTTTGATCCTGGTTGACGTAGACTCCGGAACCGCCACGCACCTCGACCACGCCGCCCAGTTCCAGGGCAATCAGCGCTTCGCGCAGCGAGGCGCGGCTGACTTGCAGCGAGGCGGCCAGTTCACGCTCAGGCGGCAGGCGCTCGCCGGCGGCGATGCCTTGCTGCCGTATCAGTTCCTGGATGCGTTCGGCGACCACCCTGTACATGCGGGCCTCTGGCTGGCGCGAAGGAGATGCCTGGGTGTCGGTCATGGCGTTGTTCCTTCGATGCGGTAGAAGCGACGGGCGTTGTCGCCGAATACCGCTGCCCGCTGGCGTTCATCCAGGCCGGCCAGCAAGGCTTCGCTGGCGTTGATCCAGGCTGCGTAGTCGGCCGCCAGCCGGAGCACCGGCCAGTCGCTGCCCCACATTACGCGATCCGCTCCGAACACTTGCAGCACGTGGTTCGCATACGGTTGCAGTTGCTGAACGGTCCAGCCGGGACCGGCTTCGGTGACCATGCCGGACAGCTTGCATTCGACTTGCGGCAAGGCGGCCAGGCGGGCCAGGTCGCGCAGCCATTGCGCTTCCGGCATGCCGTCCATGGCCGGCTTGGCCAGGTGGTCGATCACGATCGGCAGCGCCGGATGGCGCCGTGCGAAGGCGTATAGCGCAGGCAGGTGGCGCGGCAGTACCAGCGCGTCGAAACTGAGGCGGTGCCGCAGCATGGCTTCCACCGCCGGCGTCAGGGCTGGGTCGTCAATCCAGTCGTCGTCGGCCAGGTCCTGCAGCATGGGACGAAGGCCGCGCAGCCTGGGGTGGGCAGCCAGGGCGGCAATGCGCTGCGGCGCATCGGGCGCCTTCAGGTCGGTCCAGCCGACCACGGCCTGGACGAAATCATGACGGTCGGCCAGGTCCAGCATGTAGCGGGTGTCCGCCTCGTCGGGCATGGATTGCACCAGCACCGTGGCGGCAATGCCGTTTTCCTGCAGCAGGGCAGACAGGTCGCCGGGATGGAAATCGCGGTAGATGGGCGCAAGCTCGGGCGGCGGCCAGGCGCCGTTGCGGGCGGCCAGTTGCCAGAAATGCTGGTGGGCATCGATGCGTATCATGATTCGGAGTTTAAAGGGTCGGGGGACGGCATGGCGTGCGCCGGAATGATGGCGCCGTGGTGCGCCACGACGGCGGCGGCAAGCGTGCAGGCGAATTCTGCGGCCTGGACGGAGTTTGCGCCAACCAGCCGCCGCGCGAGGTAGGCTGCATTGAAGCTGTCGCCGGCGGCGGTGGTGTCGACGGCCTGGACCTGACATGCGGGAACATGAACGGTGCGGCCAGCGGAGCCGCCCAGCAGGCAACCTTCCGCACCGAGCTTGAGCACCACTTCCGGAACACACAGCGATTCGATGCGCTGCAACGCCTGCGCGGGATCGGTCGTGCCATGCAGAACCGCCTCGTCGTCGAGACTAAACAGGGCATGGGTGCAGGCGCTTGCGGCGCGGTCCATCCATTTGGCGGCGGTGGTGAAGTCCCACAAGGCGGCGCGGTAGTTGTTGTCGAGGACGACCCAGCCGCCAGCCGTGCGCACTTTTCCGGCCAGCGCGAGCAAGGCGGTGCGGCGTTCATCGTCCAGGATCGCCAGCGTGATGCCGGTCACCAGCAGGACGCGGCACTGGTCCAGCGCCGCCTCCAGTTGCGCCAGGTGGGCGGCGGACAGCATGGACCGCGCTGCCGACTGCGCGCGCCAATAGGCGAAGCGGCGCTCACCGCTAGCATCGGTTTCGATCGCATACAAGCCGGGCGTGCCGCCTGGCCGGGTTTCGACCAAGCTGTCGTCGATGCGCTCGGCGTGCATGTGGTTGCGGATCAGGAAACTCATCGCGTCGTCGCCCAGCGCGCTGACGTAGCGCACCGGCAGGGCAGGGGCCAGCCGCTTGAGGTAGACCGCCGTGTTGTAGCTGTCGCCCGCTGCCGCGTGGATGATGGTGCCGTTCGACTGCGGGCGCAGCTCCAGCATGCATTCGCCCGCGGACCAGAATTCGCCGTTCATGCTGCGTGATCCGTCAAAGGCCGTGCAGCGCCAAGGCGCAACGCTGCCCGCAGGCGCGGCTGGGCCAACGACAACTGCATCCGGTTGGCCAGCGCAAGTACGGGCAGCAGGCGGCGCCGCTTCTTCTCTTCGTGGTTCTGGGCGATATCGGCCAGGCGATGCGCCAGGAAGGGATTGTTGAAGCGGTCGCGTACCTGCGCCAGGTAGGCGCGGCTGGTATTGCCTTCGCCCCGGGCCTGGAACACGGGCAGCACTTCCTCTTCCCATAGCGCCTCCAGTTCCGCGCGCAATGACGGATCGGACATCGCCTGCAGCACGGTTTCATCTTCAGGACGGCCCCACCGCAACCACTGTTCGGCCAGGAAGGTGTGACCCAGGTTCAGCAGGAACAGCTTGCGCCGTTCGTGCGGTTCCAGCTTGTCGGTCACCACGATTTGCGGATGGCTGCATGGCAGCACCATGTTCTCCTGCGCCTCAATGACCCAGATGGCATAGGGCTCCGCCACTGCGCCGGCCGGCTCGATCGGTTCGGAGACGATGCGGTCGACCAGCGAATTGACCCAGACGCAGCTGTCTTCCAGGTAGGCCAGGAAGGCGTCGCCGAGCTGCCACTCGCGCGCCAGCCTGCATACCAGGCCGCGCAGCACGCTGCCGTTGTTGGCCACCAGTTCGCAAGGATACAGCGTGACCGGCGCTGCGCCGTGCTGGTAGCGGTGGTGCAGCAAGTCCAGCAGCTTGGCGGGGAAGCTGCGTGGCGGCGTTACCGCGCCGAGCAGCGCCGGGCTGTCCTGCGCGGACAGCTCATAACCGCGGTCGCCGGTGTTGGAAACGATCACCCGGACCGGTCCCGAAGCCAGTGCACGGACCGCCGGCCAGTCGTGGTCCGCGTGCAGGCCCGCTGCGATGGAGGTGACGCGGTGTTCCTGGTCGACCACGGCGCCGCCTTCGAGGCCGCGGATTCGCACCGGATAGCCTCCGGGCGCATTGAACGCCGCCAGCCGCTGTGCGCTCTGGGCGCTGCCGGTGGTCTGTACCACGGTGATTTTGCCAAGCGCCCGCTGCTGTTCCAGCGCCTGGTGCACGAACAGGTCCACGTGAGCCTGGAGGAAGCGGCTGGTTCCAAATTGCAGGATTGGAGTCGACATGGCTTATACCTCGACGATGGCCTTGATCACGCCGGCGGCGGGATCCATCCATTCCGGCAGCACGTCGACGAAGCCGTCCAGGGTAGTGCGGTGGGTATTCATCAGGCCGGTCGGAACCTGGCCTGCCTTCATCGCCGCCAGCACCGTGCGGAAGTCGTCGGCGGTGGCGTTGCGGCTGCCCAGCAAGGAGGTTTCGCGCTTGTGGAATTCGGGATCGGCAAAGGAAATGCGGTCGAGCACGATCGACACCAGCACATAGGTGCCGCCGTGGGCGACGAATTCCAGGCCGCGTTCCATCGCCTTCACGTTGCCGGTGGCGTCGAACACGACGTCGAAGAATTCGCCCTTGGTAAGGTCCGACAAGCGGGCCTTGTCTTCCGGGCCGACGGTGACCGTGTGCGGCACGTCGAGGGCCTTGCGGCAGAACGCCAGGCGGTCTTCGCGCGCATCCAGCACCGTTACCTTGCCGCCCTGGAGCTGGGCGAACAGGGCGGCCGCAATACCGATCGGGCCGGCGCCGACAACCAGCACATTCTGGCCGGTGCGCACATTGGCGCGGCGCACGGCGTGCGCGCCGATCGCCAGGAATTCCAGCATGGCGGCGTCGTCGAGCGAGATGCCGTCGGTCTTGAACACGAAGCGCTCCGGCAGCGCCAGGTATTCGGCCATGCCGCCGTCGCGGTGCACGCCCAGCACCTGGATGTTGGTGCAGCAATTGGTCTTGGCCTGGCGGCAGGCGACGCAGGCGCCGCAGGACAGGTAGGGCATCACATAGACCTGGTCGCCGGGCGCCAGTTCGCCGCCGGCTGGGGCGCTGACCACTTCGCCGGAAAGCTCGTGCCCCATGACGCGCGGGTATTGCAGGAAGGGCTGGGTGCCGCGGAAGATATGCATGTCGGTGCCGCACAGGCCGATGCGGCGCACGCGCAGCAGCACCTCGCCCTCGGCGGCCTGAGGCAGTGGGCGCTCGACCAGTTGCAGGTCCCCCGGGGACTGACATACGATGGTTTTCATCATGGTTCTTTTTCCGGATCGGAGTTGGGATGTGCTTGCATTGTACGTCATATATGCCATACAATCGAGCCATCGATGCAGCAATTTTTCTGATTTGTCCGTAAGGAAATATCCATGCCTGACCAGACGCCTGCGGCGCCACGCCTGCTGTTGATGGCCCCCGACGACAACTGCCTGATTGCGCGCATGCCGCTGGCGGCCGGCGAGGTGCTGGAGATCGATGGCACGCCCGTCACCCTGCCGGAAGCGATCCCGCTGGGCTACAAGGTGGCCCGCCGTGCGCTCAAGGCCGGCGAGAAGGTGCTGCGCTACGGCGCCATCATCGGCACCGTGTCGGCCGACGTGGCGCCTGGCGCCATGCTGCACACGCATAACCTTGCCAGCGATTACATTCCAACCTATACACTGGCGTCGGACGCCCATTCTTTCATCGGGAGCACCCACTGATGCCGCAAGCCTCGCTGCCAGCATTGTCCGGATACCTGCGCGCCGACGGCCGCAAGGGCATCCGCAACGTCGTTGCCGTTGCCTATACCGTCGAATGCGCCCATCACGTGGCGCGCCTGATCGTCAACGCGTTTCCGGGCCAGGAAGTGCACCTGATCGGCTTTCCGGGCTGCTATCCGAATGATTACGCCGACCGCATGATGAAGCGCCTGGCGACCCACCCCAACGTCGGCGCCGCGCTGATCGTGTCGCTGGGCTGCGAGAGCTTCAACCGGCGCGGCCTGGAAGAAGAAGTGGCGGCCAGCGGCCGCCCGGTGCACACCATTACCATCCAGCAGAACAGCGGCACCCGCACCAGCGTGGCCGACGGCATCGAATGGGTGCGCTGGGCGCGCCAGTCGCTGGATGCCCAGGAACGCGTGCCGATGGGGCTTGATGAACTGGTGGTGGCCACCATCTGCGGCGGCTCGGACAGCACCAGCGGCATCACCGCCAACCCTGCAGTAGGCGTTGCCTTCGACCAGCTGGTGGCCGGCGGCGCCGCCTGCATCTTCGAAGAGACCGGGGAACTGGTGGGATGCGAATTCCACATGAAACGGCGCGCCGCCACACCGGAGCTGGGCGATGCCATCGTCGCTTGCGTGAACAAGGCGGCCCGCTACTACACGGTGCTGGGGCATGGCAGCTTCGCCCCCGGCAATGCCGATGGCGGCCTGACGACGCAGGAAGAGAAATCGCTTGGCGCCTATGCCAAGAGCGGTGCTTCGCCGATCAGCGGCATCCTGAAGCCGGGCGACCAACCCGAGGGCGGCGGCCTGTACCTGCTGGACGTGGTGCCCGATGGCGAGGTGCGTTTCGGTTTCCCGAATATTTCCGACAATGCGGAAATCGTCGAACTGATCGCGTGTGGTGCCCACCTCACGCTGTTCACCACCGGGCGCGGCTCGGTTGTCGGCTCGGCGATCGCGCCCGTGATCAAGGTGTGCGCCAATCCCGATACATACCGGCGCCTGTCCGAAGACATGGACGTCAACGCAGGGCGCATCCTGAGCGGCGAGGCGTCGCTGGAGCAAGTCGGCACCGAGATCGTGCAGCTGGTGGCCCAGGTGGCCAACGGCGCGCAAAGCTGTTCGGAAGCGCTGGGGCACCAGGAGTTCATCCTCACCTATAAGCAGTTCGAGCCTTCGGGCCCCGGGTGCTTCCCTTTGAAAGCGGCATGAGATGCAAGCGTACGACAAGCGCAGCCTGCCGCGCAGCAGTCTTTCGCTGAGCAGCCTGGGCCTGGGCTGCGCCCAGCTGGGCGGCTTGTACCAGGCGATGGATGAAGCCGAGGCGCGCGCCATCGTCGATACCGCCTGGGACCTGGGCATACGCTATTTCGATACCGCGCCATATTACGGATACACGCTGTCCGAACGCCGGCTGGGCGCCGCCCTGCGTGAGCGTCCGCGCGACGGTTACGTGGTCAGCACCAAGGTAGGCCGGCTGCTGTTGCCCGACCCGGGCGTACAGCCCGGCGAAAACGGTTGGGCAGAGCCGTTGCCGTTCCGGCCCCTCTTCGACTATTCCTACGACGGCGTCATGCGTTCGCACGAGGACAGCCTGCAGCGCCTTGGCATGGACCGGGTCGACATCCTGTACGTGCACGACATCGGCCAGGCCACGCATGGAGAGCGGCACGCCCACTATTGGGACCAGCTGACGCATGGCGGGGGCTTCCGCGCCCTGGCCAGGCTCCGTGAGGAGGGCAGCGTCGCCGCCATCGGCCTGGGCGTCAACGAATGGGAAGTTGTGGTGCAGGCGATGCAGGCCTGCGATATCGATTGCGCGCTGCTGGCGGGCCGCTACACCTTGCTCGAACAGGCTTCCATGGCGCCGCTGCTGGACCGCTGCGTGGAGCGCGGCATCGGCATCGTGATCGGCGGGCCGTTCAACTCCGGCATCCTGGCGGGGACCCGGAAATTCAACTATGAGGACGCTCCAGCGGAAATCGTGGAGCGGGTCGAAGCCATTGCCGCCGCCTGCGCCCGCGTGGGGGCGCCGATCCAGGCGGCCGCGCTGCAATTCCCGATGGCGCATCCAGCGGTCGTTTCCTGCATAGCGGGCGCCCAAAGCCCGGCGCAACTGCGCCAGAACGCCGCATGGTTCGCGCAACCCCTACCGGCGGCCTTGTGGGAATCGCTGGTGCAGGCGGGCATGGTCGACAGCCGCGCGCCGACGCCGCACGGCACCTGACAATTTTGATAGACGTGTGAAGGAATGAAATGAAGCTGTTACGTTTCGGCCCCAAGGGCCAGGAAAAACCCGGCCTGCTTGATGCACAGGGTGTACTACGCGATTTGTCCGGCCTGCTGCCGGACCTGACTTCGGCCCATCTTGGCAAGGCCTGGCTGGACCGCCTGGCTTCCGTCGATCCCGCGCAGCTGCCGCGCGTCGAGCAGCCGGTGCGCTTTGCGCCTGTGGTGGCCGACATCGGCAAGCTGATTTGCGTGGGCCTGAACTACTCGGACCACGCGGCGGAATCGGGAATGGCGGTGCCGTCCGAGCCGGTGCTGTTTGCCAAGGCCACCAGTTCGATCATCGGCTGCAACGACCCGGTCGTGCTGCCGCGCGACTCGGTCAAGAGCGATTGGGAGGTGGAACTGGGCGTGGTGATCGGCACCCGTGCGCGTTATGTCGACATTGACGATGCGCTCGACCATGTGGCCGGCTATTGCGTGGTCAACGACCTGTCCGAGCGCGAATACCAGCTCGAACGCGGCGGCCAATGGGACAAGGGCAAAGGCTGCGATACCTTCGGCCCGGTCGGCCCCTGGCTGGTCACCTCCGACGAGGTGCCCGATCCGCAGAACCTCGACATGTGGCTGGACGTGAACGGCCAGCGCTACCAGGTGGGCAACACGCGCACCATGGTGTTCACCGTGGCCCACCTGGTCAGCTACATCAGCCGCTTCATGACGCTCAACCCGGGCGACGTGATCAGCACCGGCACCCCGCCTGGCGTCGGGCTGGGGCAGAAGCCGGAACCGGTCTACCTGAAGCCGGGCGACCGCATGGCGCTGGGCATCGAAGGCCTGGGCCGACAGGACCAGACCGTGCACGCCTGGGACCCTGCCTTGATCGATGGTTGAACGGCTGCTGGACCAATAAAACACCAAGGCGCTGAAAAAGCGCCGCACATGGAGACACCATGGCACCGACCGAACAAGCTGGCGGGCAATCCTACAGGTTTGCCTTTGCGATGATCACCACGCTGTTTTTCATGTGGGGCTTCGTCCACAATCTCGACCCGATACTGATTCCCCACCTGAGGAAGGCGTTCAGCCTGACCGTGCTGCAGTCGGCGCTGGTCGATTCGGCGGTGTTCATCGCGTACTTCGTGATGGCGCTGCCGGCCGGCCTGCTGATCCGCAAGGCTGGCTACAAGACCGCCATGCTGTGCGGCCTGGGCCTGTTTGCATTCGGCGCGCTGCTGTTTGTGCCGGCGGCCCAGACGCAGCGCTACGCCTTCTTCCTCGGCGCACTGTTCATCATCGCTTGCGGCCTGACTGTCCTGGAAACCGCCGCCAATCCCTACATCACGCTGCTGGGACCAGCAGAAAAGGCTACGCAACGCCTCAACCTGGCGCAGTCGTTCAATGGACTGGCAGCCACGCTGGCGCCGATCATCGGCGCACGCGTCATCCTGACCGGCGGCAGCAGCGAGGAGCAACTGCAAGCCATGACCGACAGCGCACGCCAGGCCGCGCTGGCGGCGGAAGCGGCCAGCGTCAAGGCACCCTATATCTGCATCGCGCTGGTGATCATGGCAATCGCGCTGGTGTTCTATTTCCTCAAGCTGCCGGCTGCCGGCGCCGGCGGTCGTGCGCAGGCGGCTGCCGGCGAAGGCGCCATCATGCGCGCCTTGCAACGGCCATCGATACGCCGCGCCGTGCTTGCCCAGTTCTTTTATGTCGGCGCCCAGGTGTGCGTTTTCAGCTTCTTCATCCTGTACGCGGTGAAGTCGGCCGGCATTACCCAGATCCAGGCCGCGGACTACCTTGGCTGGGGCTGCGGCGCGGCCTTCGTGGCCGGCCGCTTCGCCGGCACCTGGCTGATGCAGTTCTTTGCGCCGGCGCGCCTGCTGCTGGCCTATGCGCTGGCCAGCATGGCGCTGTCGGTCGTGGCCATGTTCGCCGGCGGCCTGGCCAGCCTGGGAGCGGTGATCGGCATCGCGTTCTTCATGTCCATCATGTTCCCCACCATTTTCTCGCTTGGCATCCGTAACGCCGGCGCCGACACCGAAATGGGCAGCAGCCTGATTATCATGGCCATCGTCGGCGGCGCGGTACTGCCGCTGCTGTTCGGCTTCATCAGCGACGCCACGCAAAACCTCCAATACGGCTATGCCGCACCGTTGCTGTGTTTCCTGGTGATCGCCTGGTTCGCGCGCGCCGAACTGAAGGAAGCACGGGCGGAAGCCACCACCACACCCACAGGGAGCGTAGAAGCATGTTTGAATTGACCGGCAAGAAGGCAGTCATCACCGGCGGCGGCAGCGGCATCGGCAAGGCCATTGCCATGCTGTTTGCGCAGCGCGGTGCGGACGTCCACCTGCTCGATATCAGCGAGGCAGCGAGCGCGCAGGTGGCGCGCGAAATCACGGAAGAGGGCGGCAGGGCCACGGCGCACGCCTGCGACGTGACGCGCCAGGCCGACGTGCATGCCTGCCTGGGCGCGATCGGACCGCTTGGCATCCTGGTCAACAATGCCGGCATCGCCCACGTCGGCAAGGCCGACAATACCGCCGAGGAAGACTTCGACCGGGTGATGAGCGTCAACGTGAAGGGGGCCTACAACTGCCTGCACGCCGCCATTCCGCTGCTGAAGGAAAACGGCGGCGGCGTGATCCTCAACATGGCGTCGGTGGCCGCCTGGGTGGCGGTGCCGGAGCGTTTCGCCTATTCGGCAGCCAAAGGAGCGCTGATGGCGATGACGATGTCGGTGGCCAAGGACTACCTGCAGGACGGCATCCGCTGCAATTCAATTTCGCCGGGGCGGGTGCATACGCCCTTCGTCGACGGTTTCCTGGCGAAGAATTATCCAGGCCAGGAGGCGGAAATGTTCGAGCGGCTGTCGAAAACCCAGCCCATCGGGCGCATGGCGCGGCCGGATGAAGTGGCGGCCCTTGCCTTGTACCTGTGCAGCGAGGAAGCCTCCTTCATCACCGGCAGCGACTATCCGATCGACGGCGGTTTCATCAAGCTGAACGCCTGAGGCGGCGCGTTCAGTCCTGGTGCGCCATGTTTTCCCTGTAGTGCAGGGCGTTGAGCATGGTGGAGCGGGAAGAGTGCAGGTGGGTGCGCATGGCTGCCAGCGCCGCCGCGACGTCGCCTTTGACCAGCGGCCGCAGGATGGCCAGGTGTTCCTGCACTGCATACTGGTTGCGCGGCAGTTCGTCGCGCTTGTCCCACTGGTAGTGATAGTGGTACACCATCGACACTGCCTCGTTCAGGCCTTCCGCGAAGCGGTTGTCCAGGAGGCTGATCAGGAAAGTATGGAATTCCCGGTCAAGCGCAGGGAATTCCGCGTGGCTCTCGGCCGATCCCTTGCCCAGCGCTTCGTGGCGCGCCAGCAGCTCTTTCAGGCGGCCGAAGGCCGGATCGCCCGGCGGCAGGGCGGCAATGCGTTCAATCGCCTTCAGCTCGAACATTTCGCGCACTTCGCCTAGTTCCTCGGCGTACTTGGTATCGAAGGCGCACAGCCGCCAGCTGCCGCGCGGGGTCTTTTCGATCAGGCCATTGCGCGAAAAGCCAATCAGGAACTCGCGCACAGCGATCGTGCTGACGCCGGCGGCGCGCGACAGTTCAACTTCGGTGAATTCCGCACCTGGCGGCAAGTCGCGCTCGTAAATGCGTTCCATCAGTATTTGCTGCAGTTGCTCGGTGGCGCTGTGCAGCTCGGCCACGTCAAAGTAGTCGCTGGCCTTCGGCCTGCGCAGCAGGTGGCGTTCCTTCATACCGGCGATCAGTCCATGTTCCACGAAATAGGCAAGGGCGCTGCGTACCACGGTGCGGCTGCTCTCGACGATCTCGGTCATGCGCATTTCAGTGGGCAGGGCATCGCCGACCTTCAGGTTTTTCGCAACGTGGTCGAGGAGGAGGTTGATGCTGCGCCGGGTTGTGATTGGAAGTTTGGCCATGGCAACGGACAATGGAAAGGAAGGTATTTTACCCGCTCCTTGATGGTATGCAATATATACGATACACTGAACTTTTCCAAATGAACGGAGATGGACAATGGAACGCATGGGCATGGTGATCGGGATCAAAGCCGAAAGGATCGATGAATACAAGGCTTTGCATGCCGCAGTGTGGCCGGCCGTGCTGGCCCGGCTGTCTGCCGCGAACGTGCGCAATTACACGATTTTCCTGCGCGAGCCGGAGAACGTGCTGTTCGGCTACTGGGAATACCACGGCACCGACTATGAAGCAGACATGCGCGGCATCGCGGCCGACCCCGAGACGCAGCGCTGGTGGACCTTCTGCGGTCCTTGCCAGGAGCCCCTTGCGAGCCGGGTCGACGGCGAACACTGGGCGATGATGCGTCCCGTATTCCACATGGATTGAACGCCGGTGCGGGATGTGCCCCGCTTCGCGCTAACTGCCTATAATTAGGAAATTGGCAGGCGTAGCGATAAGGGAGGCGATATGCGCTTGGCGGCGCTGGGCATTTTTCTTGCCGGTTGCCTGTTCTCGTCCGGATGGGTTCGGGCCGAAACGATCACCATTGCCACTGGCGAGTTTCCTCCCTGGACCACGGAAAAAGAGAAGCACGGAGGCTTTGTCAATCGCGTCGTCGCCGAGGCATTTGCGCGCGCCGGGATCCGGGTCAATTTTGTCTACCTGCCCTGGAAGCGCGTCGAGGCCGAAACGCGGCTGGGCCGTTACGCCGCCAGCTCCTTCTGGTTTACCGGGCCGGAGGCCGATTTCCTGGCCAGCGATCCGATCTCCAGCCATCGCGAACTGTTCTTCCATCTCAGGGAGCGGCCGCTTCCCAAATGGCAAACGCTGGCCGACCTGCGTGGCCTGAATTTCGGCGCCACGCTGGGCTACACCTATACCCGCGAATTCTGGAAGATGGCCAGGACGGGGAAAATCAAAGTCGAAGTGGCCTCGCACGATGAATTGAACTTCAAGAAAGTCTTGGCCGGGCGGATCGACGCTTTTCCGATGGAAGAGGTGTCGGGATGGATGCTGCTGTCGAACCCCGAGGTTTTCCCGCCCGGGACCAGGAAGCTGTTCGTGACCGATCAGCGGCCGCTGCGCCTGACCGAAGGGCACTTGCGCTTCCCCCGCCGCCTGGCCGGTTCGGCCGCGCTGGCGGCCAGGTTCAACGCCGGCCTGGCTGGAATGAGGAAAGACGGCACCTACGACAGGTACCTGCAGGACCTGGCCAAACAAGCTAATCCCTGGCCCGGATCTCCCTGATGCGCGTTGCGCTGTACTGTCGCATGGTTCCTCCAGGGCGCGAGCCCGTTGCTATGGCAGGCCGCCGACGCTCACGCCGCCACGGCTGGCGCCGATGCAGACCCGGCCGAAGATGCGCATGTCGCCGCTCACGTAGCTGACGCCGCACCACTGGTGCTGGAACGAATACGACGGCACAACATCCAGTTTCCGCCTATTCGAACTGGATCCTGGTGATGTAATAGGGCTTGTACGGAGCACCATCGATGGCCTGCAGCATCAGCCCGTCGATGTTGCGGTTTGCAGCCGACAGCTCGGCCAGCGTCACCTCGACGATGGTCCAGGTCTTGACCTTGGGCTCTATGACGTAGCTGCTATCGAGGGCCTTGCCGTCGGCCATCGCCTTGACGGCCAGCCGCTGCCCGCCCTCAGGCCCGCCATTGATGTAGAAGCTCAATTTGGTGTACGGCGCGGTGGAGAATGCGTCGTGGTGCAGGGCCAGTGCGGACCAGGCGTCACCCTGTACTTTCAGCGGCTTGACTTCGCCTGCGGTGGCAGGCGTCTCCACCTTGGCCCAGCTCCAGTTCTGCCAGCCCGGTTTCAGTTCGTTGTCGTAGACAGTAAGAGGCGATGCCGGCTGTGCCAACGCTCCCAATGGCCCCAACACGGCGCCAAACAATGCCAGCGCAACGGCGCTACGGCGTGCAATTCCCATGATTCGCTCCTTTGATAGACCGGTGTTGGAGCTTCATTCTGCGAAAGCCGTGGCGAAGCCGCAATTGCGAAATTTCTCAATCCCGCGAACAAAAACGCCGCAGGCACACGCTGCCGAATTTCGTTGCTCCGCCTGGTGGATTTCGTAATTGCCTGGCGCGATTTGCAGCCGCAAAATCAGGTGATGAAGAATTGCACACATTTGCTTTCAGCCGTCCTCCTGGCGGCCGCTGCATCCGGCGAAGCGCTTGCCGCCGAACGCGAACTCATTCTCCATGGCGCCAGCACCTTGTCGTCATGGCATGTCACGGTCGCCGGGTTCGAGGGGCCCGAGCGGGTACTGCAGGGTGACTCCGTCACGATTCCGAAGCCTGCCAATTCCCAGGTACCAAGCGGTTCGGTCGGCGCGCGCGCAGGCGAGGTGGCAGGCATGCCGCAGGCACTTACCTTGCGATGGAAGGACGCGTGGTTTGCCGGCATGCGATTCGATGGGGCCGCCCCGTTGGACTTGCGGCCGTATGTTGGAGGCGGTACGGTGGAATTCGACCTCAACGTGTTGGAACTGGAAAAGGGCGGCATCTATTTCATCATGCGTTGCGGGGAGGAGTGCTACCGCAAATTGCCGTATGTGGCACCTGCCCGCAACCTGCAGGGCAAGGGCTGGCAGCACTTGTCGTTCTCGCTTGCCTGTTTTGCGCGGGCCCGCGATGATTTCAGCAAGGTGACGGTGCCGTTCGCGCTGGAAGCGAACGGCAGCGGCCAGGTGGCCCTGGCCAATGTCAGGTTCGTCGAGGGCGGCAAGCCAAATTCGGCCTGCCCGGATTATCGGGCGCAACCGGTGACGCCGGAGCCGCTGTCCCATGCCTGGGCGCTGGGCGCCTGGCTGCCGCGCCACCAGCAGAAGCTTGAGGACAACCGCAAGCTCAAAGCGGCCGGAAAGAACCCGCAAGTGGTCTTTATCGGCGACTCCATCACCGAAGGTTGGGAGAAATCCGGCCAGCCGGTGTGGCAGCGCTACTACGCAAAATATGATGCAGTGGCCCTCGGCTTCGGCGGCGACCACACGGAAAACGTGCTGTGGCGGTTGCAGCACGGCGAGGTGGATGGCCTGTCGCCGAAGGTGGCTGTGCTGATGGTCGGCACCAACAATGCCGGCGACCGCAATGACGATCCTGAGGCAACAGCCGCCGGCATCAAGGCCATCATCGAGGATTTGCGCAAGCGGTTGCCGGAGTCGAAGGTTCTGCTGCTGGCGGTGTTTCCGCGCGAGGAGCAGCCGACTGCATTCCTGCGCCGCCTGAATGAAAAGGTGAATGCGCGCATCGCGGGATTTGCCGACGGACGCCACGTATTCTTTGCCAACATCAACGCTGCGTTCCTGAACTCCGACGGCACGTTGTCTCGAGAGGTAATGCCCGACCTGTTGCATCCAGAGCAGAAAGGATATGAAATATGGGCGCGCAGCATGGAACCGATCCTGCAACAACTGCTAGCGGAGTAAGTACGTGAAGACTTTGAAAACGATGGCATTCCTTGCAGGTGCGCTTGTCGTGTGCGCCAGCGCTCCGCAAGCCGCCTGGGCAGCCCCCTGCGCCACCACGGCGGCATCGCGCGCGGTCGATTATCCTTGGATGTCGATTGAACGCTGGCGCGAGATGCATGCCGAGCAGGTCGTACGTGCGGCGAAGGGCGACATCGACGTGATGTTCCTTGGCGATTCATTGACGGAGATGTGGCCCAAGCCGCTGTGGGAACGCAACTTCGGCAGCCTGAAAGCCGCCAACTTCGGCATCGGTGGCGACCACACCGGCAATGTGCTGTGGCGCTTGCAGGAGCCTGCAATCGCCGGCATCAAGCCCAAGCTGGTGGTGCTGATGATCGGCGTGAACAACATCAACCTTTGCAAGGAGAGCGCCGACGACGTGTTCAGCGGCATCCTGCTTGTCGTGGCAAGGCTGCGCGCGCAGTACCCGGCGGCGCGCATCCTGCTCAACGCCGTGCTGCCGGAAGGTGCACCGGATTCGGACGAACGCCGCCGCATCCTGGCGCTGAACCGGAAAATCAGGACAATGGACGATGGCAAGTGGATCTTCTTCCATGATTACGGATCGCGATTCATGGATGCCGATGGCGTCTTGTCGAGGGAACTGCAGCCGGACCTGTTGCATTTTTCCGAGAAGGGCTACGGCATCCTGGCCGATGCGATCCGTCCCGATATCGAACGCCTGCTTGGGAAGGCGGCGCGCCCGTGAAGCGCCGGTTCTTCCTTGCCTCCGCAGTAGGCGCCCTGGCAGGCGAGGCGGTGGTGCGCACGCTGCATGCAGCGCAAGCCTCCGACAATCCGGAAGGGCGCGGTACCGCCAGGCCAGGCATCGCACTGGCGGCGGACGATGTTGCCGCTTTCCCGGCCCCGCCGGCTGGATTCGATGACGAGCGTCCAGGCATCGCGCGCGGTGACGTCGTGGAGTTCAGCTATGCGTCGGCGGTGACTGGCACGCGGCGCAAGGCGTGCGTCTACCTGCCGCCCGGTTATTCCGGGAAACAGCGTTACCCCGTGCTCTACCTGTTGCACGGGATCGGCGGCAACCAGGACGAATGGCGTGGGTACGTGCGCGCCAATGTCATCCTCGACAACCTGCTGGCCGATGGTGCCGTGGTGCCGATGATCGTCGTGATGCCGAATGGCCGCGCGCTGGCAGACGACCGTGTGCCGCCCGCGGAGAGAACGTTTATGCCCGAGCACATCGCCGGTTTTGCGCAGTTCGAGCGCGATCTGCTTGAATCCCTGATCCCTGCCATCGATGACGCCTATCCGACCATGGCGCAATGCGGCAAGCGCGCAATTGCAGGGCTGTCGATGGGCGGTGGCCAGGCCCTGAATTTCGGCCTTGGCCATCTCGATACGTTCGCCTGGGTTGGCGGTTTTTCTTCGGCGCCGAACACGCGGGCCGGCGCTGAATTGCTGCCCGATCCCGCCGC
>Ga0307408_100001363_pt1 | contig 18225 bp, 11 predicted proteins | sample 322Cmetagenome_FD_202116 | JGI IMG/M metagenome (GOLD analysis project Ga0307408, IMG submission 202116) | Maize rhizosphere microbial communities from greenhouse at UC Davis, California, United States - 322HYB-C-3 | ecosystem: Host-associated > Plants > Roots > Rhizosphere > Soil | place... | reverse complement strand
TCCCGCCTGCGGGAGGGGGGAGTCGCTCGCCCTTGCTGACTGCCCTGTCCATCCGCAACGTCGTGCTGATAGAGGCGCTGGACCTGGATTTCGGGTCGGGCCTGGGCGTGCTGACCGGTGAGACGGGCGCGGGCAAGTCGATCCTGCTCGATTCGCTGGGCCTCGCACTGGGCGCCCGCGCCGACAGCGGCCTTGTCCGCAGCGGGGAGGTGCAGGCCAGCGTCACCGCCACCTTCGACGCGCCTCGCGCCGAGCATCGCGCGACGGACCTGCTGGCCGACAATGGCATAGACGTCGAACCGGGCGAACCGCTGATCATCCGCCGCATGGTAAAGGCCGATGGCGGCAGCCGCGCCTTCGTCAACGATCAGCCCTGCTCGGCGGCGCTGCTGCGCGACCTTGGCAGCGCGCTGGTCGAAATCCACGGCCAGCATGACGATCGCGGCCTGCTCAACCCGCGCGGGCACCGCTCGTTGCTCGACGCCTATGGCCGCTGCGACACGGGCGCGGCGGCGCAGGCCTATCATGCATGGCGCGCCGCCGCCGACCGCCTTGCGGAAAGCCGCGCCAGCGTGGAGACCGCAGCCCGCGACCGCGATTATCTGAGCCATGCGGTGGAGGAACTCACCCGCTTCGCCCCCGAACCCGGCGAGGAAGCGACGCTGGCGGAGGAACGCGCCACCATGCAGAAGGGCGCGCGCCTCTCCGACGATCTTTCCGCCGTCACCCAATGCTTCACCGGCTCCGACGGCGGCCTTGCCCAGTTGCGGCAGGCCGCCCGCCGCCTCGACCGCATCGCCGGCGAATATGAACCGCTGGCAGAGGTTCTCGCCGCCCTCGACCGCGCCGTGATCGAGGCGAGCGAGGCGGAGGATCGCCTCAACGAAGCCGCCGAAGCGCTCAGCTTCGACCCCGCCCGACTCGACGCCATCGAAACCCGCCTGTTCGACCTGCGCGGCCTCGCCCGCAAGCATCATGTCCAGCCCGACGATCTCTCCGCCCTGCGCGACGACATGGCGGCGAAACTGGCCGCGATCGAAGGCGGGGAGGAACATCTCGCCGCCCTGGAGGCTGAGGTGAAGGCACGCGCCGCCGCCTATCGCGCCGCCGCCCAGGCCCTTTCCGCCGAACGCCAGATGGCGGCCGGAAAGCTCGACGCCGCCGTCGCCGCCGAACTCGCCCCGCTGAAACTGGACGCCGCCCGCTTCCGCACCGTCGTCGCGCCGCAGGAGGAAGGGCTATGGGGCGCCCATGGCATGGACCGGGTGGAATTCGAAATCTCCACCAATCCCGGCGCGCCCTTCGCCCCGCTGGTCAAGATCGCGAGCGGCGGCGAACTGTCCCGCTTCATCCTCGCGCTCAAGGTCGCCCTGGCGCAGCAGGGCGGCGCGGACACGCTGATCTTCGACGAGATCGACCGGGGGGTAGGGGGCGCCGTCGCCTCCGCCATCGGTGAACGCCTCGCCCGCCTGTCGCAGACCAACCAGATCCTCGTCGTCACCCACAGCCCGCAGGTCGCGGCACGGGGGCAGGACCATATGCTGATCGCCAAGTCCAGCGACGGCACCGTCACACGCACCGGCGTCCATGCGCTGAGCGACGGTGAACGCCGCGAGGAAATCGCCCGCATGCTGTCCGGCGCGGAGATCACGGCAGAAGCGCGGGCACAGGCGGAACGGCTGCTCGAAAGGCTGTAGATTGAATCAAATTGCCGCTCTGCATTCCATGTTTGCCGCGATTTTTTATCAGCGACCGGTTCCGATCGCTTGGAAATCGCTTTAGTGCCCCGGATGACCCTTCAAGGAGAAGATAATGTCCGCCCCGAAGCTCAGGATCGAATCTGCCGGAATCAATGGCCTGTGGCCGATGTTGCCCACGCCATCGAAGGAAGGCGCTTCGGACTGGCGTAGCCGCGATACTGTCGATCTCGACGAAACGGCGCGAATGGTTGAGGCGTTGATCGAGGCGGGAGTCGACGGGCTTATGAGCCTGGGCACCTATGGTGAGTGCCATAGCCTGACCTGGGAAGAGAAATTGGCCTTCGTCGGCTGCGTCATGGAGACCATTGGCGGACGCATCCCGTTTTTCGCTGGCACGACAGCCCTCAATACCCGTGAGGTCATTGCCCAGACGCGGGCGATGCACGAGCTTGGCGTTTCGGGCACGATGCTGGGCGTGCCGATGTGGTGCAAGAACGACGTCGCGACAGCCGTTCAATTCTACAAGGATGTCAGCGAAGCCTGCCCCGACACGGCGATCATGATCTATGCCAACAGTGAGGCATTCAAGTTCGAATTCCCCCGTCCGTTCTGGGCCCAGGTCGGCAAGCTGCCGCAGGTCGTCGCTTGCAAATATCTTGGAATCGGTTTGCTGACGGCCGACCTCAACCTTGCTCCCGATATCCGCTTCCTGACGCACGAGGCGGACTATTATGCCGCTTCGCGTATTGCTCCGGACAGGATGACTGCGTTCTGGTCAAGCAGCGCGCTGTGCGGGCCACGCCCGGCGCTGGCGTTGCGCGACGCGGTGGCCAAGGCCAAGGTCAGCGGCGACTGGAGCAATGCCAAGGCGATCGCCGACCGTTTCCAGCAATGCGAACAGGGCCTGTTCCCGCGTGGCGAATTCGCGGAATTTTCGAAGTTCGCCGTGGGGCTCGAAAGGGGGCGGATGAACGCGGCCGGTTGGGTGAGGATTGGCGACCCTCGTCCGCCATACCATCTCGTCCCCGCGGAATATCTGGAAGGCGCCAGTCGCTCGGGACGCGCCTATGCGGCATATCATGCCGAACTCCAGCAATCAGGCCTCTGATATCGAGCGGGGCCAGTCAAATGGAGGGGGCTTCGGCGCTCCCTTGAGGCCGGACATATGATCGCACCATTCGCGATCAGAACCACGCCCGGCCAAAAGACTTGCCCCAGGGCCGGCCACAAATGTAGCCTCCCGACTGACCGGCTTTCGCGAACCCTGCCGCACGACGAGCGCCCTCGCAACGGCAACTCTCGACCATATCCGGACACCGATCATGCCATTTCTGCGCCCCAATAGCAGACCAAGGAGTGCTTCGATCCTAGGTCGTGAGTAGCATCCGGCTACGCAATAACGGTCATCGTGATATCATAAAGGTATGAAAGGTCTGAAGAATGAAGGGCGTGCTGCTATTTCGGAGCCTTGCCGCCGAGATCGCGCACATGGACGGTGTGAGTGCCGTATACCACCGAGTTGTATCCATCTGGTCCACCCCGGAGTATGAGAGGCGTCACCGCAGGAACCGCTGCATCAACGAGCGGAATGCCCTTCAGGATCATCGCAGTCGTCGTTCGATCAAGCAGATTAGCCGTGACCATGCCCCCGGGCTGGGCTTTGCCGCTTTCGAACACGATTGTTTCTAGACCCGAAATACTTCGCCCGGAATCTGCGAAGAGAAGCGTCCATCCTTTCTTTGCAGGATCAATATTACGATAGGCCGTTCCGTATGGAGCAAGATTTTCTGGCAGCTTCATTCGACAATATTTCGTGGGCTCTTCGGCAAGGCTGCCCTTTCCGCCGATGACGGAATCCGCATGAGCCAGCGCTGTCATCCCTGCGGCGAGGATGTCCTCGCCTTTGGGTTGCCGGATTGCCTCTGCGCCTACCAGTGCCTCGATCGAAGCATTGGGATCAGCTTCGGCACATTCGGGCGGCAGGACCAACGGATGCGGCGGTGCGAGCGACGGAGGCACTGCAAGGTCCTTCATGATCCGGTCCAGTCGGCCTATCTGCTCGGCCGGGCTCAACCTATCCGATGTCGAACGAATTTTTAGCAGCCATCCGTTGACCTCCGCAACAGCGAGTGCCGTGCTTCCGTTGCCTAGCCTATACGCGCGACGGAGGCCGCTAGGTTGCTGCGCGCCTGGAACCGAAAAGGACTCAATCGGCTCACCTTCGCCCAATCCCTTAGGCTTCCAAATGAAGTTAATGAGGGAGTCTGCTCGCTCGAACCACAGCGCCGCGTTCGGGTTTGTTGCGCGGAAAATGTAAAGGGAAATGACATCTTCGCCGCTTTTGTAATTGGCGCCCAGATCGTAAGTCGCGACGCCCCCCTGGGAATTAAGCTGGGGTATCCCATCAACCGCATCTGGCAACTTAGCCAGAAAAGCCTGTGGCATGGATGGTTCGGCAGCCGCTGCGACTGCACTTTTACACAGCAAAGCTATGAACAGCACTCTCCAGAAATCTTTTGTCATGAGCCCCCTCCGTTGAGGTCACTATGATCGATGACTTGCAAAGAATGCAAGCCGCTCGGAGTGGGGAATGTCTGCATCTTCGGTCTGCCTGCTGAAATCAGACCCTCCGCAATCCACCCATCACCACCACAACGCCCGCTCTCCCCTGCCACCCCCGAATATCCGCTACCCGCGCGCAAAGGCCGACGCTAAAGACGTGTCCATGACCGACCCCGCGCAAATGACAGAAGCCGAAGCCGCCAACCGCCTGATGCGCCTTGCGCGGGAGATTGTGCGCCACAACCGGCTCTATCACGACCAGGACGCACCGGAGATCACGGACGCCGCCTATGACGCCCTGATCCGCGAGAACAACGCGCTCGAAGCCGCCTTCCCGCACCTCGTTCGCAGCGATTCCCCCAATGCCCTGGTCGGCGCCGCCTCGACCTCCGCTCTGCGGAAGGTCCAGCACGCCGTCCGCATGATGAGCCTCGACAACGGCTTTTCCGATGAGGACATTGCCGAGTTCGTCGCCCGCGTCCGCCGCTTCCTCGCGCTGCCGGAGGACGCCCCCGTCGCGCTCACCGCCGAGCCCAAGATCGACGGCCTGTCCTGCTCGCTGCGCTATGAAAGGGGCGAACTGGTCCTCGCCGCCACGCGAGGCGACGGCACGACCGGGGAGGATGTAACCGCCAATGTCCGCACCATCGCCGACATCCCCCAGCGCCTGACCGGGTCGGCCATACCCGACCTGTTCGAGGTGCGGGGCGAGGTCTATATGGCGAAGGCCGATTTCGTCGCGCTCAACGCCCGCCTTCTCGCCGAAGCCGGAGACCCTGAAAAGGCCCGCCAGTTCGCCAACCCCCGCAACGCCGCCGCCGGCTCGCTGCGTCAGAAGGACGCCGCCGTCACTGCCAGCCGCCCGCTGCGCTTCCTCGCCCATGGCTGGGGCGAGGTCAGCGCCGTCCCCGCGGAGACCCAGCATGGCGTCATGCAGGCGATCGCAAGCTGGGGCCTGCCCGTGTCCGACCGCCTGGCCTGCGTCGACACGCTGGAGGCGCTCATCGCCCATTATCGCGCCATCGAAGCCGCGCGCGCCGACCTGCCCTTCGACATTGACGGCGTCGTCTACAAGGTCGACCGCCTCGACTGGCAGCAGCGCCTGGGTTTCGTCGCGAAGGCCCCGCGCTGGGCGATCGCTCATAAATTCCCCGCCGAACGCGCCCAGACGACGCTAGAGGCCATCGACATACAGGTCGGCCGCACCGGCAAGCTGACCCCCGTGGGTCGCCTCACTCCCGTCACCGTCGGCGGCGTCGTCGTCTCCAACGTCACGCTCCACAATGCCGATGAGATCGCGCGGCTGGGCGTCCGCCCCGGCGATCGCGTCATCGTCCAGCGCGCCGGCGACGTCATCCCGCAGGTGGTCGACAACCTCACGCGGGACGAACCGCGCGCGCCCTTCGCCTTTCCCGACCATTGCCCCGTCTGCCAGTCGGAGGCCGTGCGGGAGGAAGGGGAGGTCGATATACGCTGCACCGGCGGCCTCATCTGCCCGGCGCAACGGTTCGAACGCCTGCGCCATTTCGTCAGCCGCGCCGCGCTGGATATCGAGGGGCTGGGCGAAAAGAGCATCGAGGAATTTCTCGACCTCGGCTGGATCGCGGAACCGGCCGACATCTTTCGCCTGAAATCACGCCGCGCCGACCTGCTGGGCCGGGAGGGGTGGAAGGAAAAGTCGGTCGACAATCTCCTCGCCGCGATAGAGGCCAAGCGCCAGCCCGACGCCGCGCGCCTGCTCTTTGGCCTGGGCATCCGCCATATCGGCGCGGTCACCGCCCGCGACCTGCTCAAGCGCTATACCACGCTGGAGGGGGTCCGCGCGCTCGCCGTCGGGATCATCGCCTTGCGCGACGCCGCCGCCCCTGCGGAGGGGGAGGAGGAATCCCGCTTCCGCAACCGCCTGGACAAGGCGATTGCGGAACATATCGGCGTCGAGAATATGGGATCGGCGGTCGGCCACGCCTTGGCCGATTTCTTCCACGAACCGCACAATGTGGCGGTGTGGGACGACCTGCTGAACGAAGTCTCCCCGCCCGACTATGTGGTCGAAACCACGGCGAGCGCCGTCACGGGCAAGACGGTGGTTTTCACCGGCAAGCTTGAAACCATGAGCCGCGACGAGGCCAAGGCGCAGGCCGAAAGGCTGGGCGCCAAGGCGGCCGGCTCGGTCAGCGCCAAGACCGACCTGGTGGTCGCGGGCCCCGGCGCCGGATCGAAGCTCAAGCAGGCGGCGGCGCTGGGCATCGACGTCATCGATGAAGCCGCCTGGGCAGAAATCGTCAAGGCCGCCGGCTAGACAGGCACTCGAAATTCCCCGTCAGGGGAGGGCGACCCCAGGGCGGGGCGGGGCCCCAGCCGTCCTGGGCCCGCCCCCGAACGGCAGTCTCAGCCTGCCGCCTCCAGCTTGTCCTGCGTCCGCGTCTCGAAATCGCCGGCGTCATGCCGCTCCCGAAGCTGCCCTTCCAGCGGCCCGTTCGCCTTGTTGACCATGCGTCCGCGCGCCACTGCGGGCCGCGCATCGATCTGCCGCGCCCAGCGCAGCACATTGGTGTAGCTCTGCGCGTCGAGAAATTCCGCCGCATCATAGGCGCGGCCCAGCACAACCCCGCCATACCAGGGCCAGATCGCGATATCGGCAATGCTATATTCGTCGCCCGCGACATATTCATGCTCGGCCAGTTGCCGGTCGAGCACGTCCAGCTGCCGCTTCACTTCCATCGCATAGCGGTTGATCGGATATTCGAACTTCTCCGGCGCATAGGCGAAGAAATGCCCAAATCCGCCGCCCAGCAGCGGCGCGCTTCCCATCTGCCAGAACAGCCAGTTGAGCGTCTCCGTCCGCTTTGCCGGATCGGTCGGCAGGAAGGCGCCGAATTTCTCGGCCAGATAGACCAGGATCGACCCGGATTCGAACACCCGCCGCGGCGGCGAGACGCTGTGGTCCATCAACGCCGGGATCTTGCTGTTGGGATTGACCGACACGAATCCGCTGCCGAACTGGTCGCCTTCGCCGATGCGGATCAGCCAGGCGTCATATTCGGCATCCTTGCCCGCCGCCAGCAGCTCTTCCAGCATGATCGTCACCTTCTGGCCGTTGGGCGTGGCGAGCGAATAGAGCTGGAACGGGTGCTTGCCGACCGGCAGTTCCTTGTCATGGGTCGGACCCGCGATCGGCCGGTTGGTGCTGGCGAAGGCGCCGCCATTCTCCTTGTCCCAGGTCCAGACGCGCGGTGGTATATAGTCTTGGCTCATGCAGGCGTGCTCCGCTGATTGGCAATGGCCTTGCAGGTAGGGAGCAGAAGGGTAGGCCGCAAGCGCAGCCCGCCCATATTTACCTTTCTCGATCTGCAAAAAGGGCGGCCCAAGGGAGACCGCCCTTTCCGTTCCTTTCCCCTTGCCGAGGATCAGAACTTGAAGTTCGCCCCGACACGGAAGGTGCGACCGATCAGGCCCGGCAAGTGCCACGAGGCCAGATAGTTGGGCTGCGTCGTATAGAGCGTGTTCGCATAGAGCGGCGCCCCGGCATTGGTGAAGTTGCCGATGAAGCCAAAGAAGCTGAAATTCTCGTTGACCTCGACCGTCGCGTTCAGATCGGCATAGACGAAGGTCTTGATCTTGCAGAAAGCGGGTCCGCCACCGTAGAGCGTGGCGGCGCACGATGTGTCCAGATTGCCCTGGTCCGTCGCGACGCCCTTCATGCTGCCCACATAATAGGTCGTCGCGGTCAGCGAGACCTTGCCGACAGTCAGCGTGTTCTGCCAGTTGCCGCGCCACTTCGGCGTGCCGCCGCCTGACGAGAGATCCGCCGGGCCGACCGTGCCGGCGAAGCGCTGCACCGCGCCGCTGGCGAGGTGGCGGTTGAACTTCAGCGTCGTTTGCAGGTCCAGACGGCTCTGGAACTGGACGTTGTCGTTGATATTGAACTGCGCGTTGGCGCCGAATTGCAGACCCGTGGTGACGTCGAAGTTCGAGTTTACATAAGGCGCATTGACCACCAGCAGGCGCGGCAGGGCGTTGAGCGCGAAGGGATCGGCGCCGTCGATGACGTTGCACGAATAGCCCGCGCCGACAGCGGCGACCGCGGCGCACCCGGCCGCCGAAGCCGCCGCCGCCGAGGCGAAGGTCTGGCCCGCGACCGAGTAATAGGCATTGATCGCTTCACCCGCCAACGGCCCGGCCGTGACCAGCCCCTTCTTCTTCACGTGGAAATAGTCGACGGTGAAGCTGATCCTGTTGGTCGGCTGGAACACCGCGCCCAGCGTGTAGCTGGTCGAGGTTTCCGGCTTGATATCAGGGTTACCGACGAAGCCGCGACCGACCGAATAGGGAGCGAAATAGGCTGCATTCTGGCTATGATCGGCGCGGAACGCCGCATTTGGCGTGTAGCCGACAAAGCCCGAGAAGGAACTGCGCGGATCGCTTTCGGCAAAGGTCGGGGCGCGGAAGCCCTCCGAATAGGTGCCGCGCAGCGCGATCTGCTTGATCGGGCTGAACTTCGCGCCGAACTTGGGCGAGAAGTGGCTGAAGCCTTCCGAATAATGGTCGTAGCGGCCCGACGCGTTGACTTCGAGCGAGTCGAGGATCGGGGCGTCGATTTCGAAATAGCCGGCCCAGACGTCACGATTGCCATAGGCCTGCGCGGTCGAAAGGCCCGGAACGTCGAGGTTCGGGTTGGCGCTCCGGTTGGTCAGCTTTTCCTTGCGATACTGGCCGCCCACGGCGACCTGGAGGTCACCGCCCGGCAGGGTGAACAGGCTGCGGCTGAGCGAGCCATCGACGGTGAACTCGCTCGAATTGGAGAGCGAGGTGATCGGCGGCAACACGGAATCACGGACGGCCTGCGAATTCAGGGCAGGATTGACGAAATTGTACGATCCGGTGTTGATCGCCTGCGTCAGGCCAGAGAGATTGGCCCAGCCCGTCTGGACGAGTTTCAGGTCGTCGCGCGAATAGCCCGCTTCCAGATTCCATTTCCAGCTGTCGCCGAACGTGCCGTTGAGGCCGCTGGTGATGCGATACAGTTCGTTGGTGCGGACCGAACCCGACTTCACGTCGCCGAACAGATAATAGATGCGCGCCGCGCCGTTTGCGGGGTCATTGGCGTATGCGGCGGCATAGGGATTGTTCGGGTTCAGCGTGCGGCCCGGCGTTGCCGGATCGGCGCAGTTGACGCCCGACGGGCAGATCCACACGGGCAGCACGATGCCCGGGTTCGACGTCGAGGTCGACGGCGAGCCGCCGAACGCCTGGTTCTGCCGGATGCCGCGTGGCAACAGGGTGATGTCGACCTTGTTGTGCGAATAGCTGCCGGCGACATATCCCTCGATATTGTCGCTCAGGCGGAAGCTGAAGCGGGCGACGGCGGCATAGCGCTCCTGCTTGGGCAATATCTGGACATATTCGCGGGTCAGGTCGTGCGCGCAGGCGGTGCCGACGCGCGATGTCGTATTTTCCGAGAAGGTGCCGTAGGGGCAGTTGGCGAGCGGCGTCAGCGAGGTGAAGATCGCCGGCGTCGTGGCGTTCGCGACGCTGCCCGCCAGCGGATTGTTGAGGTCGGTCTGGGTGACGCGCGTGACGACGGCGTTGGTCGTCGGGCTGGTCAGCGTGTCGTCGGCGCGGTTGTTGTCGATGCCGCCGATGGCGCGCAGGTCCTGCGTGTTGAACGGGAAGCCGCGCGAATTGGCCGTGACCTTGCCGCCCTTCTCATATTCGCCGCCGACATAGAGGTTCCAGCCCTGGCTGTCATAGTCGCCATAGCCCGCGAGCAGGCTCAGCCGGTATTTCTGGCCGTCGCCCTCCTGGCTGACGCCGGACTCGGCGCTGCCTTCGATCCCATTGAACTGCTTGCGCGTGATGATGTTCACCACGCCGCCGATCGCATCGGCGCCGTAAGTCGACGATGCGCCATCCTTCAGCACTTCGACCCGCTGGACGTTGACCTGCGGGATGCTGGCGAGGTCGGCATAGCTGTTGTGGCCGTCATCGCTGAGCGGGAAGTTGGCGGAGCGAAGGCCGTCGACCAGCAACAGCGTCGAGGAGACGCCCAGGTTGCGGAGCGAAACGGCGGAGCCGCCGGCGGAGAAGCCGCTGGTGAAGCCGATGCCGATCGAGCCGGCGCCATCGGCCGAAGCCTGGCGGATCGCGTCGGCCATGTTGGTAACGCCCGCGCGCTTGAGCGTTTCGGCGGTGATCACACTGACAGGGGAGGGTGTTTCCGCATTTGCGCGGCTCAGCAGCGACCCGGTGACGACGATGGTTGCGCCCTCCTCGTCTGGGGTCGCGGTCTGCGGCGACGACTGGGCCAGGGCGGGCACTGTCCCGATCGTGGCGATGGCGAATGCGGAAATGGCGGCCCCATGGCGCAGCCCGGCGAACGTCTTCTTGATGGACATGAAAATACCCCTGTTGCGCGCGCGCCGGCTGTGGGTGCCGGTCATCGTGCGACCCCTGCTTTACGCCATATGGACTATGGCTGCGGGAAAGGGTGCCTTCCTGTTTTATTATCGTAAAGCAATATTCTCCGACCGCCTTCAATCACTTGTCGCATTTTTTGCACGTTGAAGCATATCTGCAACAGTTTCCGGCATCCGAAGGGACGGAACTGTGCTACAGGCGGCGTCCTTGTCCTCTTATCCAAAGAGGGTGGCGACCCGCGGCGATGCCGTGCAGGGAAAATTTCCGCGTAAAAATTCCTTGTCCCCCCTTGATCCCCGACCCGACCTGTCCATATGAAACGGCGCTGGCACTCCCTGAAGAGGAGTGCTAACAGACACGAGTTCATTGGGGAGAAGGGGCCGGATTCGCGTAGCGATTCCCTCCCATCCCCTTCAACGTCGTAAAAGAGGGAAAGGCACTCAACATGGCATTTCGTCCGTTGCATGACCGCGTTCTCGTTCGCCGCGTAGAGGCGGAAGAGAAGACTGCCGGCGGCATCATCATCCCCGACACCGCCAAGGAAAAGCCGCAGGAAGGCGAAATCGTCGCCGTCGGCAGCGGCAGCAAGTCGGAAGAAGGCAAGGTCACCCCGCTGGACGTCAAGGCCGGCGACCGCATCCTGTTCGGCAAGTGGTCGGGCACCGAGGTCAAGGTCGATGGCGAAGACCTGCTGATCATGAAGGAATCGGACATTCTGGGTATCGTCGCGTAAAGCGGCGAACCGGACTGACATTCCAGTTTTTGGCGGATTTTCGTGCCTGTAACGGTGTGAACTTCGCAAGATTTGCAATTCTCAAAGAGAGGTAGAAGATCATGGCAGCGAAGGACGTAAAGTTTTCGCGTGACGCTCGTGAGCGCATCCTGCGCGGCGTCGACATCCTGGCCGACGCGGTCAAGGTGACCCTGGGCCCCAAGGGCCGCAACGTCGTCATCGACAAGAGCTTTGGCGCGCCCCGCATCACCAAGGACGGTGTTTCGGTCGCCAAGGAAATCGAACTGAAGGACAAGTTCGAGAATATGGGCGCCCAGATGGTCCGCGAAGTCGCTTCGAAGACCAACGACATCGCCGGTGACGGCACCACCACCGCGACCGTCCTCGCCCAGGCGATCGTTCGCGAAGGCATGAAGTCGGTTGCCGCCGGCATGAACCCGATGGACCTGAAGCGCGGCATCGACCTCGCTGTCACCAAGGTCGTCGAGGACATCAAGGCCCGCTCGAAGCCGGTTGCCGGTTCGAACGAAGTCGCCCAGGTCGGCATCATCTCGGCCAATGGCGACGTTGAAGTCGGCCAGAAGATCGCCGAAGCGATGGAGCGCGTCGGCAAGGAAGGCGTGATCACCGTCGAGGAAGCCAAGGGCCTCGATTTCGAACTGGACGTCGTGGAAGGCATGCAGTTCGACCGCGGCTACCTGTCGCCCTACTTCATCACCAACCCGGAAAAGATGCAGGTCGAACTGGCTGACCCCTACATCCTGATCCACGAAAAGAAGCTGTCGAACCTGCAGTCGATCCTGCCGATCCTCGAAGCCGTGGTGCAGTCGGGCCGTCCGCTCCTCATCATCGCCGAGGACATCGAAGGCGAAGCGCTGGCGACCCTGGTCGTCAACAAGCTGCGTGGCGGCCTGAAGGTTGCTGCGGTCAAGGCTCCGGGCTTCGGCGACCGCCGCAAGGCCATGTTGGAAGACATCGCCGTCCTGACCAAGGGCGAAGTGATCTCCGAAGACCTCGGCATCAAGCTCGAGAACGTGACCCTCGGCATGCTCGGCACCGCCAAGCGCATCACCATCGACAAGGACAACACCACCATCGTCGATGGCGCCGGTGACGCCGACGCGATCAAGGGCCGCACCGAGCAGATCCGTGCGCAGATCGAATCGACCACGTCGGACTACGACCGCGAGAAGCTCCAGGAGCGTCTGGCGAAGCTGGCTGGCGGCGTTGCCGTCATCAAGGTTGGCGGTGCGACCGAAATCGAGGTGAAGGAGCGCAAGGACCGCGTCGACGACGCGCTGCACGCGACCCGGGCGGCTGTGGAAGAAGGCATCGTCCCTGGTGGCGGCACGGCTCTGCTGTACGCTGTCAAGGCCCTCAAGGACCTCAAGGGCGCCAATGACGACCAGACCCGCGGTATCGACATCATCCGCAAGGCCATCGAAGCGCCGCTGCGCCAGATCGCCGCGAACGCGGGCGTCGATGGTGCGGTCGTCGCCGGCAACCTGCTGCGTGAGAATGACGAGACCAAGGGCTTCAACGCTGCGACCGACACCTATGAGAACCTCGTCGCCGCTGGCGTGATCGACCCGACCAAGGTCGTCCGCGCTGCGCTGCAGGACGCCGCTTCGGTGGCCGGCCTGCTGATCACGACCGAAGCCACGATCGCTGAACTGCCCTCCGACGACAAGGCGCCGATGGGCATGCCCGGCGGCGGCATGGGCGGCATGGGCGGTATGGACTTCTAAGATCGCGTTGCGGGCGGGCCTGCGGCTCGCCCGCAACCGGGGAAGTTCTCAAAGCTCTCATATGAAAAGGGCCGGTGGAGCGCTGCTCCGCCGGCCCTTTCATGTCGGCCCTCTGCTCAGGCCAGCAGGATATAGGCGGCACCGATGCCCGCACAGACACCCAGGACCGGCAACACGCCGATCCTGAACCGGAATACCGCGATCATTGCGCCCGCCGACAGCAGGACAGCAGGAATATTGACGCTGGACAGCACGGGCATGTCGATCCAACCCAGCCGCTGGACCTGCCGAAAGAGCGTGTGAATGGCAAACCAGATGGCAAGGTTCAGGATCACGCCCACCACGGCGGCCGTGATCGCCGTCAGCGCCGCCGAAAGCGCCGGGTTGCCGCGCAGGCGCTCGACGAAAGGAGCGCCAGCGAAAATCCAGAGGAAGCAGGGCACAAACGTCACCCATGTTGTCAGCATGGCGCCCAGGGTCGCTGCCAGCAGCGGATGCATCGCCCCGGACTCGCGGAACGCAGCCAGAAATCCCACGAACTGCGTGACCATGATCAACGGCCCCGGCGTCGTTTCCGCCATGCCCAGGCCGTCGAGCATTTCGCCCGGCCGAAGCCAGCCGAAGGTGCCGACCGCCTCCTGCGCGACATAGGCAAGCACGGCATAGGCACCGCCAAAAGTGACGACGGCCATCTGGCTGAAGAAGCTGGCGATATGGGTGAACACATTGTCGGGGCCCAGCGTCAGGAACAGCGCCAGCACTGGCCCCAGCCACAGCAGCAGAAACAGCGCCGAGATGCGCAGCGACCAGCCGAGGGAAGGGCGCGCATGATCCGGCAATCGCTCGCCCAACGCCGTGTCGCGATCATGGACCACATCCCCGCTTGCAGGGCCATGACCGCCGCCGCTCCGAAAGGCTGCAAGCCCTTTGCGCCCGCCGAGGAAGCCGATGAGGCCAGCCGCCACTATGATCAGCGGAAAGGGCGCGCCAAGGAAGAAAATGGCGAGGAAGGCGCCGACCGCGATTCCGCGCATCGCATTGTTCTTCAGCGCGCGTGATCCCACCCGCACCACCGCCTGCATGACGATGGCCAGTACCGCTGCCTTAAGGCCGAAGAAGAGCCCTTCGATGATTGGAACATGGCCCAGCAGCACATAGATGTAGCTGAGCGCCAGGATAGCCAGGAAGCCCGGCAGCACGAACAATGTCCCAGCGATCAGCCCTCCCCTGGTCTTGTGCAGGAGCCAGCCGATATAGACGGCAAGCTGCTGCGCTTCTGGTCCTGGCAGCAGCATGCAATAATTGAGGGCGTGGAGGAATCGTTCCTCGCCGATCCAGCGCTTTTCCTCGACCAGCAGCCTATGCATTACGGCGATCTGTCCTGCCGGTCCCCCGAAGCTGAGCGCCGCGATCCGTGCCCATAGGCGCGTTGCTTCGTTCAACGATATGCCGTGATGACCATCGGGCGGGGAATGTGCCGGAATGGTGGAGGATGTCCTGGCCGTCATCGGTCCGTCCTTCTGCTGCTGAAAAAGGAATAAAACTGGTTGAGCGCGTCGCTCGCCATGGCGATGCGCTGGAGGTCGTCGTCGGTCGATGCGCAGACGCCCGCCAATATGGCTCCCAGGCCGGGAGCTTCGGGTCGCCCGAACCTGCCGTCACCGATGTCGAGATCATGGATCACCTCGCCGATAGCAACCAGCGCGGGGTCGTTCGCAAGACCCGCCCGCAGCAACAATGTTTCAAAGCTGCACCGGTCGCCTTCATGGGTGAATTCGGCGTCGGCCATGTCAAAGCGCAGCTCGCCGTCGGCCGGATCATAATGTCGCCCATCCACGAATTTGAATCGGGCGTTCTGGTCGATGAAGCGGCGGATCAGCCATGCGCAGGCGATGCGATCGACATGGACGCCGCTGCGTGTCACCCATGTTTTTTTGGCGAGATCGAGCGGCTCGGTTCCGACGGCAGGATGGGTTCGGCTGACGTCCGGATGCTGGAAGCGCCGTTGGTCCAGTTCCAGGAGCGCCGCTTCGGCTTGCTGTCGACCGGATGCGTTGAAGAAATCGAGCCGTCCGACATCCTCCAGCCGCTTCTGCAGCCGCGCGATGTCCGTTCCGCCGGGAGGGCCGGTTTCCAACAACCGGCGGGCAAGCTGGGTGATCTCTTCATAATCCGCGCGCCGCGCCGCATCGAACAGGGCGCGTACGTCGCCATCTGACTGGCCGGCCAGCAGCCGCACTTCGACGAGCGTCGCGTCGCCGCCATTGTCGAGGATCTCCGCCATCAAGCTGTGGAAGGCGGCCGCACTTTCTTCCGAACGAGGCAGCACATGGACCGCATTTTTGAGCGGTACCGCACCTATGGCCTGGAGCCTCCGCCAAATCTTCACCCGCAGATAAGGGGGCTTGGCAGGCAATTGATGCAGCAGCGCAAGCCATGGGGTGGCATCGGTTGTTATCATGATTCATATGTATCAGAATTTTGAATTATTAGAAACAGTAGTATCAAGTGTGCTAAAAATAGCAGTGATCGCGGGTTTGCCTGCGTGTGGAGGAGATCCATTCCGTCATCCGTCTACCGTCAGACTGGCGCATATTGGGGGCTTCACCCTGTTCAATACTGATGCCATCAAGAGGCGGTTCGATATCGAGAATATCGGCGACAAGGACAGATTGTCCCGTATCGCCTCCTCCGTAACCGGCGACGGCTTCTTCTGGCCGCTGCCTTCACGCACTTTCCAGCTCACCATTTTGGGGCGAGATTTGATGCGGAAAAGAATGATGGCGGGAGCGGCGCTGATGGCGCTCCTCCCTGTTGCGGCTCAGGCGCAGGAAGTGCCGAAGAAGGTCTATCAGCTTCACCAGAAAATGCTGACGCTCGACAGCCATCTCGATACGCTCGCCTCTCTCGATCTGCCCGGCTGGTCGATCGAGGAGGAGCATCACGTCCATGGTGACTATACCCAAGTCGACCTGCCGCGCATGAAGAAGGGCGGACTCGATGGCGGTTTCTGGGCGATCTACACGCCTCAGGGGCCATTGACGGAGGAGGGCTGTCGCTCCTCATGACCTTCAGTTCGGCGGGTTTGTCACCAAACTGAAATAACATTGTCACTTTTCTGTCACTGAAATGCCATAGCTGCCTCATCCGACTTGTTCAGGGGAGTCGGGTAGTGCGGCGAAAGTCATTCGGTGGCGGAATTTTGATGGTCAGCATGCTGGCGTTGATGCCGGAGGTGGCGCGCGCCCAGAGCAATGCAGACTTGCAGCGCCAGATTGATGAATTGAAGGCGCAGGTAAAGGTGCTGACGTCCGCACTCGCCGAGAGCAGGCAAGTCGTCGCCTCGGCCGAACCTCTCGCGGCCGCTCCTGCGCCTGCCGCTGTGCCGTCTCCTGAACTGGCTGCCGCCTCCGCCCAATCGCCGGCGGCCGCCCCCCCATCGACCCCCGCACCAAAGTCGAAGCCATGGTATGAACGGCTCTCGCTGCGTGGCTATACCCAGATGCGCTACAATGCCTTCCTCTCCGGCGACGATGTTGCTCCGGCAGGTGTTTCCCGTCTTCGTTCGGTGCATGACGGTTCGATCTCCGATCGCAGCGGCTTCTCGCTGCGCCGGGCGAGATTGGTTCTTCAGGGCGACATTTCCGATCGCGTCTCGCTCTATCTGCAATCCGATTTCGCCACGGCCGTGAACAATCAGGCGGGCAGCGAGCGGCGGGAGGGCTTTGCGCAACTGCGTGACGCCTATGCCGACGTCTTTCTGGACAAGGGAAAGAGCTTTCGCCTGCGCTTCGGTCAGTCGAAGGTCCCCTTCGGCTGGGAGAACATGCAATCCTCCTCCAACCGTCTCACGCTCGACCGCAGCGATGCGATCAACAGCGCGGTGCCCAGCGAGCGAGACCTCGGCATCGTTGGCTACTATACCCCGCCTTCGGTCCAGAAGATCTGGGACCGGCTGGCGCATGACGGGCAAAAGCTGTTTGGCAATTACGGCGCTTTCGGCATCGGCGCCTTCAACGGACAAGGCACCAACAGGACGGAACAAAATCGCGGCCTTATGAAGGTGGCTTTCGCCACATGGCCGTTCGAGCTGGACGGGCTGGGCAGCGCATTTGCCGGGCAGGTGTTCGAAATCGGTGGCTCTGCGATGATCAACGAGGTTCAGCCCGAACTGCGCAGCGGGACGATCAGTGCGGTGGCCTATGATGATGATCGGGTCGGCATCCATGCCATGCTCTATCCGCAACCCTTCGGCATTCAGGCTGAATGGAACTGGGGCAGGGGGCCTGAATATGACCGCGTTGCCCAGTCTATCCTGACCAGGAACCTGAATGGCGGATATGTCCAGATGATGTACCGCGCGCCCACGGATTCTCTTGGCGTGTTGATGCCCTATGCGCGTTGGCAATATTATCGCGGAGGGTGGAAGGCCGGCACCAACGCCCCGCGGCTGGCAACCGACGAACTGGAACTGGGCATCGAATGGCAACCGTGGAAGGTGCTGGAATTCACTCTCGCCTTCGCTCGCATGAAGCGCGCTGAAGCGGATGAACGCCGAACCGGGCGCGCCAGGGGCAATCTCGTCCGCACGCAGGTGCAGTGGAATTACTGAGGCGCTTGCCTGAAGCCTTCAAAGGCACGAGCTATGCCGCATTTACAGTGCCTTTGACTCCAAGCCGTCACCTGAAAATGCGTCAGATCAATCCCTTGGCGCGCAGGCTGCTGTGCCCCTGGGTCCCGATGATGATGTGGTCGTGCACGGCGATGTTGAGTCGCTTGCCCGCCTCCGCGATCTGCCTGGTGATCTCTATGTCCTGCCGACTGGGTTCCGGTGATCCGCTTGGGTGATTGTGGACCAGGATCAACGCTGCGGAGCCGAGGTCGATCGCCCGTCTGATAACCTCCCGCGTATAGATTGCTGCCTGGTCGATCGACCCGTCGCCCATATGCTCGTCCCGGATCAGCATGTTCCGGCTGTTGAGGTGCAGCACGCGCACCCTTTCCACGGTCAGGAAAGCCATGTCGGCGCGCAGATAATCGAGCAGCGCCTGCCAGCTTGCCAGCA
>Ga0307408_100001362_pt1 | contig 18234 bp, 15 predicted proteins | sample 322Cmetagenome_FD_202116 | JGI IMG/M metagenome (GOLD analysis project Ga0307408, IMG submission 202116) | Maize rhizosphere microbial communities from greenhouse at UC Davis, California, United States - 322HYB-C-3 | ecosystem: Host-associated > Plants > Roots > Rhizosphere > Soil | place... | reverse complement strand
CGAGCAACTCCTCGACATCCTGATAGCGTTTGGGATGGCGGCTGCCCGGTGCATTGCTGTGAGCGAGTTCGTCGACCAGCACCAGAGCGGGATGGCGGGCGAGGATGGCGTCGAGGTCCATTTCGGTTAGGCCATGGCCCTGATGATCGACTTCGCGCCGGGGGATGACCTCATGCCCATGGAGCAGGGCCTCGGTTTCGTGCCGGCCGTGAGTTTCGACCACACCTACCGCGACATCGACGCCGGCCTTCAGCCGTTGCATGCCGTCGGTGAGCATTTCATAGGTCTTGCCCACACCCGGTGCCGCGCCGAGAAATATCTTGAGACGGCCACGCCCCTCCTGCGCTGCCTGACGCAGAAAGATTTCGGGATCGCGGCGCTCCGGGTCACTCATTCTGTCACAGTGAGGTGTCTGCAGCCGCGGGAAGGTTTCCGGTCGGAACCCAGGGAAATCCATGGATCGCCTCAGGATGGCCCGATTGGTTTGGGTGATCAAGCGAAATCGCGGGTAAGCTCCCGATAAAGACGGTCCGTCTACTGATTGTTGTCGCTGTGCCAATCGCACATGCGCCGGGCAGAGCCCCAGAAGAAAGCGAACCGTAACCGTTGCTGCCTTCAATGGTTTAAGCCCGGCCAGACCGTCAGACGGCGGCAGAGAATCCTGTGATGCCAGATCCCTGTTTCGCCTCAATCTTGGAAAAACACTCGCCGGGCGGTTTCGCCGGGCAGGAAGCGTCACGACGTTCGGCCGGGCAAGCGTCCGCCTGTTCATGCGTTCCAATCTGGCGCGAGCCTGCTGGTTGGCTGCTTCTTCAGCAGCACTCGATCAGCAACGGTGCTGCCCTGGGCCTGCCGACCCTTTCGACATCTCCGGATTCAGGCGCCTTGCGAGAATGGCACGGTGCTTGCTGTCCTGATCATCGTCAGCCGCTGCGGCCGAATGCGGCATTTTGGAGGATGGTAGGATGGACTTCCGCTCGACGACTTTGGACGGCAAGGGTTTGCAGGCGGTCAGCCCATGTGTCAGTGATCCCCTGGCCCGGGCCCTTGCTCTGGCCGAGCTGTTTGACCTTTCCGCGCCGGATCGCGACCGTGCCGGCGGAACGCCGAAGGTGGAGCGCGATCTGCTGCGGGAAAGTGGGCTTTTGCGCCTCAGCATTCCCGTCGCTTATGGTGGCCTTGGCGGCGACTGGACGACCGTGATGAAGACCGTGCGGATTCTGGCATCGGCCGACAGCTCGCTTGCTCATGTCTATGCTTTCCATCACCTGCTGCTGGCGACCGTCCGACTCTTCGGCGCGGCGGGCCAGTGGGAATCGGCCTATCGGGATACGGCGCGCACGCCGTTGTTCTGGGGCAATGCGCTCAATCCGCTCGACAGTCGCATGGTCAGCACGGCGCAATCAGGCTGGCGGTCGTTCAGTGGGCACAAGAGTTTCTGTTCCGGCGCACTCGATTCCGATCGCCTGATTGTCTCGGCACGGCAGGCCGGGCTCGACCGGCTCGTCATCGCCGCGATCCCCAGCGGCCGGAAAGGCATCACCCCGCATGACGACTGGGACAATATCGGCCAGCGCCAGACGGACAGCGGAACCGTGACGTTCGAAGACGTGCGCATCGAGGAAAGCGAGATATTGCAGACGCCGGGTCCGCTGGGGTCGACCTTCGCGACGCTGCGCCCGCTCATCGCTCAGCTCATCCTGTCCAACATCTATCTGGGCATTGCCGAAGGCGCGTTCCGGGCGACGAAGAAATATGTCCATGGCGAGGCGCGCCGCTGGTTGTTTTCGGCCGCCGAGCAGCAGTCGAAAGACCCCTATGCATTGGAGCGGGCCGGGGAGTTCTGGCTCGCTCTGGAAGGTGCGCGGTTGCTCAACGATCGTGCTGCGGCTCTGCTGGACGCCGCATGGGAGCAGAACGACGCCCTATCCGGACAGCAGCGGTCGGAAACGGCGATCGGCATCGCCACCGCGAAGGTCGCGTCGGTCCGCGGTGGGATGGAGATCACAAACCGCATGTTCGATGTGATGGGCGCGCGTTCGACCATGGGACGTTTCGGCTTCGACCGCTTCTGGCGCAATTTGCGCACCCACGCCCTGCATGACCCGATCGATTACAAGCTGCGGGAACTGGGGGACTGGGCGCTCAACGATCAGGAACCGCTGCCTACCTTCTACTCCTGATGATCTCCTGCTGCTTATGCAGCAGCAGATCAGCACATGGCTGCGCAATAAGAAGCATGCCGGTCGAACGATGTGGACCAGAACTGAAGTAAATATTTGAAAATAAATGATATAATCAAATTGGCACGCTTTTTGCTTAGTGAAGTTCGTCCACAAGGAAGCAGTTCGATGACCAAAGTGCTCAACGTAACGGCCATTGCCGGCTCACTGCAGCAGCCCTCTCGTACCGAGGCGTTGCTCGATGCGATAATCGGTGAATTGCAAGCCGCGATTCCTGCCCGCGTTCGCACGGTGAAGCTTTCCGAAATCGGACCGCAGGTCGGCGGCGCAATGCAGCGCGCGCATCTGCCCGCCGATGCCTTTGCTGCCGTGCAGGCGATCGAGGAGGCGGACCTGCTGATTGTCGCCAGTCCCGTCTACCGGGCATCCTATACCGGGCTCCTCAAGCATCTGTTCGACTTTGTCGGGCGGGAGGCGCTGGTCGGCCGTCCGGTGCTGCTCGCCGCGACGGGTGGTACGGAGCGGCACATGCTGATGATCGATCATCAATTGCGCCCACTATTCGCCTTTTTCGACGCGGTGCCGCTCCCGCTCGGCATCTACGCGACCGAAGGCGACTTCATCGATTTTCGCCCGGCCAGTCCGGCCCTGGTCGAGCGCATCGCAAGGGCGGTCGACGCCGCTCTCCCCTGGCTCAACCGGCTGGAGGCAGCGCAGCCCGCCATTCTGCGCCAGCCCTTTCTGGCCCAGCTCTGACTCCCCCAATCCTTCCCCATCACGACAGGAGATTGCCCATGTCCTCCCCCTCAGTCGAACCAGTTCGCTTTGCCTATTGGGTGCCCAATGTCAGCGGCGGCCTGGTCGTCAGCAAGATCCAGCAACGGACGAGCTGGGACATCGACTACAACCGCAAGCTCGCCCAGATCGCGGAAGCGGCAGGCTTCGACTATGCGCTCTCGCAAATCCGCTTCACCGCAGGCTATGGCGCGGAATATCAGCATGAACCGGTTGCCTTCAGCCAGGCGCTGCTGGCGGCGACTACCAGGCTGAAGGTCATTGCCGCAATCCTGCCGGGACCGTGGACGCCGGCTGTCGTCGCCAAGCAGCTTGCCACCATCGATCAGATCAGCGGGGGTCGAGTGGCCATCAACCTCGTCAGCGGCTGGTTCAAGGGCGAGTTCACGGCCATTGGCGAACATTGGCTGGAACATGACGAGCGCTATCGCCGCTCTGAGGAATTCATTCGCGCGCTCAAAGGCATCTGGACTACGGACAACTTCAGCTTCCGTGGCGATTTCTATCGCTTCACCGACTATACGTTACAGCCCAAGCCGCTGCAGCAACCGCATCCCGAGGTGTTTCAGGGCGGCAGTTCGCGCGCGGCGCGCGACATGGCGGCGCGCGTGTCCGACTGGTACTTCACCAATGGCAACAGCATCGAAGGGATTAAGGCACAGGTCGACGATGTGCGTGCCAAGGCGGCGGCCGAAGGGCGCAGCGTTAAAATCGGTGTCAACGCCTTCATCATCGCGCGCGATTCCGAGGAGGAGGCCCGGCAGGTCCTCGACGACATCATCGCGCAAGCAGATCCGGAGGCGGTCCAGGCGTTCGGATCGGCGGTAAGCCAGGCAGGCAAGGCTTCGCCGGAGGGTGAGGGCAATTGGGCCAAGTCGACCTTCAACGACCTCGTCCAGTATAATGACGGGTTCAAGACGAACCTGATCGGCACGCCCCGCCAGATCGCCGAGCGCATCATCGCGCTGAAGGCTGTCGGCGTCGACCTCATCCTTTCGGCCTTCCTGCATTTCCAGGAAGAGGTCGAATATTTCGGCCGCAATGTCCTGCCGATCGTGCGGGAGCTGGAAGCCGAAGCGGCGCTCGAAGTGGCCTGATCCCGATGAGCAGCGCACCACCCGTCCTTCTCGCGCATGATGGAGCGGAACCCGCTGACCATGCCTCGCGGGCAGGCGGGTGCAGCCTGCCGGCGCGAGAACGCCGATCACCCTTCAGAAGGAGGCAAGGCATTGGCCAATAACGATTCCTTCCTGACCTATTCCGATCCGCGCTCGCTCACCAAGTCGGTGCGCGCGTCGGCGATGGTGTTCGAAGATCCGTTGTCGCGCGCGCTGCTTGACCGCATCCGCCGCATCGCGCCGAGCGAGGCCAATGTCCTCATCATCGGCGAGACCGGCACGGGCAAGGAGATCGTCGCGCGCCACGTGCATGAACTGAGCGCGCGGCGGGAAGGGCGCTTCGTCGCCGTCAATTGCGGTTCCCTGCCCGAAACGCTGGTCGAGGCAGAGTTGTTCGGCCACGAAAAGGGCGCGTTCACGGGCGCGGTCAACGCCAAGGAAGGCTGGTTCGAAGCCGCTCATGGCGGCACATTGTTCCTGGACGAGATTGGCGACCTGCCGCTTGCGATGCAGGTCAAGCTGCTGCGCGTGCTGCAGGAACGTGAGGTGGTGCGTGTGGGCTCCCGCACGAGCCGCCCGATCAATGTGCGGCTGATCGCCGCCACCAACGTTCATCTGGAACGGGCTGTGGCTTCGGGCCGGTTCCGCGAGGATCTTTTCTATCGTTTGCGCGTCGCCTCGCTCGAATTGCCCGCCTTGCGGGAGCGGCCGCGCGATATCCTCCCCCTTGCCGCCTTCTTCCTGCGCCAGCATTGCCAGCGGCTCGGCTATGCGCATGCCGTCCTCTCGCCGGAAGCGGAGCGGGCTTTGGTGCAGCATAATTGGTCCGGCAATATCAGAGAGCTGGAAAACGCCATTCATCATGCTCTGCTGATGTGCGAGAGCGGGGTCATCAGCCCTGCGGACCTCCAACTCCAGGCGCGCGCCGCTTGGCAGCCGGGAGCGGCGGCGCCAGCCTCCCGGAGTGCTGACGCGGAACCGGCTGCGCTCTCTTCCCAGGGCAGGCCCGGTCTGGAAGAGGCGCTGGTGCCGCTGTTCGAGGAAGGCGACGAGAACCTGTTCGAACGGATCGAGGATCGATTGTTCCGCGCCGCGTTCGACTATTGCCACCGCAATCAGGTGCAGACCGCGCGCCTGCTTGGCATCAGCCGCAATATCGTGCGGGCGCGCCTGATCCGCATGGGCGAGATAGGCGCGCCGCCGAGCCGCCCCGCGTCGCCGGCGAACAACAGTTCCTCCGCAGATGACACGACGCTTTCACTCGACAGCCGCTCCGCGCTGCCGCCGTTCCACAGCATCAACTGAACAGACAATCCGTCCATCCCCGTTTCAAAAGGAGTATCGTCATGAACGCGATCAACAAGCCCAATGTCCAGGAAGGCGTACCGCCGCTCGCCCGCCCCGCCGAGCCTGCCCACATCATCCGCAGCGATGCCGAGGCGATCGAGACGGCAGAAAAGCTGGCGGCGCGTTTTGCCGAGGGGGCTGCGGAACGCGATCGCGAGCGCATCTGGCCGGTCGCTGAACTCGACGCCTTTTCGCAAAGCGGGCTCTGGTCGCTCAACGTGCCGCGAGACCATGGCGGGCCGGAGCTTTCCTACCGGACGATCGTGAAGGTCATCGAAATCATTTCGGCCGCCGATCCGTCATTGGGCCAGATTCCGCAGAACCATATCGGGGTCGTCGCGGCGATCCGCACCACCGCCGAGCCGGAGCAGAAGAAGATCCTGTTCGAAAAGGTGCTGTCGGGCACGCGGTTTGGCAATGCCTTCTCTGAATTCGGTTCGAAACGCGCCGCCGAATTCGAAACCAGCTTCGCCGAGGACGGCGACGATGTGATCGTTTCGGGCCGCAAATTCTATTCGACCGGCGCCTTGCTCGCGCATCTGGTTCCGATCGTCGCCGTCGATGGCGAAGGCCGCGCCTGGTATGCCATTGCCGAGCGGGGCGCGCCGGGTCTGACCGTGATCGACGACTGGTCCGCCTTCGGCCAGCGCACTACGCTGAGCGGCACGGTGATCCTGGACAATGTTCGTGTCCCCAAGAGCCATGTGATCCCAGGGTGGAAGGGCTATGCCGAGCCAACGGCCGACGGCCCGATCTTCCAGATCATTCAGGTCGCGGTCGATACCGGCATTGCCGCCGCCGCGATCGAGGACACCATCCGGTTCGTGCGAACCAAGTCGCGGCCATGGCTGGACAGCGGCCTCGACCATGCATGGCAGGATCCCTATGTCATCCAGGCAGTCGGTGGGCTGAAGCTGCGCCTCAACGCGACACGCGCGCTGCTCGATCGCGCGGCGATCGCGGTCGATGAAGCGGTCGTCAACCCGAATGCGGAAACCGTCGCGGCCGCGCAGATCACCACGGCCGAAGCCAAGGTGCTGAGCACCGAGCTTGCCATCGATGCAACCAACAAGCTGTTCGAGCTGGCCGGCACGCGCTCGACGCTTGCCGAACATGGACTCGACCGGCACTGGCGGAACGCGCGCACTCATACGCTGCACGATCCGGTCCGCTGGAAATATGCGATCCTGGGCAATTATTATCTCAACGGCGAAAAGCCGCCGCTTCACGCGTGGAGCTGAGCCATGGCCGCCCCTGTCCCTGACAAGATCAATGTTCTCTGGTTCCTGCCGACGCATGGCGACAGCCGCTATCTGGGCACGCAGGAGGGTGGCCGGGCGGTCGACCTGCCTTATCTGAGGCAGGTGGCCCAGGCCGCGGATTCACTGGGCTATTATGGCGTACTGTTGCCGACGGGCCGCAGTTGCGAGGATAGCTGGGTGGTCGCCTCCGCACTTGCGCCAGTGACGGAGCGGCTGCGCTTTCTGGTCGCGGTGCGCCCGGGCCTGCAGTCCCCCACGCTCGCCGCGCGGATGACAGCGACGCTCGATCGCATTTCCAACGGTCGCTTGCTCATCAACGTGGTCACCGGCGGCGACCCGGTGGAAAATGGCGGCGACGGCATCTTTCAAAGCCATGCCGAACGCTATGAGGTGACCGAGGAATTTCTCGGCATCTATCGGGCGCTGCTGCGCGGCGAGGTCGTGGAGCATGAGGGCAAGCATTTCCGCATTTCTGACGGGCGTCTTTTGTTTCCGCCGGTTCAGACGCCCTATCCGCCGCTCTATTTCGGCGGATCGTCCGATGCCGGGTCGCGCATCGCCGCGCGCATGGTCGACAAATATCTGACCTGGGGCGAACCCCCGGCGGATGTCGCCGGGAAAATCGCCAATATTCGTGCGCTCGCCAGGGCGGAGGGGCGCGAGGTCAGCTTCGGCATTCGCCTGCATGTGATTGTCCGGGAGACGCGAGAGGAGGCCTGGGCTGAAGCCAACCGTCTGATCAGCCGCCTCGACGACGACACCATCGCCAGCGCGCAGAGCGTGTTCGCGCGGATGGATTCGGTGGGCCAGCAGCGCATGAGCAACCTGCATGGCGGCCGCCGCGACCGGCTGGAGATCAGCCCCGACCTGTGGGCGGGCGTCGGCCTCGTCCGGGGTGGGGCGGGCACCGCTCTTGTTGGCGATCCGGAAACGGTGGCGGCGCGCATCGACGAATATCGACGCCTGGGCATCGACAGCTTCATCCTGTCGGGCTACCCGCATCTGGAGGAAGCCTATCGTTTCGGTGAGCTGGTGCTGCCGCGCCTGCCGCTCGCCCATGCGACCGGGGCCAGGGCGGCCGCCAGCAATATGGGACCGTTTGGCGAAACCATCGCCGGGGACCACCGCCCGTTGCTGCGAACCGGTCAGTCCTGAGGAAGATGGCGTGACAAACGATCTTCCTCCAACGGTAGCGATCATCGGCGGCGGTTTTTCGGGCGCGGCGACTGCATATCATCTTGCGAGGATTGGGGGCGATGCCGTGCGCATCCTGCTCTTCGAACCGCGTGATGCGATCGGTGCGGGCCTGGCTTATTCAACCCTCGATCCATCGCATCGCGTCAATGTTCCGGCGCGTCGCATGACGCTGGACCCCGATGAACCGGACCAGTTCAGCGACTGGCTCGACCAGAATGACGCGCTGGGCGACGATCCGGATGCGGTGCTGCCGGACGGGCGCCGCTTTCCGGCGCGGCATTTGTTCGGGCGCTATGTCCGCGAGATGCTGGAACCGGTGCTGGCGAGCCGGCGCGTCCGCCATATCCGGTCCGCAATCGCCCGCGTCCGTCCCTCCACCCGTCTTGGCTGGGCCTTGGAGACGAGCGGAGGAGAGCTCTATCAGGCAGATGTGGTCGTCATCGCCACCAGCCACCCTCCGCCCATGCCTCCGGCGATATTGACCGGCGGATTGGCGGGGCAGCCCAAGTTCGTTGCCGATCCATGGGCGCCGGACGCGCTGGATGGCATTGATGCCAGCGACAGGGTGCTGATCGTCGGGACCGGGCTGACCATGGCGGACGTCGTCGCTTCACTGGAGCGCAAGGGACATGCCGGTCCCATCACCGCCATTTCCCGCCGCGGCCAGCGGTCGCGCGCCCATGCCCGGAAGCCGGTCGAATCCTATGGCGATTTCCTGACACCGCCTTCGCGTACGGCACTCGACCTGGTTCGCCGCGTGCGTCGGGCGGTGCGGCCGGACCGCCCCTGGCAGGGTCTGTTTGATTGTCTTAGAACGCAGGGCCAGGGCATTTGGCGCGCATTGCCGCTTGCCGAGCGATGTCGTCTCATTCGCCATATCCGCCCCTTCTGGGATACGCACAGATTTCGCATCGCGCCGCAGGTCGACGCGCTGCTCGATCGACGATTGGCGAGCGGGTCGCTCGAAATATATGCCGCATCCCTGCGATCGGCCGATGCCGACGCTGATGGCTTGCATGTGTCGCTCAAAAGGCGGTGCGGACGGACGGAAAGACGGACTTTCGACGCGGTGGTGGCGACGACCGGGCCGGGTCATTCGGACGTCCTGACGTCCCAGCCCTTTCTCGCCGACCTGTTTAACGCGGGCCGGGCCGTGGTCGATCCGACCGGACTTGGCTTGCCTGTGGATGAGAAAAGCCGATTGCTCGGCAAAAACGGCGCGAATGGCTCGCTGTTCGTGGCCGGCCCATTGGCTCGGGGCCAATTTGGGGAACTGATGGGTCTTCCCGAAGTGACCCATCATGCGGTGCTTGTCGCCAATGGCATCATCGAGGCCCTCTCATGCGTCATGGCCTCAGCCGCCGAATGACGGGGGTCAGGGCCGTGTCGGATGGGCGCCGATGTCGTCCAGTCGTTGATTGATTTCGAGGACATTGACCCGTGCTTCGCCCAGAAAGCCGAGAAGCGGCTTCCGGATGCTCCCCTGGACCAGCGCGCGGACCTGATCAGCGTTCAGTCGGCGTGCCTTGGCCACCCGTTCCACCTGAAAAAAGGCCGCATCGGGGCTGATATCAGGGTCCAGCCCCGATGCGGAGGTGGTCACCAGGTCGGATGGAACGGGACGACCGGGCGAGTGAAGCGCTTTGACGTCCGTTGCGACCCGCTCCGCCAGCGCTTTCGCCGTGGGACCGAGGTTGGAGCCGGAGGAGGCAAGGCCATCATAGCCCTTGCCCGCTGCGGAGGGGCGTGGATGGAAATAGCGGTCTTCGGAGAAGTTCTGGCCGATCAAGGCGGAGCCGACCGGCCTGCCGTTCTGCCGGATCACGCTGCCATTGGCCTGAAAGGGAAAGAGCGCCTGGCCAATGCCGGTCAGCGCCAGCGGATAGATGAGCCCCAGCAGCAGCGCGAAAAGCAGGGTCATGACCAGCGCGGGGCGCAGGGCGGTCTTCAGGTCGGTAAACATCGGAAAGTCCTTTCCTCCGTTCGCGCTAAACGAACGGCTGTTTCGCTGCGGGTCAGGCCAGGCCCAGCCCATTCACGGCAAGGTCGATCAGCTTGATCCCCACAAAGGGCGCCACCAGCCCGCCCAGCCCGTAAATGGCGAGGTTTCGCGCCAGCAGCGGTCCCGCCCCGATCGGGCGATAGGTCACGCCCTTCAGTGCCAGCGGAACCAGGCATGGGATGATCAACGCGTTGAAGATGATGGCCGAAAGGATCGCGCTCTCCGGACTGGCGAGGTCCATGATGTTGAGCACCCCAAGGCCGGGATAGAGCGCCACGAACATCGCCGGGATGATCGCGAAATATTTGGCGACGTCATTGGCGACCGAGAAGGTGGTCAGCGCCCCCCGCGTCATCAGCAATTGCTTGCCGAGGCCCACCACCTCGATCAGCTTGGTCGGATCGCTGTCGAGGTCGACCATGTTGCCGGCTTCCCGCGCCGCCTGGGTGCCGGTGTTCATCGCCACGCCGACATCCGCCTGCGCCAGCGCCGGCGCATCGTTGGTGCCGTCGCCGCACATGGCGACCAGCCGTCCCCCCTGCTGTTCCTTGCGGATCAGCGCCAGCTTGTCCTCAGGCGTGGCCTGAGCGAGGAAATCGTCCACGCCCGCTTCCGCCGCGATGGAGGCTGCGGTCAATGGATTGTCGCCGGTGATCATCACCGTGCGGATCCCCATTTGGCGCAGTTCCCCGAAACGTTCCCGGATGCCCGCCTTGACGATATCCTTGAGGAAGATCGCGCCGAGCAGCCGCCCATCCTTCGCCACCGCCAGGGGCGTGCCGCCCGCGCGCGCGATTTCGTCGGTGATGCGGCGAAGCTCCTGTGCCGCGGCCTCCTCCTCCAGGCCGGGATTGGCCCGCAGGATGCTGTCCACCGCACCCTTCTGGATGGTCGATCCCTGAAGCGTCACCCCGGAAAGGCGGGTCTGGGCGGTGAAGGGAATGACCACTGCTCCTTCGGGCAGCGTATCCGCGCTTTGCGCGAACTTCTCCCGCGCCAGCAGGACGATGGAACGGCCCTCCGGTGTTTCGTCAGCCAGGCTGGCGAGTAGCGCGGCTTCAGCCAATGCGGCCTGGGTTGCTCCCCCTACGGCGCGGAATTCGGTCGCCTGACGATCGCCCACGGTAATGGTGCCGGTCTTGTCGAGCAGCAGCGTGTCTATGTCGCCGGCTGCCTCCACCGCGCGGCCCGACTTGGCCAGCACGTTGAACCGCACGAGCCGGTCCATGCCGGCAATGCCGATGGCCGACAGCAGCGCGGCTATGGTCGTCGGAATGAGCGTGATCAGCAAGGCGGCGAGGATCGCCACCGGAATGCTGCCGCCCGCATAGCTGGCAAAGCCCGGTATCGTGCCGACGGCGATCAGGAATATGATGGTGAGGCCCACCAGCAGCAAAGTGAGGGCGATCTCATTGGGGGTTTTCTGCCGTTCGGCGCCCTCCACCAGGGCGATCATGCGATCGAGAAAGCCCTGTCCGGGATTGACCGTGACCCGGACGCGGATCTGGTCGGAAATGACGCGCGTACCCGCCGTCACCGCGCTGCGGTCGCCGCCCGCTTCCCTGATGACGGGCGCGGATTCGCCTGTGATGGCCGCTTCGTTGACCGAAGCGACGCCGGCAATGACCTCGCCGTCGGAGGGGATGAGGTCGCCGGTTTCGACCAGCACGACGTCGCCCATCCTGAGCAGGCTGGCCGGGACCGTCTCGACGGCGTCGCCCTTCAGCCGCTTTGCGGTCAGTTCCGCCTTGGCTGCGCGCAGCGAGGCGGCCTGCGCCTTGCCGCGCCCTTCCGCCAGCGATTCGGCAAAGGTGCCGAACAGCACCGTCAGCCACAGCCAGACCACCAGTTGCAGCTTGAAGCCGATGGCGAGATGGTCCTGCCCCACGGCGAGCAGCACCGTCAGCAGCACGGCGACCGTGGCGGTCGTGAACATCACCGGGTTGCGGATCAGTTCCCTTGGGTTGAGCTTGCGGAAGGCGTCGCCGATCGCTGGAAGGATGAGGTCGGCGGTGAAGAGCGATTTGGCTTCGGACCGGGGCATGGGCTGGTGATCCTTAAAAGAGCTGGCCATGGATCATCGCGAGATGATCGGCGATGGGGCCAAGGGCGAGGCCGGGCAGGAAGGTGAGTCCGCCGACGATCAGCACGATGCCGACCAGCAGCCCTGTCCAGAGCGGCCCCGTAGTGGGGAAGCTGCCCGCGGTTTCCGGCGTGTATTTCTTCGCCGCCAGTCCGCCGGCGATGGCCAGCATGGGTATGATGACGAAGAAGCGCCCGATCCACATCGCCACGCCGATCAGCCCATTGTAGAAGGGCGTGTTGGCGGAGATGCCGGCAAAGGCCGACCCATTGTTGGCGACCGCGCTGGTGAAGGCGTAGAGGATCTCGCTGAACCCGTGCGGTCCCTTGTTGAGCGGCCCCGCAAGACCAGCCGGCAGCACGCTCGCCAGCGCGGTGAAGACCAATATCACCAGCGGCAGCACGGCGATGGCGAGAACGGCGAGCTTTACCTCCCGGCTCTCGATTTTCTTGCCGACATATTCCGGGGTGCGACCGACCATCAAGCCGGCGACAAACACGGCGAGGATGGCGAACAGCAGGAAGCCATATATGCCCGCGCCGACGCCGCCGACCACGACTTCGCCCAACTGCATGTTGAACAGCGGGACCAGGCCGCCGAGAGCGGTGAAGCTGTCATGCATGGCATTGACCGCGCCGCAGCTTGCCGCCGTGGTGATGACGGAGAAGAGGGCGGAGGCGGCTATGCCGAACCGTACCTCCTTCCCCTCCATATTGCCGCCGGGCACTCCCAGATGGTGGAGGATGGGGTTGCCCGCCGCCTCCTGCCAATAGGTGACGGCCACGCCGGCGAGGAACAGGACCATCATCGCGGCAAGGATGGCCCATCCCTGGCGCACATTGCCGACCGCCTTGCCGAAGGTGTAGGTGAGGCCGACGCCGATTGCGAAGATCGAGAGCATCTGCACGAAATTGGTGATGGCGGTCGGATTCTCGAACGGATGGGCGCTGTTGGCGTTGAAGAAGCCGCCGCCGTTGGTGCCCAGCATCTTGATCGCCTCCTGTCCCGCGACCGGGCCCAAAGCGAGGGTCTGCTTCGCGCCTTCCAGCGTCGTGATGTCGATCGACCCCGCCAGCGTCTGCGGCACGCCGCTCGCCATGTAGAAGATCGCGAGCACGACAGAGAGCGGCAACAGCAGGTAGAGCGTCACCCGCACCGTATCGGCCCAGAAATTGCCGATGGTGGCGCTGCTGCGCCGCGCGAAACCGCGGAACAACGCGAATGCGAGCGCAATGCCCGTCGCGGCCGAAAGGAAATTGTGGAGGGTGAGCGCCAGCATCTGGCTGAGATTCGACATGGTCGATTCCCCCGAATAGCTCTGCCAGTTGGTGTTCGAGGTGAAGCTGATCGCGGTGTTGAAGGCGAGATGCTCGTCAATCGCGCCCAGATGCTGCGGGTTGAGCGGCAGCACCGCCTGCATCCGCAGCAGCGCATAGGTGAGGAACAGCGCCACCGCGTTGAGGATCAGCATGTGCACGGCATAGCGGCGCCAGCCCTGCTCCTCCTGCGGGTCGATGCCGCAAAGGTGGTAGAAGCCGCGCTCCACCGGTCCGAGCACGGCATGAAGCGGCGTGCGGCGCCCTTCGTATAGCGCGAACAGCCACAGGCCGACCGGCTTTACCAGGACAAGCAGCAGGCCGACAAAGGCCGCGATCAGCAGCCATCCCTCAAAGGTCATGAAACGCCCTCCCTAAAAGCGTTCGGGCCGCGCAAGCACGGCGACCAGATAAAAGAGAAGGGCGATGGCGGTGAGCCCGGCGAGCCAGAGGTCGATGGTCATGACGCCGCTCCTCACGCCCGCTCGCACAGCGCGGCATAGCCGAGGCTGGCGACGAGAAGGAGGAGGATCAGGCCGATCCAGAGCATGTCTTGCATAAGAAAACTCCCGCAGTCGAAACTGTCGCGCAGGGGTGCGGGACGGGCTATCGTCTGCCGCAGGTCAATTAGGGCATGGCGGCGTTTGAAATCGAGACAGGGGAAATGAGCGAGGCATAGAAATTGCGTATGAAAATGATCTGCTGAAAATGATCGGCTGAAAATGATCTGCTTCTCAATCCAGCCCGCGCCGCGTCAGATGCCTTTCACTGCGGGGCACTCCCCTCCACGGCGTCATGGATCGAGCAACGGGATGACGGATATGGGGTCGTCATTGCAGATGGAAGGGAACGGTTCTTGTCCGGTGCGATTGTTGACGATGGCTGACCGCCGTTCCTGCCGCCACCAATGCGCCCATTGCGACGTCCGGTCCGGTCCGATCTTTTGGCGGCGCAAGATGCAGGTTCAGCGCAGAGGGAAAGGCTGCGCGCTCGACTGATTTTCCTGGCCTTGATGATTTTACCCGACACAGGAGACAAGCCGACACCATGACTGACACGCGTGCTCGCATCAACGCTATCGGGTGCGCCGTGCCCACGCTGGACATGCATGCGCCCTTCGTCCGATGGGCGACGGAGCAATTGGACGACCCGCACGACCGACGGCTGTTTCAGCGCATGGCGGAGCGATCCGGCATCGAACATCGCTGGTGCGTGCTGCCGTCCACGGCGGAGGGCGGGTCGCCGGTCGACCCTGGCGGCTTCTATGCAGGCGAAATGCCGCCGACCTCGCTGCGCATGCGCTGTTACGCCGATCACGCTCCCCGACTGGCGATGGATTCGATCGCCCGACTGAAGGCGCAGGTGCCGGTCGAGGGGATCAGCCATCTGGTGGTGGCAAGCTGCACCGGCTTCGTCGCTCCCGGCATAGACCAGATCATTGCCGAGCGGCTGGGCCTGGCCGATGTCGAGCGGACCCTGGTCGGCTTCATGGGCTGCTATGCCGCAGTTGCGGCGTTGCGCACGGCGCGGCATATCGTGCGGTCGGAGCCCGATGCGCGGGTGCTGGTGGTGACGGTCGAACTGTCTTCCCTGCATTTCCAGCCGGAACGGCAGATCGAACGGCTGTTGATGATGCTCCAGTTCGCGGATGGCGCGGCGGCCGCGCTGGTGACGGGAACCGGGGCGGGGATTGCGATCGACCGGCCCTTCTCGCTCAACCTTGCCGACTCGGCGGAACTGATCCGCTGGGACATAGGCGATAGCGGCTTTATCATGCATCTGTCCGGCGAGGTGCCGGGGCGCATTCAGGCGGCGCTGGCCGATCCCGCTGTGCGTCGTCGCCTTTGGGGCAGTGAGGATATGACGGCGATAGAGCGATGGGCGGTGCATGCCGGCGGCCGGTCGATCCTGGATGCGGTGGAGCAGGGACTGGACCTTGGCCGAAATGCCCTGGCCCCGTCGCGAAGCGTGCTGGCGAGGTTCGGGAACATGTCGTCTTCCACCCTGATGTTCATCCTGCAAGACATGCTGGAGGGTGCGGGACAGGGGGTGGCGCTCGCCTTCGGGCCGGGATTGGCGGCTGAGGGATTTCGCTTCGAAGGACTGGCATGACGTCGCGCTTGCCCGCGCTGGTCGTCGGTGGCGGGCCGGCAGGCGTGGCGGCGGCGATCGCCCTTGCGCGGGCGGGGGTGGACGTGCAGCTCGTCGACCGCCAGAGCGGCCCTCATGATAGCGTGTGCGGCGGTTTCCTTGGCTGGGATGCCCTGGCGGCATTGGGCGATCTGGGTCTTGACGCGCGCCTGTTGGGCGCGCGGCCGATCCAGCGATTGCGCCTGTTGGCGGACGGCCGGGAACTGGAACTGCCGCTGCCCCATGCGGCGGCGGGGCTGTCGCGGCGCACGCTGGACGAAGCACTGATCGGCCGTGCAGCGCAGGCTGGAGTTGTCATCCGGCGCGGCCGGGCAGTGCGTGCCGCCCATCCCGCAGAGCGCTCCATCCGGCTGGACGATGGCGAACATCTGAAGGGAGACGCGTTGTTCCTCGCGACGGGCAAGCATGAATTGCGCGGATTGGCGCGTGATCTTGCCCGGTACCGGGAGGCGCCATGCGTCGGGATACGCGCAACCCTTCCCGGCGGTGCGGACTTGGCGGGCGTGATCGAGATGCATCTGTTCGACGGCGGCTATGCAGGGTTGCTGTTGCAGGAGGATGGCTCCGCCAATTTCTGCCTGTCCGTTGCGCGGGACCGCCTATCGGATGGCGTCCCGGAGCTGATCCAGGCCATCATGAAGGAAGCGCCGCATCTGGCCGATCGCATGGCCGGAAAAATGCCGAACTCTTTCGAGGCGATTGCTGGCGTACCCTATGGCTGGCGCGCGACGGCGAATGTGCCGGGCATCTTCCGCATCGGGGATCAGGGCGCGGTGATTGCTTCCCTGGCAGGGGACGGCATCGCCATCGCGCTCCACAGTGGGGCGAGTGCGGCGCAGGCCTATCTGCGCGGCGGTGCGGAGGCGGCGATGGATTGGCAGGACGCATGGCGCCGCCGCAGCCGGCGGCCGCTGGCGATTGCCGAAGCGTTGCGTCACGGGGCGGCGGGACCACGGGGGCGCGGGCTGCTGATGCAGTTGCTGCGCTGGATGCCGGCCCTGGGCGCTCAGGCCGCGCTGTTCACCCGTATATCCGCTCCACGCACAGGCGGAAGGAAAAGCGTCGGATGATCCGGACATCGTCCAGGCTGACGCCGGACTGGGGCAATATTTTCGCCCAGTCGCCGGGACGGAAGGACCGGGCGATCGACAGCTTGCCATCCTCCCGGACGATGCGGTGGACGCGCAGCAGGCGCGCGAGCAGCGGAAAGCCCCAATAGGCAAAGCCGTGCCGGTGCAGGTCACAGATCAGCCAGCCCATGCGCGCTTCCGCCTCCATATGGCGCAGGAACGTCATCAACTGCGCGTCCGTCATATGATGCGTCACCTGGCTGGAGATGATGAAGTCGAATTGTTCGGGCTGGTCCAGATAGTCGCCGGCGCGATAGTCGATGAAGAGGTTGGGCGGCGTGGCTCGACGAGCCGCGGCAAGGCTCTTTTCATTGAGGTCGACGCCGATCAGTTCCGCTTCGATCCCCCGCCGCCGCGCCCAGCGCGCGACGGCACGCAGGACGTCGCCGTCGCCGAAGCCGACGTCGAGCAGGCGGAAATGCCGGGCCGAACCGATTGCGCGGTTCAGGAAAGCGATGGTGGGCCACGCCGTGAAGGTCCAGCGGTTCACGCGCGCGAGATCGTGCAGCACGCGCTCATAGACGGCGGGATCCAGGTCCGGCGCGTCCATCTGCTCTTCCTGCCGCGAACGGATTGAAAGATCTGCCACAAGCCCTCTCTTCTTTGCCTGCATCATAGCATATCTTCATGGGCGTGGAGGTGCATGCCATGGGATTATTCGCCGCGTTCCTGCTCCTGACGGCTGGAACCCAGCCAGCGTCCATCGAGGGGCAATGGCTGACGGAGGATCGGAAGGGCGTGGTGCAGATCGCGCCATGCGGGGGACAGATGTGCGGACGGATCGCGCGAGTGCTGGACAAGGGGCCGGGCGTGCCGGCGACCGACGTCAACAATCCTGAGCCGAAATTGCGCGGGGAGCCGATATTGGGCCTGCTCACCCTATGGGGTTTCCGCCGTGTCGGCGCGATGTGGAAGGATGGGCGCGCCTATGATCCCAAATCGGGGCGCAGCTACCGCGCGACGCTGGGGTTGAACCCGGATGGAACGCTCAAGCTGACGGGTTGCGTGTTGTTCATCTGCCAGTCGCAGCGCTGGACGCGGGTGCGTTAGAGGGATTTCCAAGCGGTGGATCGCTGGTCCGCACCCTTTTCCCAAAGGAAAATGCCATAGCGCATGGCGCCTGTGCGAAGCGCGACGATCAGGCGCGGCAGGCTTAGGATGAAGTCGCGGCTCCGGGTGCGAGGGTTGAAGGCGAGGCTTCGCAGCATCGGATCGTGGATCATCGCCAGTGCCAGTCGCCGCAGGCAGATGGTCCAGGTGCGGCGCACGCGGACGCTTGCATCCTCATAATCGCGCAGCACGAACCCCGCTCCGGCCGCGAGCGCCTCATAGTCCGTCCGGCTACCCATGCTGGGCAGCCGCCCCTCGCGACAGATGGGATGCAGGAGGTGGCGGATCTCCCATGGCCGCGCTCCTTCAACCTCCAGCCAGGCGCAGACGACCAGCCGCCCGCCGGGCCGCAATGTCCGCGCAGCCTCCGTGAAAAAGCGGGTCTTGTCGACCATATGTTCGGAACTTTCGATCGCATAGGCGCCGTCGAAACCCGCATCGGGCAGTTCATTGTGCAGCCAGTCGCGACGCAGGCAGGTGAAGCGGGAGAGCGCGCGCGCTTTTGCAACATTCTCCTGCACGGCGGAAAGGGTGAGGCCC
>Ga0307408_100001361_pt1 | contig 18250 bp, 13 predicted proteins | sample 322Cmetagenome_FD_202116 | JGI IMG/M metagenome (GOLD analysis project Ga0307408, IMG submission 202116) | Maize rhizosphere microbial communities from greenhouse at UC Davis, California, United States - 322HYB-C-3 | ecosystem: Host-associated > Plants > Roots > Rhizosphere > Soil | place... | reverse complement strand
GAAGTATCACCGTTGCCGGTATAGCGGAGCGTTCCCCCCAGACTGATGGAGGCCGCGACGCCAAGCGAACTCGGGGAGCCGGTATTGGTCAGGCTGACAATTTCCGTGGTGCCGTTATAGAGATTGGGAACCACGTCGAAATCATTGTCGGCCCGGGTGATGGAAAGGTTGCCGGTGCCCGTCTTGATGATGCCGGTATCCAGCGCGCCATTGTCGGCGACCTTCGAGTTGAGGACGAAATTTCCAGCGCCGATGAAGTTCATCGGCCGGATCGCGCCAATATCGTTGCGGATCACCGAAGTGGTCGCGGGAGTCGCACCGAGCGTCAGCGTGCCGGCCTGGCTTTCGACACCGTAGCCGCCGCCGGTCGCGTTGATGAGGATGCTTCCCTCCCAAGAATTGCTGCCGGAGACGCTGCGAAGCGACTGCATCACCCCGATGGCCGTGCCGCCGGCTGCGACATAGGACTTGCCCGAGGTGCGCAAGGTCTTGCTGGCATCAATGACCACGCCGCCGTCCAGTTCGATCAGGGCGGTCGCGCGGTTGAGGCCGGCGAGAGTGATGTTCTTGGCCGAGCCATTTGGCCCGAAGGCCAGGGAATTGGTGGCCCGCACAATGCCGACGCTGGTGGAGTCACCCGCGGTCAGATTCAGGTCACCGGTCCAGCCACTGGCCCCGGAAATGACAAGCGTGCCGCCGCCGGTCTTGCTCAAGCCGACCGCGCCATTCACGCCGCCGCTGAGTTCGGCGACGTTGGTATCCACCTGAAGGGTGCGCGCCGCGCCATTGAGGTTGATCGGATTGGCGAGCGTGAGCTTGCCGGTCGCCTGGGAATTATTGAGGACAAACGTGTTGGTGTTGATCGCGTTGTCGGTGCCGTTGGTTGCTGCGGCGAAGTTGTTGAAGAACGTCTCCGCGGCGCTGCCGCCGAAGTTGATCGAAAGGTCACCGCCCCGGGCGCTGAAGCCCATCGTGCGGCCGCTACTGCCGCCCGAACCGATCCGCAGTTGGCCGGCACCAATGCCGAGGGCGCGAGTGAAAGTGCCGTTCGTTTGCAACGTGCCGGGATCGGAGATCGCCATCTGGAGGTTCGCGGTGGCCGGAATCGTGCCGGGATCGAACCACAGCGAGCCGCCGGAGTGCTGATAGGCGCCGGTGCCGGTGTTGCCCGTATTGGTAAGGTGGATGCCTTCGTTGACCGCGTTGCGGAAGACGATGTTGTTGGCGTTGCCGGTGATCACGCCGTTGATGTCCAGCCGGGTCGCGGAGTTGTTCGAAATCCGGGCATTATTGAGAGTGACGGCGAGGGGTCCGTTGATGGAATTGACTCCCGTTCCCTCGCTGCGGATCGCTCCCGGAGGGGCATTGTTGCCGCCGGGGGAATTCAGGGTGATCGCGACGGTCGATGGCAGCGTGACCCCATTGGAAAGGCTCAAGTATTGGCCGGAGGTGGAAGTGCCATTGATTGCGATGGCCGTCATCCCGCCGATGGCAGTGTTGTTCCCGAGGACGACGCCGGCGCCATTGGTGCCGGTGACGTTTTGAAGGGTCAGCGTGCCGGTGATGGTGTTGTTTCCCGTCAGGGTGACCAACCCTGCCCCCGTCTTCGAGATGCCGTTGGATCCCGCCAAGGGCACCGAAATGGTGGGTGTCCGGTTGATGATATTAAGCACCGGGGCCACACCGCCATTGTCCAGGGTCAGGGGGCCGGTGCCGGAAAAGACCCAGCTATTGGTCAAAGTGGTGAGATCCCCGACCTGAAGCGTGCCGATGGTGACGGGCACGTCGAGGTTGACGACGTGATCGCCGGTAATGTCCAGCGTGCTGAAGTCGGCGGTGAAGGTAGCGCCGGACGCAGAGACAGCGCCAGCCCATTTGGTGGTGTCGCTCCAGTTGCCGGGACCATTGCTATTCCACGTGCCGCTGGCGGCATGGACGCTGCAAATTGGTGCGAAAAGGCCGAGCGCGAGCAGACGGCCGCGGGTACCGCGCGGGCGGGAGAATTGGGTTTTCATTGGGTATGTGACGGGTCTACACCGGCGGAAGGACGCATGGGTTTCTCCGCCGTTATCACATAGGGAAAAGGATTTTCCCCGAACCTCGGCAAGCGAATTCTGTATGACAACTACGCGCTACCTCTAAAGAGGTAGAGGATTTCCCGGAACGCCTCGTTTCCCGGTTCCTGCGGCCGGGCGACAAAAATTTGAATCGTTGTCCGTTTTGCGACGTTATAGAGGGTCACTCGTTATCAAGCCATGAAAGCAATCCCCGCCCTCTTCGCGCTCCTCGCGCTCGCCCTTCCCTGCTTTGCCGCGGACAAAAAGGATAAGGATCAGTCCAGCGCGTCCGTACCGGATGCCATCGTCAGCCAGGTCAAATGGGCTGAAGTCGTCAATGGAGCCCCTTTCGACAAGGAAGGCCTCGCCGGCAAAGTCGTCGTCGTCGAGGAGTGGGGTGTGAATTGCGGCCCCTGCATCGCGAGCCTGCCGGAAATGGCCAAGCTTGCGAAGCGCTACGACAAGAAGGGCCTCGTGGTCGTTGGCCTGGAGCGCCAAAACGGCACCAAGGATCAGATCCTCAAGCTCACCAAGCCTGCCCGCGTCGAGTATCCGGTGATGGCCGGCGGCTACAGCGGGGTTCCCAGCGAGGGCATCCCACACGCCATGGTGTACGGTGCCGATGGCAAGCTCGTCTGGCACGGTAGCCCGGCCAACGGCGAATTCGAGGACGCCGTGAAGGACGCCCTCAAGGCCGTGGCCAAGCCTGCGAAGTAACTCCCGCACTTGTTTTTCCAGACGCCGCTCCGGGCACACCGGGCGGCGTTTTTTCGTGCCCCGCTCGCACGTCATCATTCACGCTGCCCACGCCTCATGGATCCGGACACAAACGAGATCAATCCCTACGCCTCCCCCGCCGTCATCGAGGATCCGGCGACTGGCGCACTCCCGACTGATGCCGTCAGCAAGTACGGGCCTTACCGCGACAATCGCAAACTCGCTGCTTGGCTCGTTGGCCTGTTGGGGTTCGGCATTGTCCTCAGTTTTCTGCGAGGCGTGCTGAACCTTGCCTACACGCTCACCGACTTCGGCGCGGACCCGAAGCAGGTGTCGATGATCGAGGGCATCATGGGCGGCGTCGGCATGGTCGCGATCGCCACCATGATCGTCTTCGGCACGTGGATCGTCCGCTCGGCAAAAAACGCGTGGCTCTTCGCCGAGGTCACCCGCCTCCACTCACGGCTTGGTTTCCACGTGAAGCAGGCGGTTGTTGACGATGCCCCGGGCTGGGCTGTCGGCTGGTACTTCATTCCCATCGCCAGCCTGTGGAAACCTTACACGGCCATGCAAGACATCGTTGCCGCATCGACGATGCAGCAAGGGCCGCCAAGCTTCCTGCTGCCCACTTGGTGGACCCTGTGGATCGTCTCCACCGTGAGCGATAACGCCAGCGGCTTCCTCAACGACCCTGAGATGGTGGAAAGTCTCGGCTTCAAGGCGGTGGCGTGGACCGTGCTGTCCGGCATCAAAGTCGCGCTACATATCGTCGCGATCGTATTGGTCCGGAGCATCACCACCCTGCAGACCGATACCGCCACCGCGATGGCAGAAGCGCCGCCCGCAGACTTTCCGCCATCATGATCCCACGGCGCGGGGCTTGCCGGCGAGGAAGAGGAGTACATCAGCCCGTGCGATCGCGCCGGGGAAGTCTCCGTCCAGTCGTGTTACCGGCAGCCGGTCCATTTCCGCGCGACTTCACACTTCCGGATCGATCGGGCCGCAGGGAAGAGTCGGCGGCTCATCCTCGGTGGAATACATGCGATCGGTCACCGACTCCGCCCCTCCTGTCCAGTGGCCACGGCGAGTCCCAATAGCCATCCCAGCATCAAGATCGGTCGGATTTTCATCGGAGAATGGGTAAACCGACTAAACGCGGCGGCGGCTTTCTGCATTCATTCCCACGCGAAGAAAGCGCGGCCAAATCCGCAAATCCCCTGCGCATCATTCGCGTTTCCCCGACCCCAATCCCTGCTAGACCAAGCCCGCCATGTTCACCGACGCGCTCGCCAGCCACCTCCGCACGACGCTTTCCGACATCAACGCCGCCGGCCTCTACAAGCGCGAGCGCCTGATCGACTCGACCCAGAACTCGACCGTTCGCCTCAAGGATGGCCGCGAGGTGATCAACATGTGCGCCAACAATTACCTCGGGCTGGCCGACCACCCGGAGGTGGTGGCCGCGGCCAAGGCCTCGCTCGACCGCTGGGGCTTCGGCATGGCCAGCGTGCGCTTCATCTGCGGCACCCAGACGCTACACAAGCAGCTGGAAGAAAAGATCAGCCACTTCCTCGGCACCGAGGACACCATCCTTTACCCGAGCTGCTTCGATGCGAATGGCGGCCTTTTCGAAGTGCTGCTCACGGAGCAGGACGCGGTCATTTCCGATTCGCTCAACCACGCCTCGATCATCGACGGCGTGCGCCTCTGCAAGGCCAAGCGCTTTCGCTACGCGAACAACGACATGGCCGACCTGGAGGCCCAGCTTCAGGCCGCCGATGCCGCCGGCGCGCGCTTCAAGCTGATCACCACTGACGGCGTATTCTCGATGGATGGCATCATCTGCGACCTCGCGGCGGTGCACGCGCTCGCGGAGAAATACAACGCGCTCGTTCATTTCGACGACTGCCACTCGACCGGCTTCCTCGGGGCCCGTGGCCGCGGCACGCACGAGCACTGCGGCCTCTTCGGCAAGATCGACCTTACCACCGGCACACTGGGCAAGGCCCTCGGCGGTGCGTCCGGTGGCTACACTTCCGGCAAGAAGGAGATCATCGACCTGCTTCGCCAGCGTTCGCGGCCATACCTTTTCTCCAACACCATCGCCCCGCCGATCGTGGCGGCATCGCTGAAGGTCTTCGAAATGCTGGAAGCTTCCACCGAACTCGCCGACCGAGTGAAGGCGAACACGGAGTATTTCCGCAGCGCCATGGCCGGCACCGGCTTTACCATCGCGGGCAAGGATCACCCGATCTCACCGGTCATGCTAGGCGATGCCGCGCTCTCGCAAAAGTTCGCCGACAAGCTGTTGGAGAAGGGCGTCTATGCGATCGGCTTCTTCTTCCCGGTCGTCCCACAAGGCAAGGCGCGCATCCGCACCCAGATCAGCGCCGCGCACACAAAGGAGCAACTCGACAAGGGCATCGAGGCCTTCGTGGCGACGGGCAAGGAGCTCGGGGTAATCTGATCTTTCCAGGCGCGTTCGTGAGAACGTGGGAAGCAAGGGTAAAGAACCTCTCCTCCCGTGGCCTCCGCGCTGTCACCCGCGCGCCTACATTCAGGAGATCCGCGGCCGGCTCAGCACCTCCACGGCCTGCATCGCCGCGGCATTCCGGTTCTCGACGCCGAGCTTCTCGAAGATGTTTCCCATGTGCTGCTTCACCGTCTTCTCGCTCATGCCGAGAATGCCGGCGACGTCGCCGTTGCTCTTGCCCTGTGCGACCCACAAGAGCACTTCCGCCTCGCGATTGGTGAGGCCCATCAGGATCAGCGGCTCGTGGGTGGAGAAGTCGGGATGGAAGCCCGCGCCATTCGCGGTGGCGGCGGCTTGGACGCGGGCCTCGATCGCCTCGGCGCGGGCAAGCCGGGCTTCCACGGCGGCCAGCAGGTCCTCGCGCACCACGGGTTTCACGAGGTAGTCATCGGCACCAAAGTTCATGCCGATTCTCACGTCCGTCTTGTCGCTACGGGCAGTGAGGAAAATGAACGGCAGCGTGGCGGTCGCATCCTCGGTGCGCAGGGTCTGCACCACTCCGTGGCCGTCGAGCTCCGGCATCATCACGTCACAGATCACCAGGTGCGGGAGCTTTTGCCGCGCGGTATCCACACCCACCCGGCCGTTCTCTGCGGTCAGCACCTCGTAGCCCTCCATTTCCAGCATCAGGGCGATATTCCGCCGCATGGGGGCCTGGTCTTCGATGACGAGAATGCGTTTCATAGGGAGAGGCGACACCGCATCCTGCACGAAATACGTGAAAAGACCATCCGACTAAAGTCGGAGTGCTGGAATCGGCGGTCCGTGCCATGATGCGCGCGTGTTGGATCCCGAACAAAAACACCGCCTGCGCAAGACCTTCGCCCTCGTAGAACGCCAGTCCCACGTCGCCGCGCTGGTCTTCTATCAGCGCTTGTTCGAGATGGATCCCATGCTGCGGCCGCTGTTCAAGACGGACATCGAGCTCCAAGCCGCCAAGCTGATGGATATGCTGGCCTCGGCGCTGAGCCTGCTGGAAAAACCGGACGAGCTGACTGAGACGCTGGAAGAACTGGGAGCTCGCCACGTCACCTACGGCGTCAGAACCGAACACTACGACACGGTCGGCGAGGCCCTGGGGGCGATGCTCTCGACCGTGCTCGGCAAGGACTACACCGCCGAAACGCGCAAGGCGTGGACCGAACTCTATCAGCTCATCGCCACTACCATGCTGCGTGGCGCGGGAAGGGTGGCCAGGTAGGGCGGGGGCTCCCCTTGGCAAAGATTCGCGTTCCTTCACGGCCGTCCGCGGTTAAAACCCGGCCGCCGAATGCGCATCGACATCCTCACCCTCTTTCCCGAAATCGCCCTCGCCCCGTTGGGTGAGAGCATCATCCGCCGCGCACAGGACGCCGGGCTGGTGGAGATCCGCGCCCACAACATCCGCGACTGGTCCACCGACAAGCACAAGCGCACCGACGACACGCTCTGTGGCGGCGGCCAGGGGATGCTGATGATGCCGGGCCCGATCTTCGCCGCCGTGGAAGAACTGCGCACGCCGGAGACGAAGGTCATCCTGATGACGCCGCAGGGAAAGGTCTTCAAGCAGTCCATCGCCCGCGAGCTGTCGGAGGAAAAACACCTCATCCTGCTCTGCGGCCACTATGAGGGCGTGGATCACCGGGTGATCGAGGCGCTCGTCGATGTGGAGCTCTCGATCGGCGACTACGTGCTCACCAATGGCGCCATCGCCGCCGCGGTGGTGACGGACGCCATCGTGCGGCTGCTGCCCGGCGCGCTGGGGGACGAGCGGTCGCACCAGGACGAATCGTTTTCCGATCCCGGCCTGTTAGAGGCGCCAGCCTACACCCGGCCCATCGATTTCCGCGGGATGAAGGTGCCAGACGTGCTGACCTCCGGCCATCACGCAAAGATCGAGGCATGGAAGAAGGAAAAGGGGCTGGAACGCACCCGGCAGAATCGGCCGGATCTGCTGGAGCCCTGAGCCCGCTTGACTGTCAGTCGAAGGTGCCCGCGGAGCGCCGGTGATTTTCACCGCGCCGCCGGATGGTGACGAATTGTTCGCCCGTTCCTGCTTGCCACAAACGCGGGCGATACGCCGCCGGTCATCCAACCTCTTTTGCGACACTAAGACTCATCTCCGGCCTGCGTGCATGATGCACTGAAAGATTATTTAGGCATATTTAGTATGAAGTTTGATTGAATGCCGCAATTTGTTGATTACATAAGACCCCAATGTTGCGGGACGTGTTTTTCCCCGCGACCAGCCCTTCGAATCATGAAACGCACTACTGCACCCATCTGGCTCACCCTCGCGGTTGTCGCCAGCCCGCTTGTCCGGGCAGAAAATGCTCCTGCTCAAGCGCAGCCCGCACCGGCCCCCACCGCCGCCGTTTCCGATGCCGACGCCCTCGCCGGCCTTCAGAAGAATCTCGATACCATCAACAAAACGATCCGCGACGCCCGCAAGGAAGCAGTCGACACGGCCGCCCAGCGCGATGCCGCCCGGACCGAAGCCACCGCCCTGCGCGAGGCAAAGCAGCAGCTGGAGCAACAGCTCGCCGGCCTGAAGCAACAGCTCGGCAGCTCCAATCAGGAAATCTCCCGCTGGAAGGACAAGGCGGGCGTGCTTGAGAAGAAGCTCGGTGCCGGTGAAGAAGCCTACGCCAAGCTCGCCACCTTCCGCGACGAGATGAGTGCCGCGATGAAGGAATTCGCCACCCTCAAGGGTGACCTCGCCGGAGTTCGTAGCGAACTCCAGGCCCCGGCCGAGCGGGTCGCGCTGAAGAAGGAGGCGGAAAGCCTGAAGGCCGCCAATGCCGATCTCGCCAAGCGCGCTGAAGAGGAAGCCAAGGCACACGCCGGCACCAAGCAACGCCTGAGCACGAGCGAAAGCGCTCTCGCCAGCCTGAAGGAAACCTTCACAAAGCTCACCGCCGAAACCAAGGCCAAGGCCGAGGAACTCGCCAAGGTGATCCAGGAACGCAGCCAACTCACTGCCAAGCTGGCCGAGAAGGAAAAGGCCGTTGCCGAAAAGGATAAGGCTGTCGCTGCAGTCCAAGCCGAGGCCGAGGGCCTCAAGAAGGCAACCGCCACGGTTTCGAAGGAGCGTGACGAGGCCCGCGGCGAACTTACCCAGACCCGCGATGCGCTGGCACAACTCCAGAAGGAAGCCGCCCAACTCCGCGGCACCGTTGGACCGCTTGCCGCCGAGATCAAGGCTGCCAGGGAACAGACCGAACTCGCCACCGCAGCGATCCGTGAGGCGAATGTCTCGCGCAAGCGCGCTGAAGATGCCCAAGCCTCCCTCCAGAAGGAGCTGGCTTCGGTGAAGGGTGAACTCGCTTCCGCGGTGACCAATCGTGACGCGCTGCAGCAGCAGATCGCCGCGAAGGCCACGGAGATCGATAACCTCCGCAAGACGGTCGAGGAGCTCAACGCTCGCACCGCTCAAAAGGACTGAGTTAAAAAGCAGCAGACTTTTCCACGGCCGGAATCCTTTGGGTTCCGGCCGTTTTCGTTTTCGTCACCGCGACTCCTGACGAGTCCGGTAGGCCCGCGGCGAGCGACCGGTGACCTGCTTGAAGACGCGGGAAAAATACGCCTCGTCGCTGAAGCCGAGCGTCCGCGCGATCTCAGCGGATTTCAGCTCGGTGGAGTCGAGCATTCGGGCAGCCACGTTGACGAGCTGCTGCCGGTGATAGCGATGCGGAGCCACGCCGGAGTGCTCCTTGAACTTCCGGCGAAACGTCTCGTAGTTCATCCCCAGGTCGCGCGCCGCTTGGGCCGCGTCGGATTCCGGACGTGACAGAAGGCGGCATGCATCGGCGAACCAGCCGGGTGCGGCATCCCCTGCGGTGGGGACATCGCCGTGGCCTTCCAAGGCTTCGGCCAGCAGTTTTTGGAACGCGCAGAGCCGGGTCAGGCTGCCGGAGTTCTCCTCCTGCATCGCCCGCTTGAACTCCGCCAACCAACGTTCCGGATCCGCAAGCCGACCGGTTGGACGTCCGGGATCCAGCAAGCCCTGCCCGCGCCACGTCTCGAAAACCGGACCCTCGAACATCGCATACACCTCGTCCCAGCCACCGGGTTGATCGGGGCGATAAACGTGGCCGATTTCCGGGAAGACGAGGATCCAGTCGCCAGCCGAGAGGCTTCGTTCGCGGCCCCGTTCATCTTCGTAATGACCCTCCCCGCGGGTGACGATGACCAGCGCGTAGCGCCGCAGGTAGCGGAAGCGGGACATCCGGCCGCCGGAGTGGACGACCTCTCCCACTTCGACCAAGGAGCCCAGCGCCGTGTGGATCTGCTGCGCCCAAATTTTCCAACGGTGACCGCTCACTCCTGACCTTTATGGGTGACTTGCGCCCAAATCCCACAAGTTTTACCGTGATTATCCAAGTTCGGGAGAGTGAAAGAACGCGCTTTCCCGACGTATCGTCCGACCTCTGATGCGCCGCACCCTGTTCATTCTCGCGCCCCTCACGCTCCCGCTCCTCGGGGAGGAGCCTGTTGATTTCAATCGCGATATCCGGCCAATCCTCACCAAGAACTGCACGACCTGCCATGGCGGCGTGAAGCAGGCGGGCGAGACCTCTTTCATCTACCGCGAGGAAGCGCTCGGGAAGGGCGAGTCCGGCAAGACCATCGTGGTTCCCGGCGATCCGGCGGCGTCGGAGCTGGTCCGGCGCATCAAGAGCAGCGATCCGGATGAACGGATGCCCCCGCCGAAAGAGCACCCGCACCCCCTGGAGCCTCAGCAGGTGGCGCTGCTGGAGCGGTGGGTCAAGGAGGGCGCGAAGTGGGGCGAGCACTGGTCATTCCAGAAGCCCGAGGAGCCGCCGGTGCCTGCCCTGAAAAACGCGGCATGGCCGAAGACCGACCTCGATCGCCACGTGCTCGCGAAGCTGGAGGCGGAGAAACTCTCCCCCATGCCCGAGGCCCCGGCCGCCGAGTGGTTCCGGCGCGTGACGCTCGATCTCACCGGCTTGCCACCGACGCTCGAAGAGTGGGAAGCCTTCCAGCAAGCAGCCGCGACCAATCCGCAGTCCGCGATGGAAGCTGCGGTGGATCGCTTGCTCGCGTCGCCGCAGTTCGGCGAGCGCTGGGCCGCGATGTGGCTCGATCTGGCTCGCTACTCCGACACCACGGGCTTTGAGAAGGACCCGCACCGCGACATTTGGCCGTTCCGCGATTGGGTGATCCGCGCTCTGAACGCGGACATGCCGTTCGATGAATTCACTCGCAAGCAGCTCGCGGGTGATTTGTTAGAGAACCCCGAACCGGGCGACCTGATCGCCGCGGCTTTCCATCGCAATACGCAGAACAACACCGAAGGCGGCACCGACGACGAGGAGTATCGGACCGCCGCGGTGATGGACCGGGTGAACACGACCTGGACGGCGTGGAATGCGACCACCTTCGGGTGCATCCAGTGCCACTCGCACCCCTATGACCCCTTCCCTCACGACGATTACTACAAGTTCATGGCCTTCTTCGATAACAGCGAAGACAGCGACCTGAACAACGAGTTCCCCAAGACCAAGGCAGCGAACGATCCCGCCCAACAGGCGGAGGCGCAGCGCTTGGAAAAGGAGATCCGGGATCATCGCGAAGCAATCAACGAAGCGGCACTGGCGCTCGCCAAAGAGAGCAGCGGCTGGGAAACGGTGAAGGCGGAATCCGCCGCTGCATCGGCCGACACAGGCAAGCTGGAGCAGCAGGCTGATGGTGTTTTTCTCGCCGGCGGAACCAACCCGACTGCTACCACCTTCACCGTGACCATGCCTGCCTCGCGGCTGGGAGTGCTGCGGCTGGACATCCTGCCCATGAGTGATGACCCCGCGAAGTGGAGCGAGTTTGGCGCAGTGGTTACGAAGCTGGAGATTGATCGTATCTTGCCAGACGGCACGCGCCAGCCGGTGAAGCTGAAGGAGGTCGTCAGCGACTTCATCGCCGGCCCACTCGATCCGAATGGCGTGGTTCAAGGCGGCGGTGGTTTCGGGGATTACCCTGTGCTGCGCAGCCCGCGAACAGGATGGTTCGTTGCGGAAAAAGTGGAGGATTCACCACCGGAATCGAAGTTCGAGATCCGTCTCAAGCACGGCGTCACTTGCAATGAGACCCAAGGCTGCGTGATGCGAAAATTCCGCCTCGCCGTTTCTCCCGATGACCGGCTGACCAACTTCGTGATGAGCCCGGAACGGGCCGCTGCGTGGATTGCCCACGGCCAGCTCAAGCAGGCCTACAATGCCATCCCCGGCACGATGATCCCGGTGATGCAGGAACGCCTTCCAGACGCCACGCGCGATACCCGTGTCTTCAATCGCGGCAACCGCATGACCAAGGACAAGTCGGTTCAGCCGGCGATCCCCGCGCTCACCGGTGGGCCGAAGAAGGACGGGCGTCAGACACGCCTCGACCTCGCCACTTGGCTCACCGGGCCGGAGAATCCGCTCGCCGCGCGTGTGCTGGCGAACCGTTTATGGGCCGAGCTGTTCGGTATCGGCATCGTGGAAACACAGGAAGACTTCGGCAGCTCCGGCTTGCCGCCCGCGAACCAGCCCTTGCTCGATCACTTGGCGCTGCGTTTACGCGATCACCACCACTGGCACCCCAAGCCATTCCTCCGCGAGTTAGTACTATCGGCATCGTACCGGCAGTCATCAAAGGCCACACCTGCGGCGCTGGAGCATGATCCGAAGAACCAACTCGCCTCCCGCGGCCCACGTCAGCGGCTGTCGGCGGAAATGGTTCGCGATCAGGCGCTGCTCGTCTCAGGCCTTCTCTCGCGCAAGCAATTCGGCAAGCCGGTCTATCCGCCCCAGCCGGAGGGTGTGTGGAAGTCCGTTTACAGCGGCGCCAAGTGGGACACCTCGCAGGGCGAAGATCGCTACCGCCGCGCGCTCTACACCTACGCGAAGCGCACCAGCGGCTACCCGGCATTCCTCACCTTCGATGCGCCAACCCGCGACGTCTGCTCGGCGCGCCGCATTTCGACCAACACGCCGCTGCAAGCGCTAGTGACGTTGAATGACCCCGCCTACATCGAACTCGCACAGGCCTTCGCGAAGCGGATGGAGGGCGCGAGCGTCGAAGAACGCCTGGCGCGCGGCTACAAGATGCTGACGCTTCAAGACGCACCGCAACCTGTAGTCGCCACGCTTGCAAGGCTCCACGCCGAAGCGAAAGCGGACTACGAGAAAGCTCCCGAGGAATCCGCCAAGCTCGCTCCCACGCCGGATGAAGCCGCATTGGTGCTCGTCGCAAACACCCTGCTCAACTCCGACATCGCTCTCACCCGATGAACGTTTTCCAACAACTTCACCTCGACCGCGCTCGACATCTCACACGGCGGCATTTCCTGCAAAACTGCTCGGTCGGTCTTGGCGGGATGTGGCTTGGCTCGCAGGCATTCGGTGCGGCGCTGAAGAAGGATCCCGCCAATCCCTTGCGTCCGGATCTTTCGCACTTCGCGCCAAAGGCGAAGCGGGTGATCTACCTTCACATGGCCGGCTCGCCGAGCCAGCTCGAGCTCTTCGATTACAAGCCGGAGCTCGCCAAGCTGGATGGCAAGGAGTGCCCCAAGGAGTTCCTCGAGGGCAAGCAGTTCGCCTTTATCCAAGGCGTGCCGAAGATGCTCGGCTCGCAGTTCCCCTTCCATCAAGCAGGCCAAAGCGGGCAGTGGATCTCCGATCGGATGCCGCAGTTCGAGCAAGTGATCGATGAGGTCTGTTTCATCAAATCGATGTGGACGGACCAGTTCAACCACGGCCCGGCCCAGCTCCTGATGCACACCGGCAGCCAGATCCCCGGCTCCCCATCGGCGGGCGCTTGGGCGACCTATGGTCTCGGCTCGGAGAATTCGAACCTGCCCGGCTTCATTGTTCTCACTTCGGGTGGCAAGAATCCGGACGCAGGCAAGTCCGTCTGGGGCGCGGGCTATCTGCCCAGCGTCTATCAGGGCGTGCAGTGCCGTTCACAGGGCGAGCCGGTGCTTTACCTCAGCAATCCCGATGGTGTCTCGCAGGCGCTCCGCCGCAGAACGCTCGATGCGCTCAATGACCTGAATCAACGCGTCGCCACCGACTTCGGCGACCCGGAGACGGTTACCCGGATTGCGCAGTATGAGATGGCCTTCCGCATGCAGATCCACGCCTCGGATGCCTTCGACCTGAAGCAGGAAACGGATGCGACGCACAAGCTCTACGGCACCAAGCCGGGCCAGGAATCCTTCGCGAACAACTGCCTGCTCGCCCGACGTCTGGCCGAGCGCGGTGTCCGCTTCATCCAGCTCTTCGACTGGGGCTGGGACTCGCACGGCACGGACAAGAGCACCGACCTCAAGCAGGGCTTCGTCGACAAGTGCGACCAGATCGACCAGCCGATCGCCGCCCTACTGAAGGACCTGAAGCAACGCGGCCTGTTAGAAGAAACGCTGGTCATCTGGAGCGGCGAATTCGGTCGCACGCCGATGCGTGAGAACCGCGGCGGCGTCGAGATGCCATTCGTCGGCCGCGATCACCACACGGGGGCATTCACCCTCTGGTGCGCCGGGGGCGGCGTGAAGCGCGGCTTCTCTTATGGCGAGACCGATCCGGTCGGCTACGAGGCGATCGTCGACAAGGTCAGCGCCCACGATTTCCACGCGACGCTGATGACGCTGCTGGGCTTCGATCACAAGAAGCTGACTTATCCCTTCCAAGGACTCGATCAGCGCCTCTCGAACGTCACCAAGCCCTCGCGGGTTGTGAAGGACATCTTCGCCTGAGAAAGCAGATAGGCCGGAAGAAGATGGGGTTTCGGTGCACGAAAATCCTTGGCGCGCACCATGCCGGGACGGTTCCCTTGCTGGCGTGTCCCTCACCTCGCACACCGCCCCACTCACCGCCGTCCAAGCCGCCCGGCTGAAGGAGGTGCTGGAGGAACGCGGCTATGAGTTCGAGGCGAAGCCCTACACGCTCTTCGCAGCCAAGAAGGGCAAGCTGAACGTGGCAGTTTATGAAAAGGGCCCGAAGGTGCTGGTGCAGGGGAAGGACACCGAGGATTTCATCCGCTTCATCCTCGAGCCCGAAGTGCTCGGCGAGGCCAAGCTCGGCTACGAGGAAGAGCTGGATCCCGAGATGTTCGCCCCGCACTTCGGCATCGATGAAAGCGGCAAGGGTGATTATTTCGGCCCGCTGGTCATCGCCGGTGTCTATACCGATGCGCCCGTTGTCCGTGCGCTGATGGCTGCTGGCGTGATGGATTCGAAGCGGATCTCCAGCGCCAAGCGCATCCGCGACCTTGCCGCCAAGATCCGCGAGGTCCCGGGCGTCGCGACCTCGGTCGTGGCCATCGGCCCGGAGCGCTACAATGAAATGTTCAGCTCCTTCGGCAACCTCAACCGGCTGCTCGCGTGGGGTCATGCCAAGGTGATTGCAAATCTTGCAGGCCAGCGGCCGCAGTGCCCACGCGCGCTGAGCGACCAATTCGCCCGGCCCGAGGTGCTGGCGCGCGCCTTGAAGCAGCAGGATATTTCCCTCCAGCTCGACCAGCGGACCAAGGGCGAATCGGACATTGCCGTTGCTGCAGCGTCGATTCTGGCCCGCGAGCGATTCGTGGAGTGGATGGACAAATCCTCGGCGGCAGGCGGGATCGTGCTACCACTGGGGGCTTCCACCGCAGTAATCGAGGCCGCCAAACAGGTCGTGGCCAAGCACGGAATGGAAGCGCTTGGCAAGGTTGCAAAACTGCATTTCAAGACTACGTCAGCGGTCATCGGCGATTCAAACGGCGCTGGCATGGATTCCGCATGAAATTTCGCGTTTTTTTCGCGGGACAAAGACCGCGCTCTGTGGTGTCCAATCCCCCGCCGCACGCAACACCACTTCACCCGTAAAGCCATGGCTACCATCACCAAACGCGAGCTCGTCATCAAAATCTCCAACGAAACCGGCCTCACCCAGCAGCAGGTGTTTGACGTGATCCAAAAGACTCTCGATTCCATCACTGATTCCCTCTCCAACGGCGACACCGTGGTAATGCGGAATTTCGGCGCCTTCCAAGTGAAGGAAACCAAGGCCAAGATCGGCCGCAACCCGAAGGATCCGGACAAGGACGTGCCGATCCCCGCCCGCGCCGTGGTCAAGTTCAAGCCCGGCAAGGAAATGAAGGAGCAGGTGGCCCGCACCCTCCCGATGATCCGCGAGCGCGACAAGTAATGCCCGATTTCTCACGCCGGAGGACGCCTGATGCCGGCCCGAATGTGGGCCGCTGGGTGCTTCTCCGGCTTTTGCCGTTTCTGCTGCTGGCCTCCTGCGCCTATCCGGGCGGAGACTATCGGGGCTATCAGACCAAGTCCTACCACGTCCGCGGGCAGACCTATCACCCGATGGATGTGGACCAGGCGATCCAGCATCAGGAGACCGGGACGGCCTCGTGGTACAATGAATCCAGCTTCTTCGGCCTCAAGCGTGGCCAGACTTCTCTCGGCGAGAAGGTCATGCCGTGGCATCTGATCGCCGCGCATAAGACGCTGCCCCTGCCCTGCATGGTGCAGGTGACCAATCTCCAGAACGGCAAGTCGGTGAAATGCCGAGTGAATGATCGCGGGCCCTTCATCGGTGACCGCATCATCGATCTCTCGCCCCGCGCCGCGAAAAAGATCGGCTTCAGGGACCAGGGACTCGCCGAAGTGGAAGTGAAAGTCCTCTCCGTGGGCGACGGCAGCTACAAGCGCAGCGCCAAGCGGAAGTGGTTTTTCGGGCTGTTTTGACCGAGTGACGAAAATTTCACGCGCTTAAGCCGGGCTTAATCTGCCCCGGTGCATGGTGGCGGCTTATGGAGCCGAAGCACCTGATTCTGCGGGCCGCCAGTGCGCTGCTGTTCGCCGCCACCGCCCACGGGGCCGACCGAGACTATCTGGAGGACGCCGATTTCCCGAAGACGGTCACCATCGCTTTCAATGGCACTGCCGCCACTGTTTCGAGCGTTTCGGGAGTGACGGTGACGCGCGGGACGCAGCAATCGCATGTGATCGTTCAATCGACCGCCCCTGGCGTGCAGTTCGTGCTGAGCGGTAGTTCCACGGACGGCTACTTGGAAATCACCAGCGCCTCGCCGACCAAGGTGCTGCTCAATGGCGTTTCACTCGTGAGTTCGAATGGCCCGGCATTGTCGACGCTTTCTCCGGAGCGGAATCACATCGTGCTCGCAGCGGGCAGCACCAATACCCTGTCGGATTCTGCGACCTCCACCCGCACCGGGACCGCCACGCTCTATGGCACTGGCCCACTGATCGTTTCCGGCTCCGGCAGTCTCTCCGTGGCAGGGCTGAAGTCTCATGCGATTGCCAGCGCCGACTACTATCGATCGCTCGGTGGCGACGTGAAGGTCACCGCCGCGGTAAAGGACGGCATTCACGTGAACGATTGGTTTCGCATGGACCAGGGCTGGCTCTCCATCACTGCCAGCGGCGATGGCATTGATGCGGATACCGGCTTCATCACGGTCAACGGCGGCCACATTTCCGTCCGCAGCACGGTCGACGACACGAAAGGCCTGAAGTGCGATGGCACCCTGACCGTAAACGGTGGCAACCTCTCTCTAACCGTCGATGGCGTGCAGTCGAAGGCACTCTCCAGCAAAAGCGACCTGAGCGTCTTCGGCGGCAGCGTGGCGGTGAACATGGCCGGGGCTGTCCTGCTTCAGACGGTGACCGGCACCACGACCTACACCGATCCCTCCTACAGCACTGGCCTCAAGACGGACGGAAATCTCGTCGTCGGCGGCGGTAGCGTGACCGTGACTCACACGGGACTCGCCGGCAAAGGACTCTCAGCCGGTGGCAATCTCACCATATCCGGGGGCACCGTGGACGTGATGGTGAGCGGTGGCGAGACTGCGAGCTACACGAACTCTGCCGGGGTCGCCGACACCGCCGCGGCTGATTGCCTTACCGCAAGTGGAACTCTCAGCATCACTGCTGGCACCGTGATCGCACGCGCGACCGGCACCTCGGGCGATTGTTTATCGGCCAATGGCGCAGTGGCCATTTCGGGAGGCATTCTCGACGTCACCGTGGCTGGCGTTTCGGGGGACGGCATCTCCTCGGATCTGACGCTCGGCGTCACTGGTGGCACGCTGGTCTTCACCGGCAAAGGCAATCAATCCAAGGCGCTGAAGAGCACAGGTGCGATGAATCTGGCGGGCGGCACGATGACCTTCACGATGTCCGGCGCGGTCGTCTTGGAGACTGTGTCCAGCGGCCGCTACAACCCCGCCTACTGCACGGCGGTGAAGTGCGACTCGAACCTCACGATCTCGAACGGCTCGATCACCATCACCCACAGCGGCCAGGCGGGAAAAGGCATCTCGGCGAACGGCAATCTCGTCATGACCGGCGGCACGATCACGGTGAACAACAGCGGTGCGAACACCTCGTCTTACACCAACTCTTCCGGCACGCTCGATATGGCCGGCGCCGATTGCATGACGGCCGATGGCAATCTCACGATTACCGGCGGCACGATCAACGCTACCACCAGTGGCAACGCAGGGGACTCGATCTCATGCGACGGGGTCGCCAGCATTGGCACCGCAGGTGTTTCCGCCACGCCATCGGTCACGGCCCGCACTACCGGCGCGCGGGTGCTGCTTTCGGGAAGCGGCATGAGCGCCGACTACGTGAATCCAAAAGCCCTGCGCGCGGAAGGGAATTTCAACATCCTCGGTGGGCTGATCACCGCCTCCACCTCGCAGAACGGTGGCGAGGGCATCGAGAGCAAGGCCACGCTCACGATCTCCGGCGGCACGGTCGACGTCACGTCCTACGATGACGGCCTCAATGCCACCACCCGCATCGCAATCAGCGGTGGCTCGGTCTACTGCTACAGCGCGAACAACGACGGCATCGATTCAAACGGCACCTTCGCGATGAGCGGCGGCGTCATCGTCACCTCCGGGTCGACCTCGCCGGAAGAAGGCTTCGACTGCGACAGCA
>Ga0307408_100001360_pt1 | contig 18267 bp, 15 predicted proteins | sample 322Cmetagenome_FD_202116 | JGI IMG/M metagenome (GOLD analysis project Ga0307408, IMG submission 202116) | Maize rhizosphere microbial communities from greenhouse at UC Davis, California, United States - 322HYB-C-3 | ecosystem: Host-associated > Plants > Roots > Rhizosphere > Soil | place... | reverse complement strand
TGAGGTTGTTGGACGATTAAGCAGCCAGAGCTGATTTAGCCTTCGCAACAACAGCAGCAAAAGCTGCTTTGTCGTACACAGCCAGATCAGCCAGTACACGACGGTCGAGAACGATGCTCGCCTTTTTCAAGCCAGCGATCAATTGGCTGTAGGACAAGCCTTCAGCGCGAGATTGGGCATTGATACGAGTAATCCACAGAGCACGGAAATTACGCTTTTTAACGCGACGATCGCGGTAAGCATATTGACCAGCTTTGATAACCGCTTGCTTGGCAACACGGAATGTACGCGAACGTGCACCGTAGTAACCTTTAGCAGCTTTTAATACTTTCTTGTGACGACGACGCGCCTCTACACCACGCTTAACACGGGCCATATTTCTATCCTCTCAAAATTCGCAATTAGCGCTGATTAATTAGCACGGAACAAACGTTTTACGCGTGGTACGTCAACGGCATCAACGATGCTGGTGCCGCGCAATTGGCGCTTACGTTTGGTGGTCATTTTGGTCAGGATGTGGCTCTTGTTAGCGTGTTTGAACTTGTAACCTGCGCCAGTCTTTTTGAAGCGCTTTGAGGCGCCACTGTGTACTTTAGCTTTAGTTGCCATGTGATAAAACTCCACACATTTAGGTAAATAATATTAATAATCAAGGCAGCTAAAAGCCCGACTATTTTCTCTTTTTGGGGGCGATAACCATAGTGAGCTGCTTACCTTCCATCTTGGCAGCCTGCTCAACGGTACCCATCTCAGCCAGGTCGGTCTCGATGCGCTGCATCATTTCCATCCCCAGCTCTTGGTGGGCGAGCTCGCGGCCGCGGAACTTTAACGTTACCTTGGCCTTATCCCCATGCTCCAGGAAGCGCATCAGAGCCTTTAATTTGACCTGATAATCTGCTTCCTCCGTCCCTGGGCGAAACTTCATTTCCTTCACCAGCTGCTGCTTTTGTTTCTTTTTAGCAGCGGCTTTGGTTTTCTTGATTTCAAACAGATGCTTGCCGTAATCCATAATCTTGCAGACTATTGGATCGCTATCAGCAACGATCTCCACCAGGTCAAGAGTAGCGGCTTGCGCCTGAGCCAGTGCATCGCTCAGTGCGACTATACCGACCTGCTCACCCTCTGCGTTGATTAAACGAACCTGCTTGGCTTCGATCTGATCGTTGATCCGCGCTTTTTTAGAATTGCCTTTGGCCGCGGGAGCGTTATCTCGTTTGATAGTTGTATCTCCAAATAATTAATAGGAACGAATCTTTTGCTTTTTGCACTTATCAGGCAGAAATATTTCGGCCTCGACGCGCTATATCGGCGGTCAAGTGCGCGATGAAAGCTTCCAGAGTCATTACACCCAAATCTTCTCCGTCCCTTGTGCGAACTGCAAGTGATTGATTTTCAACCTCTTTATCGCCAATGACGAGCAGGTAGGGTACCCGCTGAATTGTGTGCTCGCGGATTTTAAAGCCGATCTTCTCGTTTCTCAAGTCCGGAATTACACGAATGCCTTTTTCACGCAGGGTTTTTTCCACTAATTTGACGTAATCGGCCTGGTTATCGGTGATATTCATGACCGCAACCTGGGCTGGCGCCAACCATACAGGGAAAGAACCCTCGTAATGTTCGATCAGGATTCCGAGGAACCTTTCGAAGGAGCCGAGGATAGCACGATGTAGCATCACCGGACGCTTGCGCACATTGTCTTCAGCAACATATTCCGCATCCAGCCGCTCGGGCAATACATAATCCAGCTGAATAGTGCCGCACTGCCACGAGCGGCCAAGCGCATCCTTAATCTGATATTCGATCTTGGGGCCATAGAAAGCACCCTCACCTGGCAGCTCTTCCCACTCAAGACCGGCAGCGCGCAATGCAGTACGCAAACCCTCTTCCGCTTTATTCCAGGTTTCCAGCGTACCGGCGTATTTTTCCGGGCGCAGGGACAGTTTTACGGCGATATCGGTAAAACCAAAATCGTCATAAATCGACTTGAGCATCTGGTTAAAAGAAGCAACCTCACCGACGACTTGCTCCTCAGTACAGAAGATGTGCGCATCGTCCTGCACAAAACCACGCACACGCATAATGCCGTGCAGCGCACCTGAGGCCTCATTACGATGGCAGGAACCGAATTCCGCCAGACGTAATGGCAAATCTTTGTGCGAACGCAGGCCGTGATTGAAGATCTGGATATGACCGGGGCAGTTCATCGGCTTGACCGCAAAGTCGCGCTTCTCCGACTCAGTGGTAAACATGTTGTCGCGATAGTTTTCCCAGTGACCAGACTTCTCCCACAGGGTGCGATCCATAATCAGCGGCGTTCTGACTTCCTGATAGCCCCAGTCGTTTTGTTTGGTACGCATGTACTGTTCGATCTGTTGCCACAGAGTCCAGCCCTTGGGATGCCAGAACACCATGCCCGGTGCTTCATCTTGTAGATGGAACAAATCAAACTTCTTCGCCAGTTTGCGATGGTCGCGCTTGGCCGCTTCTTCAAGCAGATTCAAATAAGCTTTTAATTGTTTGGCATCGGCAAAGGCAGTGCCATAGATGCGCTGCAACATTTTGTTGTTGGAATCGCCACGCCAGTAGGCGCCCGACGTACGCATCAATTTAAAATTCAGGCAAAAACGCATGTTGGGCACGTGCGGGCCACGGCACATATCTACGTATTCTTCATGGTGATACAGACCCGGTGTTGCATCTTTAGGCACGTCGCGATCCAGGATCTCCAGCTTGTAAGTCTCACCGCGCGCTGTGAACACGTCATAGGCCTCTTGCCAGCTGACTTTCTTTTTCACTACGTCATATTCGGTTTTGGCCAATTCCAGCATGCGCGCTTCCAGACGAGCGATATCCTCGTCAGTCAGCTTTTGCTCCAGGTCGATGTCGTAATAAAAGCCATTGTCGATGGTTGGGCCGATAGCCATTTTTACATCGGGGAACAGTTGTTTAATCGCATGGCCGAGCAAGTGCGCACAGGAGTGACGAATAATTTCCAAACCGTCTTCGTCTTTCGGGGTAAAAATCACCAGGTCCGCATCTTCAGTAATCAGGTCGTGTGCATCAACACGCTGGCCGTTGACGCGACCACCAAGGGTAGCTTTAGCCAAACCAGCGCCGATAGACGCAGCAACTTCATAAACAGAGACGGGGTTATCGAAAGGACGTTTGGAACCGTCGGGAAGAGTAATTACAGGCATGATGTATCCTTTTTCAGTGGTGACCCCTACGAAAGGTCACATGATTTAAATAGGGTAATAAAGTACGAAATAGCCGATTCCGCACCTACGATTGTGCGGGTCGGCGAGTATAGGGGAGCTTGAGGAGCCGAGGCAACCTCAGCGGGATGACAAGATCAGTCCGCGTTTGCGCCATTTAAGTGCCGCAACGAATAGCGTGAACAGCAAACAAGCAGCCAAGGCGATTAATACTTCGCGTAAGTGAGGCGAAAAAATCACCGTATAGCCCTGCCCTTTGATCAGCGATGAAAAACTCGATACTGCAAAAGGCATCCAGAATAAGCGGAATGTCTGCCAGGGATTAGCAAAGGGCGATTGGCCATTGCTGACACTCAACATCAAGGCAATACCAATCACCACACTGATTCCCAGCGCATTAATCCAGATTTTGGGATTGGGATCAAAATGAAAATAAACGGTAACGCAATACCAGATCAGGTAATACCAGAGGATCATTTTGCCCGCTTGAAGCCGGGCAAAATAAGAAAGGATAAAAGCCATATCAATCAAAACCAGAAAATTATCGGGACATCAGACATGCAGCATAAAAAATGCCATTTCCAACAGTTGACTCGATAATTTTAGATCCGCAAGGCTACAGTGATTGCTCCGAAATTTTTCCTGGCAGTTTGGCTTTTGTTTGGCTCCGTATCCGACTGATATGACAAACCAACACTCGCACGCTCCCATGCGTAAGTGAAACCAGCCATTAACGAATATTGATAATGCTCCAGGCCTTTGGAGGCAGTTCTACCAAAATCATTGCCATCAACGAGGATTTGGTTGTGCACGTAATTCCCCGATCCCCCCAGGTAAACATACCAACCTTCAGAAGCTGCTATGGGTGTGCTTATGCGGCTGGATAAAAAACCCATCGTTGAATAGCTACGTGCGAGGTCGCTGCCAACACGCAAGAAAACTCCTGCACCGGCGAGCGATTCCAGATTTCCCACCGCCAAATCTGCTAACAACACCGCATCAAATGGGCTTGAATCTTCCGTCGAGAAACGCCACACCACTGTACGCTGTAACTGCCAGACAAATTCATCATCCAATTGATATTCCCAACCTCTAGGTTTATCAGCACCTACGACTTTATGCACAAATTTCTGCATCTCCTCAGCGCCAGACGATGGCCCCACTATGCCCACTAAAGTCGCAACATGATCGGCAAAATCATCTTTAACCACGACATAGGAAGAGCGCCAGTAGAGTAATCCGGCATAAGGGGCATCTGCCGGATCGGGAATTTCTTTCGTAATATCATCAGGGGTCACCATCGCCTGTCCAAGCGAATGCACTTTATAAGCGTAGGTCGGATCATCATCGAGCATCCATGCCAAAGGTAATGTCAGCAGCGGCGGTTGGGTAAGCCTCTCGCCTGCTTCATTGCGCTGGCGCCAGGAAAAATAGATCCCATTGGTGTAGCCGCCGCCATCCTTACCCGCCATAACATCGTTATCCCAGCTCGCAGAGATCCAATTCAATTCGGCGAAAGCAGGCTGGCTACCAAAGACCATTGCACCTAACAACAGGTAGCGCGCAACGATAGAAGATTGACCCAACAATATTGCAACCCTCGTTTTCATTAACGTCTCCCTTCAATAACAACAATTTTAAGAGGCATAGCGCTTGCCAAATAGCGCTTGCAAACATACCGCCATCCTAATTGTTTTAAATTTTTCCTTCTGTTGGATAGGGAACGGAAAAAAGCCCTCGCAATGGAGGGCTTCTTTGTATCGGCTGGGTGTTTTTTAGATTGTTAATTTACTTTTTCGGCATCCTGCTGCGCCAACTGCCAACCACCACCGAGCGCTTTATACAAATCTACTGCGGCATTCAAACGCGACAAACGCTGCAGCACCAATGAGTCTTGTGCCTGAAATAAACTGCGCTGCGCATCCAATAGCGATAACAAATCATCGGTACCCGCCCGGTAACGCGCTTCCGTCAAACGTAAACTGCGCTCGGCATTGGCAACAATTTCCAGCTGGCTGGTTTCCTGGCGCTGGCTAATATCAGCCGCCACCAGTGCGTTATCCACTTCCTGCAATGCCATTAAAATCGCTTTGTGATATTGCAACAACAATTCACTCTGGCGCGCTTCGCTCAAGCGTTTTTGATTCACCAACCGCCCGCCGTTAAACAGGGTTTGCGCCAATGACAATGTCCATCCGGATGTTTGTGTCGCCGGATTCAAACTGAATAATTCACTCGCGGTTTTTCCTGCATTTGCACCCAGGCTAATCCCCGGTAATAGCGCCGCACGTGCCGCATGGATATTCGCACTAGCCGCGCGTAAGTCTGCTTCACTCGCGGCTAAATCCGGGCGACGTGTTACCAGGTCTGCTGGTGTACCCGCTGCAATTTGCGGCACTTTCATCACTAACAATTTTTCTGCAGCGAGTGAAAATTCCTGTGGTGTTTTACCCAACAAAATTGCCAATGCCGACTGGGTTTGGCGCGCCTGCAATTCCAGCGGCAATAACGAAGAGCGCTGTGTCAGTAAATTGGTTTTTTGCTGTGCAACGTCTGCTGCCGTTGCAGCACCATTTTTGTAGCGCGCATCCACAATTTTTTGCACACGCTCGGCGATGGCAATATTTTTATGCGCCGTCGCAATACGCTCCTGTAGCGCCAACCACTGGAACCAGCCACTGGCGATAGCGGCTTTAACACTCAGGGTTGCAGCATCCTGATCGTAACGCGTAGCTTCATATCCCGCCTTGGCAGAAGTACGTTCGGCCGCAATACCCCCCCATAAATCCACCTCATAACTGATGTTGGCACCAACGCGAGTAGATTCACTGCGTGTATTGCTGCCACCATCCGGTTTGGAACGGGATTCACCGCTGGAAGCACTGGCGCTGAGCGAGGGAAACAAACTCGCATTCGCAATACGCATTTGTAATTCAGCTTGCTTTACACGCTCGGTGGAAATTAACAAATCCGGGCTTTGCTGTGCTGCTGCTTGCATCAACTCATTTAATGCCACTGATTGAAATGACTGCCACCAACGTGAATCTACCGCAATGGTTTCGCTGTCGGATTGCGGGGAGCCTACAGAATAATTGTCTGCATAATGAATATCCGGCTTTTGCACTGCGGTGGATGTGCAAGCCGTAATCAATAGTGATGCGATCACAAGGGACAGTGGTTTAAGCACTGATGCTTTCAGGTCGAACTGCATAACTATTACTCCGTCGCCAAGGCTGCAACCGGATCGAGACGAGCCGCTTTGCGCGCAGGCAAATAACCAAACAACAAACCCGTTAAAAACGCACAGCTGAACGCCATAATCACTGGCCCCACTGAATAGGCTACTGGCGTACCTAAATTGGCAATTAACATGGCCGTGCCCAAACCTATAACGACACCAATCACACCGCCGAGTGCAGACACCACCAGCGCTTCAATTAAAAACTGTTGCATGATGTTGCGCGTGCGTGCGCCAGTTGCCATACGCACGCCAATTTCGCGCGTTCGCTCAGTCACACTGACTAACATAATATTCATTACGCCAATACCGCCCACCAGCAGTGAAATTGCCGCAATAGAACCGAGCAAAAAGGTCATGGTATTTTGTGTTTCAGACACCATATCAATCAGCGATGACATACTGCGGATCTGGAAATCTTCGGTGCGGTGTCGCTCCATCATGAGTGCATGTACACGGGTTTGCACTTCATCCATATTGTTTTGATCATCAACCGAGATAGTAATATTGCGCAAAAACCGCTGGCCAATCACCCGCAAACTGCCAGTTTTAAATGGAACAAAAACTTTATCATCCTGATCTTGCCCGCCCGGATCAGCGCCGCGCTCACTCATTACACCGATAACCTGGAAGAGCACGTTATTGATAATAATAAATTCGCCGAGCGGATTTTTATCGGCAAATAATTTGGTGGCCACTGATTTACCCAACACCACTACCGTCGCGTAGTTTTTTTCATCCTCTGCCGTAAAAAATGTGCCGCTCACGACCGGCCATTTGCGCGCTTCGGGAAATTGCGCGGCAGTGGCATTGACTTCAGTGGCGTGATCGACATTACCGTAGCGCAGGGTAAAACTGCCATTGAGCTCGGGCAATGCCGCCGCAATATGCGGCAATTGTGCAATTGCATCAACATCCTCCGGCACCAGGGTAGTTATCTCACCCCGTCCACGCTGGTTGGGGCCGCCGGGGCGCACCAACAATAAATTGCTGCCCATAGCGCTGATGCTATCCACTACCGATTTTTTTGCGCCGTCGCCAATCGCCATTAATGCAATAACTGAAGCCACACCAATCACAATACCTAACAGCGTTAATACTGTGCGGAAAACATTGCTGCGCAGTGAGCGAAAGGCGGTTTTGGTCGCTTCCAGAATTTCCGTTTTAATTTTTGGTGCGCCATGCAACGCATGTTCTTCTGCGGGCAATTGCGTTGGAATAGTCGGGCCAGGATCAGCAATAATTTGACCGTCGCGGATCTCAATCAAGCGTTGGGCATGATGGGCAACTTCTGCATCATGGGTAATTAAAATAATGGTGTGGCCTTGTGCCGATAATTCTTTCAACAGGCGCATCACTTCTTTGCCGCTGTGGCTATCCAGCGCACCCGTCGGCTCATCCGCGAGAATTATTTGCCCACCATTCATCAGCGCACGCGCGATAGAAACACGCTGTTGCTGGCCACCGGATAATTGATTAGGGCGATGATGCAATCGCTCCTGTAAACCTAATGAACTTAATAATTGTGAGGAACGTTCACGGCGAGCTTCCGGCGTCATGCCCGAATAAGTTGCCGGCATTTCCACATTTTCACAGGCAGTAGCGCCTGCCAATAAGTTATAACTTTGGAATACGAAACCAAAAGCTTCACGGCGCAATTGCGCCAGGCCATCGGTATCGAGCGTGGCGACATTGGTACCATTAAATAAATAATCGCCGGTGCTGGCGCGATCAAGGCATCCAAGAATATTCATCAGGGTGGATTTACCCGAGCCTGACTGCCCCATAATCGCAACAAATTCACCGGGGTAAATTTCCAGATCAATGCCGTGCAATACCTGGGTTGCAATTTCACCATTGCGAAACGTTTTGGTAACGCCGGATAATTTGATCAGCGGCTGGATGGAATTAGCAGCGCCCATTAACGTCTACCCATACCCATGCCGGGGCCACCCATGCCCATGCCAGCAACCGGTTTTTGTTGGTTAGGGCGCGAGCTGCCGCTCACTACTTTTTCGCCTTCTTGCAAACCTTCAATAATTTGCGCTTGCACGCGATTGGTAACACCAACCAATACCTTGCGCTCTTCCATGTCACCATCGTCTTTCATTACTTTAACGATGGCAGGGCGTGCGCGATTTGCAGATTTATCCGCACCCTCTTTCATTTCATCGCGACGTCTTTTCCACTCTGCCTTTTGCTCTTCGGTTGGCGACGATGTATTTGCTCGATCTCCCTGTTTTTGATCGCCCTGTTTTTGATCACCTTGTTTTTGATCACCAAATGGCGGAGCAAAACTTAGCGCTGACATAGGCACTAACAATACATCTTTCGCGTGGGATTCGATAAAAAAGACCTGTGTACTCATTTGTGTCATCAGCACCCGGTTTTCATTGGGGACATCAAACAGCGCGTTATACAAAATCACATTGTTGAGAATTTCCGGTGTGGGTTGGATGCGATCAACCTTGCTATACCAGCGGCGCCCCTGGCTGCCGAGCGTGGTGAAATAGACCGGCATTTCTACACGCAATTTACCAATATCCGCTTCTGATACCTGGGTTTGTACGGTCATGGTGGAGAGATCAGCAACGCGCATAATCGTCGGCGCCATTTGGTTGGTATTGAGCGTTTGCCCTTGGCGCGAGGTGATCGACACCACTGTGCCGTCGATAGGGGAATAGATGCGGGCATAGTTCAGGTTGGCTGCCTCTACCCGCAAAGTAGATTCGGTTTGCTGGATTTGTGCTTGCAGGGATTTCAATTGTGCCTGGGCTGATTTTAAATTGGCCTCTGCTGTTTCAACCGATTCGGTGGTGGTCGCCTCTTCGCCCAGCAGATTTTTTTGTCGTTTGAAATTAATTTCTGCCAAGGTTAATTGCGCTTCACGCTCCTGCAATTGTGCTTGTTGGTTGCGCAACTGCGCGCGGGTTGCATCCACTTTAGCGGCATAGACAGTCGCATCGATTTCTGCCAGAAGATCACCGGCTTTTACTTCCGAACCCACATCAACATGTAACTTTTTTAACTGGCCAGATACCTGCGCGCCTACATCCACATAATCCCGTGGTTGCAAGGTACCAGTCGCAGTCACCAGGTGTTCAATATCGCCGCGCGTAACTGGCTCAGTGGTATAAACCACATCGGTCTCGTCACCGGCAAACACACTGCGCCACAGCAGCCCGACAATAATCAATATAAAAACCAGCAGTGCAATTACACCTAGGCGGGAGCGAAAAAAACGGTGTTTGGAAACAGGCAGATTCATAGTGTTATACCGCTAAACCCATCAGCAAAAAGCGCACGTTAAACTGGCGCGTTAATAGTGGCGGCGAGTATAACCCAAGCGCTGGATGGGGCTAGAAAAAAGCCAAGGGGATTAACAGTTATTGCACAATCGGGTGAAGGTTTTAATAGACATCGCGGCAATAGCGTTGCTCATCCGCCAGACGTTCAAGCCGGTCAGCCCCGAGGATTTGTGCAAGTGCATCATCAACTGCCTGCGCCATTCCCGTTAAGCTACCGCATACAAAAATAGCAGCGTCCTCATCGACCCAACGCAGGATTGCCTGCGCATTAGGCAGGAGCAAATCCTGCACGTATCGGGGTGCGTTGGTTACCGGATTGGACGCAGCATCGCGCGAAAACACCTTATCGACTCGCGTCAGTAATCCGGTGTGCTGCCAGCGCTGGATATCCGCATGAAAAAATTGATCAGCGGTTGCACTGCGTTCACCAAAAAACAGCCAGTGTTTAGCATTGCAGCGCGCAGGGTTGGCAATGTGCGCGCGTAAACCGGCGATGCCAGTGCCGTTGCCGATTAAAATAAGCGGGCGCGATGCATCGGGTGAATGAAAATGCGGATTGCTACGAATACGCAATTGGATGGCGCTGTTTAACGGCGCCTGTTCAGTGAGCCAACCTGACCCCAAACCCAGTTGGCCATTACCATCGCGCACCTGACGCACCAATAAATCGAGCGTGCCACCGCTGGGAACCGAGGCGATGGAATATTCGCGGTGCGGTAAATCAGGTGAATTACGTGGTCCTATTTCCACAATATCGCCCGCTTGCCATTGCGCATGTTCTGCTGTGCTGCAAGGTTGTAACTGCAGATGATAAACAGGGGCGCCGGGGCTTGCCGGATTAACGCATTCGCGCGCGATGATTTTCCAATGCTCGTATGCAGGTTTACTCCAATCACTAAAATGGGTATTGCCGGACAGTTGCCCAAGATAATATTGCCAATGGCGCAGCGCGCTTTCATCGAGCTGGTCAACTTCAATAATATCCGTTAAAAAATGGGCACCGCATTGATGAAGTTTATTATGCAGTTGATGTGCAAAACCACAGAAGTGTTGATAGCTTGAATCGCCTAATGCAAGTATGGCGATTTGCAGGTTCTGTAGCGATGTATTGTCTAACTGTGCAAGTGTGCGTGCAATAAATCGATTGCCATTATCTGGTGCTTCGCCTTCGCCGTAGGTGCTGACAATAAATAACGTGGTGGATATTAGCGTTAGCTGTGCGGGATTTATTTGGTTAAGTGGCAGAATCTGAACTGATTTTCCCGCTTGCTCAAGTTGATCGGCCGTTTGTTGGGCGATATTGAAAGCACTGCCGGTTTGGCTTGCGTAGCCGATTAAAATGTAATCTTCGGATTTAGTAGCAACAGAGCGAGAAATATGTTGCTTGCGCTGATAGTTTCGCCAGCATAGCCAGCAAAGAATTAGGTAGGAAAAAATAATTAGGCTAACGGCAAGATAGCGCACGACATTAAACTCGTTAAAAACATCTGGAGTTGGGGAGAGATGGACTCCCGCACTCACTCCGGGACGCGCCGTAAATACGTCCTTGTAGGCTCGGGCACAGCATCCATGCTGAGCACGGTCCCGCAGTAAATGCCGGAATCCATCTTTGCAGAAGCATTAATATTGTAGCTTCGTTCTTTTTTACTCGGGCAATACCTCAAAGGTTGCGGCGTAACTACCTGAGCGAACAGTTGCCGGTTTTTTGGCTTTTTCATCGCGATAATTCGCGTTTAACCAGTACATGCCTGCTTGTGGCCATGTAACAGAAATATTGCCTTTTTTATCAGATTCCACTTCGATTGCCGCTTGCTCGTTGCGGTAGCGCATGCCGCCGGGAATGATGGTGACTTTTACGCCCACCGCGGGTTTGCCATCTATCAAGAATTGAAAGCTCGCCGCTTCACCAGAAAATAAATCATTCGGATGAGTAACAGGAATTAATTCCAAACCTTGTTTGGTAGCTTTTAATACCGACTCAGTCGGTGAACCAGAAGTCACAAAGGTTTCCATGCGGCGAGAGAATTGTGACACTTCGAGATTTTTTGCCTGTTTAGGAACCATTTTATCGAAATCGGCAGGGTTGGCTTTTTCGCCGCGCCCAGGCCACATTTTGCGCTCGCCCGTTTCAGTTTCCCAACGCGCCATTAAACCGCTTGATGCTACGGCGATTTTATAAGTGCCTTTTTGTGGCAATTGCACATCAAATACACTGCGGAATTTTCCAGTAACGGCATTTTGCACTGGCAGTGTTGCGCCGTCGGGCGCAGTAACAACTATACCTTCGGTACGCATAGGCGCGTGATCGGCATGGAAAATATCGTTTGAAACGGCGGCATCAATACTCACCCAGGCATCGTCGCTGGAGAGCACAGTTGCACTCGGCAATAACCATGCACGATGCGCTTGGGCGGTTAAAGGCAAGCAAATAACAAGCGCGGTACAGAACGTAGTTTTAAAAAAATGATTCATTTACTGTTTCCTTCTATAGAAATTGAATTGGCAACGAAACGATTAATTTTTTGCGATTAGGGAGTGAGGGATAATTTCACTTCACCTAATTCTTTGCTGCCTTTTGCACTTTGGTTTGCAGCAGCCTTGGCTGGCCAAGTAAATGGAACCTTTACTACTTCACGCCCACCCACTTCACGCGCCGCTTCTACTATCAATACATAATTGCCGTTTTTTAATTTACCCAAAGGCGCTTTACCTTCTGTGAAGGTTACTGTGTGTTTGCCCGGGGCACGGGTTGCGCCGCTCACGCCATCAACCGGCATATCCGTATCGCGGCCAATACGACGCCACCATTGGCGCATATCTTTTAACCACTCTTCACCTTTATCACTTTTTTGGCCGCGCTCTTCAAGCTGATACCAGACCGCAAGATTGGTGCTCTCGCCTTTTTCATTTTCAATCCACAAAGCAACATAGGGCTCGTGATATTCAGCAACTTCCAGCACGGGCAATTCAACTGATACAGTCAACTCATCTGCAATAGCAGGAGTAACCGGGATTAACGCCATTGCTGTAAACAATGAGGAAACCAATAACCGCGAACGCATAATTAACCTCTACAAAAAATGTGTTATAGAAAAACGGTTGCCGTAATTCTTAATTTAAAAAACACTTAATTTAAAAGCACCTAATTAACAATAAAAATTAATGAACAAATAACAGAATCAAAACCCAGGGCAGCACCAACCCCAGACCTAGCATTGGCCAGGTTGCCGGGCGACCACTTGCATAGCGTTTTAACAAGAGCAATCCAGTGATGCAAAAAATAATGCAGAAGACGGCAAACACATCGATAAACCAGCTCCAGGCAACACCGGTATTGCGCCCTTTGTGTAAATCATTGAGATAGGAAATCCAACCGCGATCAGTGACTTCATACACCAATTCGCCACTCGCCAAATCAATACTTAACCAGGCATCGCCACCAGGGCGCGGCAGCGACAAATAAATCTCATCTTCATCCCATTCAGCCAATTGGTTGCCGACTGAAATATCCTGCGCTTGCGCAAGCCACTCGATTAACACCTCAGGCAATACTGCATTTTCTTCATCAGGGATATCGATCGCCGTGATAATCTCTGCCGGCACTTCTGCTTCCAAGGTAACAATTTCAGGCTTGGCTTTAATTTGTGCGGCGTGATTGAGTGTGATGCCGGTAATTGAAAACAACAACATGCCGACAAGACAAATCGCCGAGCTGATCCAATGCCATTCGCGCAGGCTGCCCAACCATAAACGACTGGATTTTTTTGCCACAACATTCATTAGACTTGCGCCCACTGCCGCAATAAATTGTGATAATGGCCAGTGAGGCCAACCAACTCATCTGTGTCGCCCACTTTCTGGCGCAGCGATTGGATATTGCAATCCAGTTCATGCAGTAAATTGCGCTGCCAATCATCGCGCACCATGCTTTGCGTCCAAAAAAAACTGCACACGCGTTCGCCTTGGGTGACAGGTGCAACCTGATGCAAACTGGTGGAGGGATATAAAATTAAATCACCTGCGGGTAATTTTACTTCGTGGCTACCGTAAGTATCCTGCACAATTAATTCGCCGCCTTCGTACTCTTCCGGTTCAGATAAAAACAGCGTGGAAGACACGTCCGTGCGCAAACTTAAATTACTGCCGGGCACCAAACGGATTGCACCATCGACATGAAAACCATAATGCTCTCCACCGGAGTACGCATTAAATAAGGGCGGAACTATACGCAATGGCAATGCCGCCGACATAAACAGTGGATTGGCATAAAGCGCGGTTAGAATAATTTCACCCAGTTCACGCGCGACAGGATTATCCACCGCTAGCTGACGATTGCGTTTGACTTGCGCACCCTGCACTCCCACTGTCGCTTTGCCATCAATCCATTGGGTTTGATTCAATCGTGCACGACATTCCGCAACCTGCTGTTTGCTGAGTAATTGTGGGATATGGATTAACATAATGTTCTCGTAGGGGCGCAATTTATAGCGCCCTGTTTATCACACCCAATAAATAAGGGGCACAATAAATTGCGCCCCTGCATTCGCGGTTATGTGGAACAATTAAAACGCGAAGTTTACGCCCACACGTGCAGACAAAGGAGCGCCCGGGTAGTAACGCGAACCGGCATTGTTCAAACTGCCAATATATTCTTCGTCAGTCAGGTTAAGCACGTTTAATTGCAGGCTGAGGTTTTTGTTGATTGGGTAAGAGGCCATAGCATCGAACACCCAGTAATCACCAAATTCCAACACTGAACGAAGCGCTTGTGCTTCTGCTTTGGTCAGGCTGGAGCTAGCCATAGTGTCAACAAAACGCGCACCGCCGCCAATTACCAGACCATTTTCAAAGGTGTAAGTGTTCCACAATGTGAAAGTCACTTCAGGAGACCATTGGATTACGCCGCCCTCAGTATTGCTTGCACCATTATTGGCGGCAGTACGGTTACCGCGCACAATTTCGGTATCCATAAAGGCGATACCCGCATTCACTTGCCATGCCTTGGTCAAGGCGCCGATTAATGCGAACTCGACACCTTCCACCTGCTTTTCACCTACCGCAGTTGATGAGCCATCGGGGTTAGTGGCGATTTCGTTTTCGTTGGTGCTTTGGAACGCAGCTGCAGTGAAGAACAAGGTGTCGTTCAACAAATTCCACTTGGTGCCCAATTCCATATTGGTACCTTTTTGCGGGTCAAGATTAGGGTTGTTGATATTGCTACCTGCGGCTTGTGTCGCAGGGTCAGTATTCAACGTAAAGTTCGCGCCGCCTGGTGGCAATTCGGAAGTTGCATAGGAAACATAGATGGAACCGGTTTCTGTGGGCTTATACACACCGCCCAACTTCCAGCTCAGCAATTCATCTGTTACATGGGCATCACGCGCAAGCATGGTGCCTACGGGAATAAGTTGTGGTGCTGGCGCAGTCACTGCTGCTTGACGCGTGGTGGTATCGGTTTTGGTATGGAAGCGATCAGCACGCAAGCCAACACTAATTTCCCATTGCGGATTCAAAGTGATGGTATCCAACGCGTAAACGCCATAGGTAGTGGTCTCACCGTCAGTTTTAGCACCCGTGCGAACCAAAGGCTGGAACACATCCGCCGTGCTGGGGTGGTAAAGGTTTGCATTCACTTGGGTCAGCGTGGTTGACGATGTGGGCGATACAAATGGAATCCCCATGGTGTAGTTCAATTGGCTTTCGTAAATAAATTCCACACCAGATGTGAGGTCGTGCTTCACGCCGCCCGCATCAAACGAGGCCGTCAAATTGGTTTGGTTGGTGAGGATTTGGTTGGATTGGTCCTTACCCTGGCGGCTGCGTGCCACTTGCCAGGTATCGGTGTTAGTTTGGGTCGCCGCAGGAATTACCAACGCATTTACGCCGGTCAGTACTTGCTCTTGCTTGGTGTGTCCGTAGCGTGAGGTATTGCGCAGGGTCACACCTTCCGCAAGGTCATGCTCGATGCGCACCGTGGTCATATTGGCATTGACGTCGTTATGGTCACTGGTAGAACCATAGAAATTTTCAGAATCGACTGGCTTAAGTTCAGGGCCATTACCGTTAGGAAAACGCCCCGCATAAACACTGCTGTAGTAACCATCCAGACCAATGGTAGGCACACCGCCATCCGGAACGCCCGATTGCTCCATCGACAGGAAATTAACATAAGTGCGGGTGTCAGTCCCCAAGCCCAAGCCAAGTGATAAGGCCAAACCTTCGGAGTTATTTTCTACTTCATCACGGCCATCAACACCGGCATCCTGCTTCAGCAGGTTTACACGGATGGCAGATGTTTCAGTAAGGCTGCGGTTCACATCCACAGTCGCGCGCTTGAAGTCAGCGGTGCCGCCCGTCACGTTGCCGGTAATGGCATCTTCCTGGTTCGCCATTTTGGAGCTGAGGTTGACGTAGCCGGAGGCTGCACCACGGCCGTTATCAACACCGGCGGGGCCTTTGGCGATTTCTACTTGCTCGGTATTAAAGGTATCGCGGCTAATGCTGCCCAAATCGCGGATGCCATCAACATAAATGCTGCCCTGGGTATCAAAGCCACGCATAAAAATGGAGTCGCCAGTGGCGGTATTGCCGTTCTCGCCCATCAGCATAGTGATGCCAGGGGTATTGCGCAGGGCTTCACTCAAGGTAGTGGCCGCTTGTTGTTGAAAGAGTTCTTTCTTCACTACCACGATGGTTTGGGGAGTATCCACCAGAGGTTGGGTAAATTTGGGAGAACTGGCCTTTTCCGCTTTGTAGGCTGATTCAATCGCATCTGCCTCTACTTTTACGGTATTAAGTGTTTTGGTGTCCTTCGCCGCTTCAGCAGCCATAGTGCCTGCCGATGCCAGCAATATTGCGGATGAGAGCGCCGTTGCCGTCAACTGAACAGGAGTAGCGCGCTTTTTGGAAACAATGTGTGAAGAGGTAGATTTGAGTATGGTCATGACAAGCCCTTGTAATAGTATCAATACGCAAAGAGGATTCAGGCGCACATAATATAGATAACTATTATCACCTGCAATAATAATAATTCTCATTTGAGAAAATAATTGCCTAGCTCAAACTCACTTATAGGGAATATGACTGTCATTTGACTTATTGATCATATAACTAGATGCGATTAGTCTTTAGTGCCGATATTGCCAATCATGCCAGTGAGGAGTTGTTAACCGATGCGTAAATCCTGGGTGTCCACATGGCTGTTGGTGTGTTTGCAAGTAATACAAGTTCAGGCCGAACCGCCAGCACCAGGGGCAATGGATGATTCAATTCGCGTGCATCTGGGAGCCGAGGACTCCTGGCCACCCTATTCCAACGCGCAGGGCCAAGGCATATCCACCAACCTGATCAAGGCCGCTTTTGCCAAAACCGGCCTCACACCTACATTCCAGGTATTGCCCTATGCGCGGGTTTTACACGACTTACAATCTGGAAAAATCGACGGCGGTTACAACGTCACCCTGCAATCGACCACCAAAGACAACTATATTTTTGGCCAAGTCCCCCTGCTTGCTGTGGAGTCCTACTGGTTTTTTATCCCAGACACACATCCAAAGATAAAATCCATTAAAGACATACCCGACAAGTTCCGTGTCGGTGTGATCCGCGATTACGAATACGGCGATATTTACGAAAACCACCGCCACCGTTTTACGGAAGTGCAAGTATCGCAACAGTCGCAAATTATTCGCATGTTAAAACAGGGGCGGATTGACGCCGCCGTGATGTTTGAGCGCGAAGCTGAGTTCGCATTAAAAGAAATGAAGTTGGATGCTGCTATTTTCGATAAACGCTTTTTAAATCATCACGGCGATGTATATGTCGCCTTCTCACACAAAAGCCCAAGGGCGAGATGGTTAGCGGAACAATTGGATAAGGGGTTGAACGAGCTAAAGCAAACTGGCGAATATGACCAATTAGCCGGAATAATTAATCCAACCACCAAACCGGAAAAGCAATAATTGAAGCTAAAAAAATACCGCCCCCAAGTACATCAGGGGCGGTATTTTTTTGTCCAGCCTCTCGAGTTGGATTACATATACGCGTTTGAACGATCCGTATGGTCGGTCACATCGCGAATGCCTTTCAGTTCAGGCAACTTGTCCATCAACTGCACTTCAATACCCTGCTTCAAGGTAATCGCCACTGAACCGCAACCCTGGCAACCGCCACCAAATTTAAGAATGGCGATCATATCGTCGGTCACTTCCACCAGGCTGACATTGCCACCGTGTGACGCGAGGCTGGGGTTTACATCGTTGTACAACACATAGTTGATACGGTCTTCCAAGGGGCTGTCATCAGTTACGCGCGGCATTTTGGAGTTGGGCGCGCGAATAGTGAGCTGGCCACCCATACGGTCAGCGGAATAATCGACTTTGGCATCCTCCAAAAACGGCAGGCTGCGCTCTTCAAAGTAGGCATTAAAACCATTGAGGGGGACAATCACATCGCCCTCTTTCTCTTCACCGGGGCGGCAGTATGCGATACAGGTTTCCGCGTTGGA
>Ga0307408_100001359_pt1 | contig 18268 bp, 6 predicted proteins | sample 322Cmetagenome_FD_202116 | JGI IMG/M metagenome (GOLD analysis project Ga0307408, IMG submission 202116) | Maize rhizosphere microbial communities from greenhouse at UC Davis, California, United States - 322HYB-C-3 | ecosystem: Host-associated > Plants > Roots > Rhizosphere > Soil | place: USA... | reverse complement strand
GATCATGGCGGTGCCAGCGGGGTCGCAATTGCCTGGGAAATGCAGCTTCTAGCGGCCAGTGCCTCGGCGAAGGCGTGAGGCCGAGATGGCTGGGTAGGGGACGACTCCACCGGCTATTGTCTGTCGCTGACAGACCCTGTCGCAGGCAATAGCCGATCGCTTCATTAGCCTCTCGGCAACATGGCAATCCGGATGAACGCATAGACCGCCAGCGCGATCGCGAAGCCTAGGGCACCATGCCGGACCCGGCGCTGGTCGAAGGTAGTCGCTGAACCGGCGAAAAAGAGCACGATGGCCGGCAGTACGGTGAGTCGCAGATAGCTGCTAGCGTGAGCGGAGCCGGTATTCGCCTCGGCGACCGCTTGGGTGGCCTCGGCGCGCGCTTGGCGGATCTCGTCATGAAAGCGCGGCTGGTAGAGGCCGGGAGCAAATGGATTGGGCGGAGCCGAAGGGGTATTGAAAGGATCAAGGGCGATCCACTTGTTCCACGCCGGTTTCAATTCGCCGGCCATGCGATCCGTGTAAAATTTGCCGAGCTTCTCGTCTCCCTTGATCCGCGCGTCGATCGCTTCACATACGAGTTGCAGATGGGCCGCCTCCACCTGTTGGGATTCGAGGTGCATCGCGGCGGCCTCGCGATCGAGCTTGTCTGCGCGGGCAGACTGGTCGCTGCCCCGCCCGCTCCAGAGCGAACTCTGGTAGCTGCACCACGCTGTGGCCAAGGTGCCCGCTCCCATCAGGATGGCCACCACGGGCTCGAACCACCCGCGCTTTGACTCGTTGCCTGGGGAGGCTTCGCTCATCGCTGTGATTTGGCATGCTCGTGGAGGATGCGCTTCACCTCGGTGATCGCCTCGTCATTCTGGTGGGCGCTGTGGTGGGAAGGCACGATTTTCTCCGAGCGCGCGCCTTCGAGATGGCTGCTCCAGTAAGGCACGTAGCCATCGCTTGAGTTCGGGGAGTCGCTTCTCCCCCGGTCGCCCAGGATGGTGTGAAAGGGGATGCCGGAGCTGATAGGGATGGGCTTCAGCGCGAGCACGAAGTCATTGTTTGGCGCCAGCGTGTCCACGCTGTCGGGGAAGCGCTTGAGTTGCAGGTGGCCGGCGGCGTGTTTCTCGTAGCGCGCTTCATCGACCCCGGTGCTGATCAGCTCGGCCGGCAATTTCACCAGCTTGGTGCCGAGCCGGCCGACCCAACTAGTGGCGAGGTCCGCACCATGATGGGGCGCGGAGATGAAGATGACGCGGCCGATCTCGGAGCGGTGCCGGAAGATCGTGGACTCGGTGAGGATGTGCTTGTGCGCCGGGGTCAGGTCCATCTTCTCCGGGGGCACGGTGAACATGGCGTCCCAGATTTTCCGCTCGCTGTCCGTCACCAGCAGGCGGCTGATGCAGCCGCCCATGCTGTGGCCGATGACGACCATCTTCTTCTTCATCGGGAAGCGCTTCTCGGCTGCGTCCAATTCCTGGCGGAGGATGGCGGCGGAGTAGGGATAGGGGTAGCCGCTCGGATAGCTGAAGAACCAGAACTGGTAATTCTTCCGGATCTCCGGATCGGCCCGCAGGTGATTCATGAGCGGGAACCAAGTGGCAGGAGAATCCATCAAGCCGTGAACGAAGAGGATGACCGTCTTGTCGGGATCAAAGGTGGAGAGGCGCGAGATCCTGGTGGTCTTGGCATACGCCGCGGGGTGGAGCAGGCGGGGGAGTTCCAGGTCCTTGGGATGCATCTCCACCAGCATCATCGAGAGCGGCGAGGTGTAGCCCGCTGCCAGCGGATACGTGTGCCTGCCTGCGCGCACCGTCTCGGTCGCCAGCGGATCCTCGAAGGCAATGACGCAGCGCGAGCCCTCGAAATGGAGCACCGCGGTGGCGGCATAGTAGAAGTGCGGCGTCGGCGCATACTCGTGTGCTGGATCCGCCTCGCGCTTCGCCACCAGCGGCGCACCGATCCCGTCCTTCGTTTCGCGCACGTCCACGTACTTGCCGTGGATCTCAAGTTCGTCGGTGGGAATGCCTTCGTAGAGGGCGGGGTTCCAGTCCGGCCGCGGATCCCGCTTCCATGATAGCGTCCGGGATCCGACCCTGACGGGGGCGATCCACGGGCTGATTTTCGACTTCCACAAGGTGTCGCAGACCCGGGCGACGGCGAAATTGTAGTCGCGCCGCGCTTCAGTATCCGCGGGGTTGCGGTCCAGCTTCGCCCATGCGCTGTCCGCGATCCCGAGGTAGTAGTTGAGCTTTCCCATCGGATCGGTGGTCTTGGCATGGAAGCCCGGCCGCTTCGGCTCGATCTGCTTGACCGTGACATAGCTTGAGCAGCCTGGAAGGAGCAGTGCGGCGATGAGAAGCAAGCGAGCCCACACGATGTTAGATGGAGTAAGCCGGTTCCTCATGGTCCGGCGGCCTCCTCCCGCTCGATCATGGATTTCAAATGAACCAGCGGGCGTTGGTTCGCTTGAGAGACGCCGGCCAAGGGAGTATCCAATTCGTGGATCACGAAGATGATGCCGCTGGAGGCGGTACGACGCTGCGGTGATGGCGGGACAGAATGACATACCGGATCCGGATGATGTCGTTCACAAGAGCTTCACTGCTCTTGAGCTGGGACGCTTAAGCACATGGCACCGACGGTGCGGGCGGAGTTCGGTGAACTCCGCCGCCTCCATCGGGGATGTTTCAGGCGCGACTTACTTTCGGCCACCCTCCTGGAGCTTCTGTAGTACGCTATCCAGCGAGAAGCTGCCGGGCTTCTGGCGGGGTGGGTAGTCGACATAGGTCTTGATGTGCTCTCCGACGTAGGCCTGCGCCGGGACCAGCAGGTAGGTTCGCTCGACGCGCCACCGGTCGTAGTCACCGGCGTCCATGGAGGCCCGCTCGAAGGGGTCGGCCCGGAGATCGAAAATCTTCGGCAGGCGCAGGGTCACGAGCGGGTCCTGCCAGACATCGAGTCCCTCGGCGCGTTGCTCCATGAAGACCAGCTTCCAGCGGTCGTACCGCAGGCCGGCGAGATTGCCATCGTCCGTCCAGTAGAAGTATTCTTGGCGCTTGCCCGGACCAGTGCCGGCCAAGACATCGCGCTGGTCGTAACCGTCGAGGTGGACCTTGAAAGTCTTGCCCGCCGCTTCGTGGCCGGTGAGCAGTTTCTTCGTGACGTCCGGGTCTCCGGCAGCAGCCACCAGCGTCGGCACGAAGTCCTCGTGGGAAGTGATGTGGCTGATCTCCGTGCCGGGCTTGATGACTCCCGGCCAGCGCATCATGCAGGGCACGCGGTAGCCGCCTTCCCAGTTGGTGTTCTTTTCACCCTTGAAAGGAGTGGTGCCACCGTCGGGCCACGAGAATGCCTCCGCGCCATTGTCGGTCGTCCAGACGACGATGGTATTCTCGGCGATTCCGAGGTCATCGAGCTTCTTGAGAAGCTGGCCGACCATGTCATCGAACTCAACCATGCCGTCCGCCTCGAGGCCCAGCCCTGTCTTGCCCTTCGACGCCGGCTTGAGGTGGGTGTAGATGTGCATGCGGGTCGAGTTGAACCAGCAGAAGAACGGCTTTCCGGCCTTGTGCTGGCGATCCATGAAGTCGAGTGAAGCGCCGAGGAATTCTTCATCCACCGTTTCCATCCGCTTGGTGCCCAGTGGTCCGGTGTCTTCGATGGTCTGCTTGCCGACGCGGCCGAAACGCGGGTCATCGGTGGGATTATCGACGTCACTGGCCTTGCATCGGAGGACACCCCGTGGGCCGAACTTGGCGCGGAACTCCGGGTTCTTCGGGTAGTCCACGTTCTCCGGTTCCTCCTCGGCATTGAGGTGGTAGAGGTTGCCGAAGAACTCGTCGAAGCCATGGACGGTGGGCAGGAATTCATTTCGATCCCCGAGGTGGTTCTTGCCGAATTGACCGGTTGCGTAGCCCAAGGGTTTGAGCAGGTCGGCAAGGGTTGGATCCTTCTCCGACAGTCCCTCCTTCGCACCCGGCAGGCCGACTTTCAGCAAGCCGGTGCGGAAGCAGGACTGGCCGGTGATGAAGGCCGCGCGCCCCGCCGTGCAGGACTGCTGCGCATAGTGATCGGTGAAGATCGCACCTTCCTTGGCGATGCGGTCGATATTGGGCGTGCGATAGCCCATCATCCCGCGGTTGTAGGCACTGGTATTCCAGTATCCGATATCATCCCCGAAGATCACGAGGATGTTGGGTTTCTGTGCTTGTGCCTCTGCAGTAGGCGCGAGCAACGCCAGCGGAATGGCCAGCGTCAGCAAATGTCCGATGGTTTTCATACCTTGGTAGTAGGGTCGGTGGAGGGGGAAGGGGACCCGCAGGACGGAGTCGAGACAGGCCCGAAATCTTTATGGCAGGAGCGGTGCTGCCCAAGTGCCGTAAGGGCGGAATAGACTGCTTAGGGAAAGAGCAGTAGGTTCGCTATGGTACTTAGGTGCAATGTCTGTGCCCTCGAGTCGAAGGGGGTAATGACATGTGCCAAGGCTCGCCATTGAGTGAGGGACTCGGCGCTGGAGATACTTGTATTCTGATATGCTGAGACTTACCGCGGCATCCCTGTTCAACGGCGCGCCACATGCCACCAATGCACCGGTTCTCCGGAGCTTCTTGGAGTCATCGGCTTCGCCGTGGAGGGTGAGTCGCGAAGCTCCGCCGCGTTCAAACCCAAAAGGCATCCTAGCTTAGGCTCGGAAATGGGTTCGAATCCCGCCACCAGCGGAAAGGGAGTAGCGGCCGAAATGGCGGCTATGACTGCTCAGGTAAAAAGGTCCCCCGATTGGGGGAGATTGCTGCTGCTAGAAATGCGGCGATGTTTGATCGTCCTCAAAAACCCAATCCTTTGAGGTCGTTTCAAACGCCATGAACCTCAGAACCCACCATGGCGGGATGCCATTGGCTCTTTCGTGGAGCCGATGGCTTTTCCCGTCTCTCCTCGCCGCCGCCGCCTTCGCCCACGAAGAAACGGTCGAACCCTTGGTTTCCGTCTACGCCGTCGATCCGGCCAGCCCGCAGATCTCGTATGACGAAGACCCCTACCTCTACTCGCCGCCAGTACCCGAGCAGCCGACGGTGGTCTACCCGACCGGAGGGGCCCCAACGCCGGACACCACCGATCCGATCCTCGCCACGCAGCCGCGGGTGACCACCAGCGATGCGCGGCCGGACACGTTCACGCCGAACCGCTCGCCGTGGAGCAGCTACGTCTATTACGCGCCGCCAGCGGAAAGCCCGGTGGTGGCGAACGGGCCCTACCTTACCACCGGCGTGCCGATGAAGTTCGACTTCGGCACCAAGGTCAGCCCGGTCCAGGCGGGCTACACACGGGTCGCGGAAAACACTCTCTACTCCCCCGCCACCGGCTACGGCTGGGGGAACTCGAGTGTCAGCTCGCGCGACCGCGGTGACGTCGGCACGCCCGGTGGTGCCGAGCGCATGCTGGAACGCGACTTCTGCATTCCCGGCGCGGGCAATGGCTTCTACGTCGACATCCCCGACGGAAAATACCGCGTCACGATGATCGTCGGCGACAGCATATCCAAGACGGGCGTCACCGTGCGCGCCGATGGCATGCCGGTGGTGCCGAGCATGGGCGCGCCGATCAACCAGTGGTCGAAGGTTTCCGTGCTGTTCCAGTCGGGCCGTGACGCCTTCTCGTCGACCCGCGTCGATGCGGCGAACAAGCCCTTCCGGATGCAAAAGAGCGGGCGGATTCGCTTCGAGTTCATCGCCAGCATCGCCTTCATCAACTCGCTGACCATCGAGCCGGTCTCGGATGCGGAGTGGAATGCCAAGCCGACGCTGTTTACGGCGAGCGACTCCACGGTCTCCAGCTACGGTCAGCCGGCCGGTGCACCTCCGCACGCCACGGGTCTCACCTTCATGGGCTGGGGCCAGGCACTGCCGAATCATTTCACCAGCGGGATCTTCATCGACAACCAGGCACAGCCGGGACGCAGCTCGCGGAGCTTTGTCGAGGAAGGCATCCTCGATGCCATTCTCAACCGCATCAAGCCGGGCGACTACCTGTTCGTGATGTTCGCCATCAACGATTCGGCGGACACCCTGCCGGGGACCTACAACAACCGGAACACCAAGCCGGAATCCACGCACAAGGCGTGGACCCGGATGTACATCAACGAGGCCCGCAAGCGCGGCGCGAACCCGGTGTTGGTGACCTCGCAGATCAAGTGCACCTACGACGTTTACGGCCGCTTCAACAACAGCGTGCAAGGTTACCCGCAAGCCGACCGCGAGCTCGGAGCGGAACTCGGCGTGCCGGTGGTGGACCTCAACAAGGCGAGCATCGACCACCTCACCGCCCTCGGTCCGAAAGCGGACGACGGCGATCCCGCGACGCCGCCGCTGCCGGAAGGCACGCGCTGGTACCGCACCAATCCGGACGGGTCGATGAACGACTACATCCACCTGTGTCCCTTCGGTGCGAACGAGTACGCGAGGATCGTTTCGCGCCTCGTGCTGAAGACGCCGGGGCTTGAAGCCTTGGCCCCGTTCGTCAATGCCCCGCCGCGACCGCAGCCGGGTCTCACCGTCCGCTCGGGCTACTGACATCCACCACCGGAACCATGAAAGCATCCATTGCGACTCTCCGGCGGCACTTGCTCGGCTGCCTCCTCGGCACCGGCTTCCTCGCCCTTTCCCACGCGGCCACCGTTTATGACAGCGGCGGCTTCGAATCCCCGATCTTCCTGCTCGAACGAAACCTCGACGGCCAGGATCCCGCTCCTCCGGTCGGCAGCGGCCCGTGGCTGCAGGACAACGGCAGCAGCACGGCCATCGTCACCGCGGTCAATGCCATCGACGGCACGAAGTCGGTGAAGATCACCCGAAACGCGGGTGCCACCGGCAATACCCGCTGGGGCGTGGTGAAACCCACCACTCCGATCGCACCGAACAATGTCGTCGACATCCGCTTCGACATGCAGGTGGTGCAGAAGACCAACGAATACGGCCCGCTGTTCGGCATCGAGGCGTATGGCACCGTGCTCGGCGCTCCGAAGCTGATCGGCAGCCTGCTGCACGATGCGAGCACCGGCGAGCTTGTCTATCAGAAGGCGGGTAGCGGCACCTTCGGCGGCACCGGTTTCTTTCCCGACCTGAAGCGCCACCAGCACTACCGGCTCTCGCTGAACTTCACCGCGAAGACCTATTCGCTGTACGTGAACGACCAGCTGGTGCGGACCGAAGGCTTCGTGACTCCCACGGTTACGAACTTCAGCGACGCGCCGCTGGTCACGCTGGCCGCCGGCTCGGCCGCGGAAACCGGCATCGCCTACATCGACAACTACCGGATCGAATCGACCACCAGCAAGTTGCCCTACCTGGTGTGGCGCGGCGACGGTTCCATCAACTCGTGGGACCTCCACGCCAGCGCCAACTGGTTCGACGGCCTCGGTGCGAGCAAGTTCAACACCGGCAACGAAGTGCGCTTTGACAACAGCGGCTCTTCGACACCGGCGGTGAAGCTGCAAGGCGGCCTCCAGCCGTCGGCGGTCAAGGTGTCATCCACCCAGGGCTACGAGTTCACCGGACCGGGCTCGGTCGGTGGCAGCAGCGGCTTGGTCAAGGAAGGCAGCGGCACGCTGACGCTCCACGCGGCGAATAGCTACACGGGGAGCACCATCGTGAAGGCCGGTGAACTGAGCGTCCGTAATCCATCGGGCAGCGCCACCGGCAGCGGGGGCGTTTCGGTGGCCGCCATGAGCACGCTTTCCGGCAACGGCCGCATTGCCGGATCCGTGGCTGTGGCGGCCGGCGGCATGGTGAAGCCCGGTGCCGGCATCGGCACTTTGAGCCTCGGCAGCGACCTCGTGTTGGACGGCGCAGTGCTGAAGTACGAGCTGGGCAGTAGCAGCGACCACATTGCGGTGACGGGCAACCTTACTCTCGGCGGCTCGCTGCAGATCACGGATGGGGGCGGCCTGCAGCCTGGCACCTACCCCCTCATCACCTACGGGGGAACGCTCACGGACGGATCCTTCCTGGTGACGAACGCACCGGAAAGCTATCGATACCGGATTGATACGGCCACGCCGGGTGTCGTGACCTTGGTGGTCATGCCGCCACCAGCTGCTCCGGTGGCGCCGGATGGCCTGGCGGCGAGCGCCAGCGGCAAGGACGCGATCGTCCTCACCTGGCAGGACCTCTCCGACAACGAAGAGCTGTTCGCCATCGAACGCTCGCGCGACGGCGTCGCCTTCCAGCTCGTCGCGAGCGCCGGAGGGAACACCGCGACCTTTACCGACAGCGGGCTGGCTTCAGGGCAGACTTACTTTTACCGCGTCAGCGCGATGAACAGCGGCGGGACCTCGGCAGCCTCGAATGTCGCATCGGCCCGCACATTGATTGGCGCGGCAGTGGCCTATCTGAAGCTCGATGAAAGCAGCGGCACCACCGCCTTTGACAGCTCGCCGAACGGCAATCACGGCACGCTCGTGGGCGGTCCGCTGTGGACGACGGGGCAATTCGACAACGCGCTCGATCTCGATGGCGTGGACGACCACGTCACCCTGCCGGCCGGCGTGGTGGCAGGCGTCCGCGACTTCACCATCGCGGGCTGGGTGAAGCTCGACTCGGTCGACAACTGGTCGCGCGTGTTTGACTTCGGCGCCAGCACCAGCACCTACATGTTCCTCAGCCCGTCGAACGGAGCAACGCGCAAGCTGCGCTTCGCGATCAGCACTAGCGGCGGCCCTGGCGAGCAGATCATCGAAGGCCCGTCGGCGTTGCCCCTCGGGGTCTGGACCCACGTCGCGGTGACGCTTACCAATAAAACCGGCACGCTCTACGTGAACGGCTCGGCGGTCGGGACCAACCCCTCGATGAGCCTGACGCCCGCGAGCCTCGGCGCCACCGCCAACAACTACCTTGGCAAGTCGCAGTATGCCGATCCCTACCTCAACGGTCAGCTCGATGAATTCGTGATCCACGATCGCGCGCTGGCGGATGCGGAAATCGCTGCCCTCGCCAATCCCGCCACGCCGCGCGCGCCCGGCGGACTCACCGTGGCCGCTGGCGACGGCAAGGTGGCCTTGAGCTGGAATGCCGTCGATGGCGCCACGGGCTACAACGTCTATCGCTCGACCGGCGAGGGCTACGTCCTCATTGCCACCGGCCTGACCGCCGCCGCTTTCACCGACGACAGCGCGGTGAATGGCACGGCCTACCGCTACGTGGTGACGGCGACGAATGCCGCCGGCGAAAGCGCCTTCTCGTCCGTGCTTTCGGCCACGCCCTACCCGGAGGCCAACTACAGCGGCCGGGCGATCGTCGCGGGGGTGAATGTGCTCGGCATTCCTGCCACCTGGGGCGACACCGGCGAGCTCCCGGAAAGAGGCGGCGCGCTGGAGTCCTCGTTCCTCACGCTCGAAGGCGTGGACGGATTGAGCGGGGAGATCGGTCATGCCACGGTGGTCGGCCAGGTCGATCGCACGCGCTCGGAAGCCTCCGTCGGCAACGTCGCGGTCAGGGCGAATGGCGTGCTGATTGAAGCCGGCTTCGCGATGGCCCGGGCGCTGGCGGTCTTTCAAGCCGGTGGCGGCACGGGACTCGCGGGAGCCTCGGAAATCGGAGACCTGAATGTGAACGGCACGCCCGTGGTCGTCACCGGCGAGCCGAACCAAACCGTGGCCCTGCCCGGCGGCCGTCTCGTGATCAACGAGCGGATCCTCACCGCGACCTCGATCACGGTGAACGCGCTGCGACTCGCGATCGACGGCGGCGTGGAAATCGTCATCGCCTCCGCCCGCGCCGGCTACGACAGCATCGAATCCCTCCCGCCCGTCGGCGACGACTCGATTAGTGGCGGCGGCTGGATTCCCGGCCCGAATGACAAGCTTAGCTTCGGCCTCAGCGCCGGCTACGTCGATGGCATTCTGACCGGGCACCTGACCTTCAAGGACCACGACAGCGGCATGAAAATGAAGGCGCTCACCGTTGCCACCTACGGGCCGGCCGGTGTCCCTGGCAGCCGCTTCTTCGAAGGTGCCGCGGAGATCGACGGCACGAGCGGGTTCACCTACCGCGTCGAAGCGGCGGACCACGGCGAACCGGGTGATGCCGACACCTTCCGCATCGAGCTCTCCAGCGGCTACCACGCCGAGGGGGTCCTAGGAGGCGGCAACATCCAGTTGCACGTGCCGGGAGAATAGCTCGATATCAAGCCCGAAGGAGTTATCCCGAGCCCCGCTTCCTTTTAGGTGAGCGGGGCTTTGCCATTCAAGGATGGCACGGCGAGCTCGCCAAGCGGTTGGCAAAGCGATAACCAGGCAGAATCAGAGCGGTGCCTAGAGAGTCATAATGAAGGTCTGGGAAGTCATCAATTCCGATGGGAGTGGACATACACCGGCAGGAGGTCAACGAGCTTCAAAGCGCTGAATCAAAGGGTGATTTGGAGCGGCCGAAATGGCGGCTATGACGGCTCAGGTAAAAAGGGCCTGAGTGGTCGGGGTGGCGGGATTCGAACCCACGGCCTCTTCGTCCCGAACGAAGCGCGCTACCAGACTGCGCCACACCCCGAATTGACTCGGTGAAAAACACCCGCTTCCGGGAAAGCGGGGCGGTCTTTTTCCCGATTTCCCCCGGCCCTGCAAGTGAATTTTCGGGAAACCAAGGCGTCACCGCGCCTCGGCCCCGACCTCATGAATAGGGCGAGGCGGCGAGGAGGGGGAGGTGGATCACTCCTCGGTTACTCGATAGAAACGGGAGGTCTTCGTCGAGGGATGGCTCTCGGTCCATGGCGGGCCGCAATCGATCCACTGGACCTTGGTGTCGCTCGCGTAGATGGGGGTCGGGCAGGACTTCCAAGCTCGTCCGTTGTCACTGTACTCGACGCGGTAGTAGTGGCCGACTTCGGCGTTGAACTCGATGGCGAAGGAGCGGTCCTCCATCATCAGGCACCGGCTGATCCCAAACGCTGGCGCGGCCGCACCGCTTCCATTGGACAAGGCGTTTGCGTTGGCGGCGTTTGCGTTGGCTCCGGAGGAGGGCTGTGTGGCGGCTGGCGTGATGGCCGCGGCCAACGGCGTGGCAGTGAGCCCCGGGGCGTCGGGAATGTAATCGTAGATCACATTCAATGTAGCATCGAGATGCAGGAAGCGCGGCATCCCGCGGTCCAGCGTGACCAGCAGGAACTGTCCGGCATCGAGCGGCAGCAGACGCAGCGGCGTGCCCGTGAACAGGGCGGGGGTGCCAGTCGCGGTGAAGGTGGCACCGGTCCAGCGCTGGAGCTGCGTCTGGGAACCGGAGGCGCGAATCGTTAGCAACTCGGAGCCCTTCCATGCCGCATCCGTGAAGCCATTCGCGAGGGTCGTCACGCGGGTCATGCCATTGGTCTCGAAGATCACGCCACTGCCGATGACCACGCGTGTGCCATCCGGACTCACGCGGATCGGCGTGGTGATCGTAAAGTCACCGTGGTAGGGCGTTTCCCCTGCGCCGGAAATCTTGCCGGTCTCGTCGATCGATTCCCAGTGCAGGTCGTTCGGGCTGGTATCGTCGCGGAAGAAATACATGCGACGCTTGATCGGATCCCACTCCCAGACGCGCGAGTAGTAGTTCCAGTCCGCCGAAGAGATCTGCGTGCCGGCCGGCGAGTGGTAGTAGTGCGTGCTCCACGCGCCGGAGTCGTCGTCCGAGAAGATGAACTCACCCGCGGTTGCCAAGCCGCGCGGCGTCGAGGGCAGGTTGAAGAGGGGCGTTTCCACCGGCGACGCGACGGAAAGGTCGATCTTGCGAATGACCCGGGTGGCGTAGGCGAGATAGACGCAGTGATTCGGCTTCGAGTACGCCGCATGCGTCGGCGAGCCCAACAGCGGAATCGTCGGCAGGAACTGGCGGCTGCTGACCGACCAGCGGAACAGGCTGAGGTGTGCCTTGCTCAACATCACCAGGTTGCCGTCGCGATCGACGAAGGTCTCGTCCGGCGTGAAGGCCAGGCCGCGGGCATCCACCGGCTCACCCGGTGTCGGCGCCGACAGTTGACTCAGCGGCACCGCATCGACCCGCAGGCCGTGGGCGGTGGTGGCATCGGCAGTGAAGACGATGGCGTCTTCCCCCGATACCGCCATGCGGAGGCCGTTTGTCGGGAGCGTATAGCTACCGGCCTCCAGCAAGGTGTTGCTGTAGGAGAGGAGCTTGTTCCCACGGAGCACGATCGGGATATTGCTGCCGTAGAAGCTCAGGTCAGTGAAGCTGCCACCGAGCGAGTTGGTGTAGGTCAGTGAGTCCGTCGAATACACCGTGCCGGAGTCATCGGCGACGCGTGCGGAATCCGGGAATACGAAGGTGCGCGTGGCCGATGGGTAGTCGCCGTGATACGGGCTCTGGTCGTTCTTCACGAGTTTGCCATCGGTGCCGATTTCAGTGAAGCCGATGTCCGCCGGCGAGATGCCGGTAGTCCGGTAGAACACCCGGTTGAGCGAGGGGGCCGTCGAGGTGCCGCCGATGCCGTAGTAGTTGACGCTGAAGGTGGCGAGGAAGAGGCCGGAGTGCTTGTTCAGCGAGGTGAGTTGGCCCGAGGCTGAGTTGAAGGCCAGCACGTCCTTCACCGTGAACAAGGTATTGACCGTCGATTCGCCATTGCCCACCGGAGTGCGTCCGCTGCCATCGAGCGCGAACCGGATCACCGCCCGGTCTTCCGCGACGTAGATGAAACTTTCATCCGCCCACAGTGCGGTGGCCGCTGCTTGCAGCGTCACCGGAGCCAACCACTGGCGGGTGGCGAGGTCGTAGCGCTCGATCCGGTCCGGACCGGCGAAGCCGAAGTAGTAGATATTGCCCGAGCGGATCGCCAGGTTCGCGAATTCCCCGCCCAGCTTCATCGTGGTGACGGTCACGACGGACGAGACCGAGTTGCCGCCGGTGTTGATGCTCCGGACGCGGTAGCTGTAGGTGGTGTTCGGGGTGAGTGTGGCATCGGTGTAGGCGGTCTGGTTGTAGCCGAGGGTGGCCACGGTGGTCCAGGTCGTTGCGGGCGAGCTTGAACGCTCGACTGCGAAGTTCTCCTCATTGCTCGCGTTATCCTGCCAGGTCAGCGAGACCGAGGTATCCGTCTTGCCGGTCACGGTGAGCTTCGTCGGCATTGAAGGGACGCTGTTAGAGGACAGGGTGGTGGCGCTAACTTGGGACGAGAGATCGCCCGCGTTGCTGCCGTTCATGACCTGCACCCGGAAGAAGTAAGGCGTCAGCGGGTTCAAGCCGGTGACCGTGTAGCTGGTCGTATTCGCCGGAACGCTGATGGCTGTGGTAGCTCCATCCGCGGTGGTCGAGCGAAGGAGCGCGAACGCGGTTTCGTTCCCGGCATTGTCGCGCCACTCGAGGGTGATGCGGTCGTGGAAAACGCGTGTGATCCGCAGCCCGTATGGTTCGCCCACCGGTTGGTCGGGACCGGTCAAGGTCAGCGCGGTCATCGGGGAGGAAGGAGTTGATTTCAAGTCGCCCGAGAAAGCGGTGACGCGGAACTCATGCCATGTGGCCGGGGTCAATCCGGTGACGGTGGTGGAGGTCGCATTGGCCGGCAACGTGCCACCGGAGACCCAGGCAGCGGTGCCGATGCGATATTCCACCAGGAAGCCCTCCTCATTGTCCGAGGCATCCGTCCAGGAGAGTCCGACCGATGAATCGGAGCGGCCGGTGATGGTCAGTCCCCACGGTGACTCGGGCCGCGTGGGGGACACATAAATCGGCTCCAGCGCGTTGTTGAAGATCGTGAACCGCGGGACGCCTTGCACCTGCGTGATCAAGAGCAGCCGAGCCGCATCGAGCGGCAGCAGCCGCAGCGGCGTGCCGGTGACCTGCCGCACCTCCTCGCCCTGGGTGAACTGCGCACCATTCCACGTCTGGAGCTGGGACACGCCATTGATCAGGCGCACCGTTACGAGACGGCTGCCGAGCCATGCCGCATCGGTGAAGGTATTCGCGAGCGAGGCGAGCTTGGTCAGGCCATTGGCGGTGAAGACCACGCCACTGCCGATCACGACCTGCGTGCCGTCAGGGCTCACCCGGATCGGCTTGGTGGCGGAGAAATCGCCATGATAGGGCGTTTCGCCGCCGCCGGTGATCTGGCCGGTGACACTCACCGTGTCGAAATGGAGATCATTCGGGCTGGAGGAGTCGCGGAAGTGATAGACGCGACGATTCACCGGATCCCAGGTGTTGTGGCTGCCAGAGTAGTAGGTGTTGGTGGCATTGGTAAGCGGGTCGCCCGCTGGCGTGTAGGTCTTGATCCCGTTCGCAACCACGTAAATGAACTGTCCGGCGGTGGTGATGGCCGTCGGCGAGGTGGGCAAGTTGAACAGGGTCGTCTCGACCGGGGCGGCTGCAGCCAGATCCATCTTTCGCACCACCTGGCTCGCGTAGGCGAAGTAAGCGCTGTGATTCTCCGCCGAGTAGGCAGCCTGCGTGGGCGCGCCTAACAATGGCAGCGTCGAAAGGTAACGCGCCTCGCCCGGAGACCAGCGGAACAAACTGAGCTGCGATTTGCTGAAGAGCAGCACGTCGCCGTTCTTGTCGAGAAACACATCGTCCGGTGTGTATGCCAACCCGCGCGGATCGACCGGCACGCCGGGCTGCGGCGCTGCCAGCTGCGACAGCGGCACCACTTGCACACTCAGGCCGCGCGGACTCATGCCATCCGCGGAGAAGACGAGGGCATCGGTGCCTTCCACCGCCACGCGCAAGCCGGCGGTCGACAAGGGGAACGTGCCGGCCTCCAAGAGGTTGTTGCTATAGGAGACCAGCTTCTTGTCGCGCAGCACGATCGGCACATCGGCGCCGTAGAAGCTCAGGTCGATGAAGGAGCCGCCGAGGCTATTGTTATAGGACAGGCTCTCGGTGTCGTAGACCGTGCCCGAGTTGTCGGCGACGCGAGCACCGTTCGGGAACATGAAGGTGCGGGTCGCGTGAGGATAGTTGCCATGGTAGGGACTTTCGTAATACTTCACCAGCTTGCCATCGGTGCCGATCTCGACGAAGCCGATGTCCGATGGCGAAACGCCGGTCGTGCGATAAAACGCGCGCCGCGCCGTGGGAGAAATGCTGAATCCACTGCCTGCGCTGTAGTAGGAGGAGAAGCTGGCGAGGATCGTGCCGGTGGCCTTGTCGACGGACGTCTTGTCGCCGCCGTTCTGGAACACCAGTGTATTGTCCAACGTGAACAAGGCCGAGACGGTGGTCTCGGCGTTCGCCAGCACGGTGCGTGCGCCGCCATCCGGCGAGTAACGGATCACCGTCCGGTCTTCGGCGACGTAGATGCCGGCCGTGTCCGCCCACAAGGCGGTGGCGGTAGCCTGCAGCGATATCGGGGTGAGCCACTGGCGCGCAGCCAGATCGTAGCGCTCAATACGGTTCGGCCCCGTGAAGGCGAAGTAGTAGGAGTTGCCAACACGCACGGCATGCCCCGCGAATTCTCCGCCGAGGCTCGGCGTGGTTCCCGTGACGATCGAGCTCACCGCAGTGTTGGTCGCGTTCCATGCCTTCACCCGGTAGGCGTAGGTCGCGCTCGGTTGCGCAGACGTGTCGATGTAGCTCGCCACGTTGTAGTCGACCCGTCCGACCTCGGCCCACGTGGCCGCAGGATAGCCGGAGCGCTCGATGATGAAGCCGTCCTCATTGGTGGAGTTATCAGTCCAGGTGAGTTTCACCATAGTCGGGCTCAAAGGCGCCGCAACGAGTCCCAATGGCGCGGACAGGTTGGTGGCGGAGCTCATGGTGCGGGCGCTCACTTGCGTGGAGAGCTCACCTTGGATCGTGTCGTTCACGGCCTGCAGCCGGTAGAAATACACCGTGTTGGGGGTCAGGCCGGTGTCGGTGAAGCTCGTGGAATTGGCCGGAGCGGTCAGCACCACTGGAGTGCCTTCGGTCGTAGAGGAGCGCAGGATCCGGAAGCCGGTCTCATTGGAGGCATTGTCCTTCCACTCCAGGGTGATTCTGTTGTTGAAGATGCGCGTGACCGCCAGCGAGTAAGGTTCACCGGTCGGTTCGTTCGGATCATTGGTGGTGCGGGTAATGACGGTGGACGACGGGTCCGAGACCAGCGGCGTCACGACGGCGGACACACGGAATTCGTAGGTCGTTCCCTTTGCCAGTCCTTGCACCGTAGCGCTGGTGGCATCGGCGAATACGGTGGCTCCGGTCACCCAGTTGCCACCGTCGATAACGCGATACTCGATGCGGAAGCTCTCCTCGTTGTCGGAAAGATCCTGCCACGTCAAGCTGACCGAATCCTCGTCGCGCGCCGTCACCAGCAGATTCGCAGGAGCGGCCGGCTTGACAGGAGAAACGTAGAGAGTGGCGAGTGCCTCATTGAGCAGGATGAAACGCGGTACGCCATCCTGCGAGGTGATTACTGCCAGGCCGGTTGAAGTCGCGAAGATCCGCTGCGGCGTGCCGCTGAATTGACGGACCACCGGTCCGGCCAGCAGCTGGTTGCCCTGCCAGGACTGGACCTGGGTGACGCCATTGATGAGTCGGATCGAGTAGAGTGTGCTGCCCACCCAAATCGCGTCGGTGAAGCCGTTGGCGAGGTTGAGCGACTTGGTCATGCCGGTCGTCTCGAAGACCACGCCGCTGCCGATGACCACTCGCGAGCCGTCGCCATTCACGCGGATCGGCGGCGTGACGGTGAAGTCCCCGTGGTAGGGCGTTTCCCCTTTGGTGGTGATCTGGCCGGTGGCGCTGATGGTCTCCCAGTGCAGGTCGTTCGGGCTGGTGTCGTCGCGGAAGAAATACATGCGGCGCTTCGCCGGATCCCACTCCCAGACGCGCGAGTAGTAGTTCCAATCCCCCGAATTCAGCTGCGTGCCGGACGCCGAGTGAATGTAGTGGCTGCCCCACGAGCCGGTTTCATCTTGCGAGAATACGAACTCGCCGGCCGTCGACAGTCCCATGGGGGTCGAGGGCAGGTTGAAGAGGGGAGTCTCCGCCGGTGTCGCGGCGGACAGGTCCATATTGCGGACCAGACCGGAGTCATAGGCGAAATAGGCGGCGTTGTTGGTCTCCGAGTAGGCCGCGAATTTCGGCATGCCTGCCAGCGGATAGCTGGCGGTGTAGCGGCGCTCCGTCGGCGACCAGCGGAAGAGGCTCATCTGAGCCTTGCTGAAAAGCAGCAGGTTGCCGTCCTTGTCCGGGAATGCGTCGTCGATCACGTAGGGCAGCCCGGCCGGGATGATCGGCGTTCCAGGTGCCGGCGCATTGAGCGAGGAAAGCGGCACGATTTGCACCGTTGGATTGGTCTTGGCCGGAGAGAAAACCAGGGCATTCGCGCCAACCACATACAGCTCCGCACCCGTGCTGGTTTTCGCCGGCGCGCGCCCGGCCTCCACCAGCGTATTGCTGAAGGCGATCACCTCGCTGCCACGCAGCACCACCGGCACGTCACCGTTGAAGTCGATGTCAGTCACCTCGCCGGAGAGGCTGCCCGCATACGTCAGGCCCTCGGTGCCATAGACGGTGCCGGAGGAGTCGACGACCCGGGATTCATTCGGGAAAACCCAGGTCTTGGTGGCCGTGGGATAGTCGCCGTGATAGGGGCTGCCCTGGGCGTTCGCCGCAACTCCAGCGTCGGTGTAAGAGGTCCCAACGATATCCGCCGGGCTCACGCCTTGGGTCCGGCCGAAGATCCGGTTGGTGCCCGGCGCATGACCCGCTCCGTAGAGCGAATCGGCATACGTTTCATTGGTCGAAAGCAGTGCGCCGGTCTGGCGGTCGTAAATCGTCACCCGCGAGTACAAGCCGGTCGAGTGGACGGCGATCAGCAGGTTCCCGTCCAGGAACAGGGATTGGACGTCGCTGCTGGCCGTGGCCAAAGACTTCTCCTTGTTGAAATTCGCGCCATAGCGGTAGATCTTCGGCCCATAGGCCACATAGGCACCCGCGGCATCCCCCGCCATGGCGGTCGCTCCGGAGCGCGGCAGTTTGCGGACGGTCTGCCATTTCCCCTTGTCCAGATTGTAGCGCCGGACCTGGTTGCCGTAGAGGAAGCGCGCCTCGTTGCCCACGCGCTCGCTTGCCAGCCATATCGTCTGAGCTTCCGCGGAAGCCAACATCGCCAAGCCCGCACACAACAAGTTTCGCGACAGCGAACGGCGGATCTTCGAAAAAAATGTCATGAGAAGGGTCGGAAGGGGGGCGGAAAGTGCGCGAACTTGTTCCGGGGATTGCATGACTCACAAGCCGAATCAGTCTTTCGCCAAACTTTGGAACGACGGTTCATCGGTGGCTCTTCTGACATGATCGCGTAGGCGAAAAATGATAACCTATGC
>Ga0307408_100001357_pt1 | contig 18305 bp, 12 predicted proteins | sample 322Cmetagenome_FD_202116 | JGI IMG/M metagenome (GOLD analysis project Ga0307408, IMG submission 202116) | Maize rhizosphere microbial communities from greenhouse at UC Davis, California, United States - 322HYB-C-3 | ecosystem: Host-associated > Plants > Roots > Rhizosphere > Soil | place... | reverse complement strand
CCTGCACGATCTCCGCGAATCCTTGGATCTCCCTGCTCTTGAGGGTGTCCGCATCATCCAGCGCTACGACATCGACGGGCTCACCGATGCCCAGTTCGAGCAAGCAGTCCGACTGATTCTTTCCGAGCCGCAGGTCGACGTGACCACCCCCACGCTGGCGCTCTCGGCGAACGAGACCGCTTTCGCCGTTGAGTATTTGCCCGGCCAGTTCGACCAGCGTGCCGACTCCGCCGCGCAGTGCGTCCAGATCCTTACCGGCCAAGAGCGTCCCCTCATCTCCTCCGCCAAGGTGGTCGTGCTGAAAGGCAACGTGTCCGCGGACGACCTCGCCCGCATCAAGGGCTACGTCATCAATGCCGTCGATTCCCACGAGGCGCGCATGGACCAGCCGGAGAGCCTGCAGCCGAAGATCAATTCGCCAGCCGATGTCGCGATCCTCACGGGCCTTACCACTAAGCCGGCAGCTGAACTCGCCGCGCTGCGCAAGGAACTCGGCCTCGCGATGTCCGATGCGGACCTCGCCTTCTGCCAGACCTACTTCCGCGATGAAGAGAAGCGCGACCCGAGCATCACCGAGATCCGGATGCTCGATACCTACTGGTCCGACCATTGCCGCCACACGACCTTCCTGACCAAGATCGATGAGGCAACCTTCGAACCCGGCACCGAGCCGGTGGAACGCGCCTGGCAGACCTATCTCGATACCCGCAAGCAACTCGGCCGCGAAGAAAAGCCGGTCACCCTAATGGACATCGCGCTCATCGGCATGCGCGAGCTCAAGGCCAGCGGCGAACTCGATAACCTCGAGGTTTCCGACGAGGTGAACGCCGCCTCGATCGTCGTCCCGGTGAAGATCGACGACCGCCCCGAAGAGGAGTGGCTCGTGATGTTCAAGAACGAGACGCACAATCACCCGACCGAGATCGAGCCCTTCGGTGGCGCGGCCACCTGCCTCGGCGGCTGCATCCGCGATCCGCTTTCCGGCCGCTCGTATGTCTATCAGGCGATGCGCGTCACTGGCGCGGGCAATCCTCTGACACCTTTCGCCGAAACCCTGCCGGGCAAGCTTCCGCAGAAAAAGATCTGCCAGATCGCCGCGCACGGATATTCGTCCTACGGCAATCAGATCGGCCTCGCGACCGGCCAGGTGGCTGAAGTCTATCACCCCGGCTATGTCGCCAAGCGCCTTGAGATTGGCGCGGTCGTGGCTGCTGCTCCGCGCTCGCAGGTCTTCCGCGGCACGCCGGCTGCGGGCGATGTGATCCTGCTTATCGGCGGACGCACCGGACGTGATGGCGTCGGTGGTGCTACCGGTTCTTCCAAGGAACACACCGATACCGCGCTCGAAAACTCCGCTGAAGTTCAGAAGGGCGACGCCCCCACCGAGCGCAAGATCCAGCGTCTGTTCCGCAATCCGGAGCTCACGAAGAAGATCAAGATCTGCAATGACTTCGGTGCTGGCGGCGTGTCCGTCGCCATTGGTGAGATCGCGCCGTCGCTCGATATCGATCTCGATGCGGTGTCGAAGAAATACGACGGCCTCGATGGCACCGAGCTCGCGATTTCCGAATCCCAGGAACGCATGGCCGTCTGCATCGATCCCGCCGACGCCGACTACTTCATCGCCGAGTCCGATAAGGAGAACCTCGAGTGCAAGCTGGTCGCCGTCGTTGGCGATCATGGCCGCCTGCGCATGACCTGGCGAGGCGAGACCATCGTCGATCTCAGCCGCGCCTTCCTCGATACGAATGGCGTCCAACAAACCGCCAAGGTTCACGTGGCTGCTCCCGAAGGCATCTTCCAGTCCGCCTTCAATCTTCCGCAGTCCGCAACCAAGTTGCTTTCCGAACTCAACCACTGCTCGCAAAAGGGCTTGGGAGAACGCTTCGACAGCTCCGTCGGCGCTGGCACCGTGCTGTGGCCATTCGGCGGCAAGCACCAGCTCACCCCGCCCGATGCGATGGTGGCGAAGCTGCCGCTGTTAGAGGGCAATACCGACGTCTGCACCTACATGAGCTGGGGCTTCAATCCCCACCTCTCCGCATGGTCGCCCTTCCACGGCGCCGTCTATGCCGTCACCGAATCCGTCTGCAAGGCGGTCGCCGCCGGTGCACGGCTCTCGGATGTCCGACTGACGCTGCAGGAATACTTCCCGAAGCTCGGCGGGGATCCCACGCGCTGGGGCCTGCCTTTCGCCGCGCTGTTAGGAGCCTTCCACGCCCAGCACGGCCTGCGCCTTGCGGCCATCGGCGGCAAGGACTCGATGTCCGGTTCCTTCAATGAACTCGACGTCCCGCCGACGCTCGTCTCCTTCGCCCTCGCCCCGGGCCAAGCCAGCCTCGCGCTGTCGCCGGAGTTCAAGAAACCCGGCAGCACCTTGTCCCTCGTCAAGGTCGCTCGCGATGACGATCAGCTTCCTGACTTCGAGAACCTCCGCGAGGTCGCCGCCGCACTCCATGACCTCAATGCCGCCGGCAAGATCTCCTCGATGAAGGCCCTCGGAGCCGGTGGTCTGATGCACGCCATCGCCACCAGCGCTTTCGGTAACCGCATCGGTGCGAATATCACCGCGGATCTCCAGCCTTACGCTGAGCGCTACTTCTGCTTCCTCGTCGAGCACGATGGCGAGCTGCCAGCCTCGCTCTTCGCCCGCGTCCTCGGTGAAACCATCGCCGAACCCGAACTCAGCTTCCCCGGCGAAAGTCACAAGCTCGATGAACTGCAAGCCGCATGGCTTGGCACGCTGGAGCCGATCTATCCGACCAAGGAAGACTCGACCGTCGCCAATACGCCGCATCTCTCGCTTGCCGCATCATTCAGCGGCAGCAAGCAGACGTCTTCCGCCAAGCATCCAAAGCCAAAGGTCCTCATCCCCGCCTTCCCCGGCACCAATAGCGAATACGATTCCGCCAAGGCCTTCCGCGAAGCCGGGGCCGAAGCCGAGATCCAGGTCTTCCGCAATCTGACCTCGCGCCACATCGAGGAGTCGCTGGAAGCCTTCGCACAGAAGATCCGCGAGTCGCAGATCCTGATGTTCCCCGGCGGCTTCAGCGCAGGCGACGAACCCGATGGTTCCGCCAAGTTCATCGCCACCGTCATTCGCAACCCGCGGGTGGCCGATGCGATCATGGACCTCATCAAGAATCGCGACGGCCTCGTGCTCGGCATCTGCAACGGCTTCCAAGCGCTCATCAAGACCGGCCTCGTCCCCTACGGAGAGATCCGCGATCCGCATGCCGACGCGCCGACGCTCACCTTCAACGACATCGGCCGCCACGTTTCCTGCTACGTCACGACGCGCATCGCCAGCACCCTCTCCCCATGGATGGATGGCATGGAAGTCGGCGACCTGCACAGCGTTCCCGTGTCGCACGGCGAGGGCAAATTCCTCGCCAGTCCGGCAGTCATTGCCGAACTCGCAGCCAAGGGCCAGATCGCCACGCAGTACGTCGATACCGAAGGTACCTACTCGATGGAGATCGACATCAACCCGAACGGCTCCCTGTTCGCCATCGAAGGCATCACCAGCCCCTGCGGCCGCGTCTTCGGCAAGATGGCGCACACCGAACGCAGCGGCACCCTCGTCGGCAAGAACATCCCGGGTGAGAAGAAGCAGCCCATCTTTGCCGCGGGAGTAAAGTGGTTTGCCTAAAGTGATCCGCACACTCCGTGTGCGGTTGGCCCGAAGCACTTGATAACCCTTCGCCACTAAACAACTTCGCCCGCACTCTCCGAGTACGGGCCACATTGCCATCACTTGATCTCCAACAGCTCCACCTCGAACACCAGCGTGCTGTTAGGCGGAATCACGGGGCTGGGGCTGTTCGCGCCGTAGGCGAGATTGGCGGGGATCTCGAACTTGAACTTGTCACCCACCACCATGAGCTGCACTCCCTCGGTCCAGCCAGGGATCACCCGGTTGAGCGGGAAGCTGGCAGGCTGACCGCGATCGACCGAGCTATCGAAGACGGTGCCATTGAGCAGCGTGCCGTGATAGTGGACGGTCACCGTGTCGGTTGCCTTTGGGTTCACCTTGCCAGCCCCTTTCTTCAGCACCGTATACTTGAGCCCGCTGGCGGTCGTCTTGGTTTCCGTCTTTGCAGCTTCGTCGCGGAGGCCGGTCTTCGTCGGCTTACCTGCTTCTGAACCCGAGCCTTCGGCGTCGCTACCACCAGTCGCGGAGGTGCCGGAGGCAGAGTCCGGCGTGGATGCAGTGCTGGCGCTCTCGGGCTTCGAGTTGCAGGAGGTCAGGCCAAATGCGGTCGCGATGCAGAGGATCGGGAAGAGGGATTTCATGGATCGTTGGATTCTGATTAAAGGCTTCACGCACCGGCATGAGCGGTCAAGGAACGATCAAAGCTCGTTATACTTGAGATTGTTTCCCCGTGCCTTGTCGGCCGGATAGCGCTGCTCATTGCGCGCGATCTTCGCTTCCATCACCTCGCCGAGGTTCATTCCAAGCAGATCCGCCATTTCAAACAGCAGGATCCCCACATCCGCGATCTCCGAGGCGATTTCGTCACGACGCTCGTCCGCTCGCCGTTCCACTTGATCCGGCTGCTGCCAAACAAAGTGCTGCAGCAACTCCCCCGCCTCAGCAGCGATGGCCACGGCCATGTCCTTCGGATTGTGGAACTGCTCCCACTCGCGCGCGGCCACAAAGCTCCGGATGCGGCAAGTGAGCTCGGCGATGGAATCGGACATGCCGGCCATCCAATACCGGCAGGCCTCCAAACGAAACCGCAATTTCCATCGCTGCCCAAGTTGCACCACATGAACACCGGGTGCATGGTAAGCTATGACTAGTACCCCTCATGCGTGGGACGACCCGTTGAAATGCCACGTGGGCGATTGGATTCCCGCCACCGCCCCGACGGTTCGTGGCTGGGACAGGAGAAAGGGACAATATTGGTACCGGGTCGGCGGCTTCATTTGCCGGAGCATGAGCGGTGCCGGGCCGGTGAACCCTGCGGTCCCGTGGGGCTTCGAGTTCCGGCGCCTGCCCGCCATCGGCAAATGGGCATGGGTCCGCTGCTGCTAACTTCGATTGAAAACGGAATACCGTGCTCCCTTGCATCCTCACGCCCGCATGCGTAGATCTTCGCTAATGAAAGCCGCCCTCTTGCTCGCAGCCGCGATCTCGCTTTGTGCCTGCTCGGCGGAAGAACCGAAAAAGTCCGCCATGGAAACCACCGACAAAGCACCGGAGCAACCGACCGGAAAGGTCGAGAAGACCGACGAAGAGTGGAAGAAGATCCTCACGCCCGAGCAATACCGCATTCTCCGCAAATCCGGCACCGAGGCGCCTAACGGGGAAGTTTACAAGGAATTCAACAAACAGGGCGGAGGCACCTACTACTGCGCCGGCTGTGGCGCGGAGCTCTTCACCTCCAAGGAGAAGTTCGACAGCCACTGCGGCTGGCCATCCTTCTACGACCCATCAAAGGCCAAGAACGTTGTCACCAAAGATGACTACTCCGGCGGGATGGTCCGCACCGAGGTGAATTGCGCCAAATGCGGCGGCCACCTCGGCCACGTCTTCAAGGGCGAAGGCTTCGACACGCCCACCGACCAGCGCTACTGCATCAACGGCGTGGCCCTCAAGTTCGTCCCGGCGAAGGCTGCCGAAGCGGAAAAAGCTCCGGAGAAGGCTCCCGAAAAGAAGTGAATGCCCGCTTGCGGGAACAGCCGGGTCTACTAGGCTCGCCGCGATGCCGGGATGGCGGAATTGGTAGACGCACCTGATTTAGGTTCAGGCACCGAAAGGCGTGCAGGTTCGAGTCCTGTTCCCGGCACTTCTACACCAAGTGCGCCATGAATGAACTCAAGCAACGACTGGCTGCTCTCGGATTGAGCGAAGAACAAGTAGATGGGGCGATCAAAACGGTCGCCGAATTCGTCAAATCCAAGCTGCCTCCGGAATTCCAGGGCATGGTTGATTCCCTGATGGCCGGCGAGACCCCTGATCTCTCCGCCCTCGGCGGCGGACTGCTCGACAGGGTCAAGGGCATGTTCGGTTGATCCCACGGGAGAGCAAGCCGGCAGCCGGTTTCCTGTCCCTTGCTTGCCACGCCAGCTCACTCCACTTTCAAGTGGAGAACTTCTTCGTCTCACCCGGGCCAAAATCGAGTGTCGCGCGGAGTTGCTCGCGAGTCGGCTCATCGGCGATGACCTGAGTGCTGATTCCTGAAGAGAACCAGCTCCCCAGCGTCCCCGACCACTCCACGGCACCGGAGACATCGGTGGCGGATTTCAGGTGCCACCAAGTGAGCGTGAGCGTGGCGCCGCTCTTATGGCTTGGCGACCGCAGTGAATTCCGTGCCGGGTTCGTCGCGCGGAGCCAGGAGGATACCCGTGACGGTGGCGAGCAAAAGGAGACCGGAGATCCGGCGGCTGCGGAGGCTCATGGAAATGTCGGTGCGAGGAGGAGCAAACGAACCTCACAGGAGGAACGAAGGACCGCCGAGCAAAACACCATCCGGGCCAGCGAACTGCCATCGAAGCAGTGACGAGGGCGTCACCGTAAAATCAAGACTCCCGACCCAGTCAATCGACAGCCTTCAACCGCGACGCGACCTGCCGCGGCAGTATCCAACCCGTCACGATAAAGATCACCCCACCCATCGCCGCGAGCATCGAACCGATGCCACCCCAATGCAGCGCAGCATAGGCTGCGAGCGCAATCAACATGGACTCGGCAAACTGAATGCGTGCCAGTTTCCCGACCTGACTCGTTCCAACCATCATCGCATGATTCAGGTGCCGCCAGACGTGGGCGACGAAGTAAAAGCCGTAGCACGCGAACATGATCCGAGACGTGTCGGCGAAATCCTTGCCGAGCCACAGCGAGAACACCCACGGCCCGAGGAGAACCAGCCCAATAAAGGCACACACCGCAAAGGCGCTGCCGAAGAGGTAGAGCTTCTTTGCCGCCTTGCGCGCCCACGGCACATCGCCACGGGCAAGCGCTTCCGCGACAGCAGGCCAAGTCGGCGTGCTGAGCATCATCACGAAGCCCAGTTGCATGACGGTCATGGAAATGAAAACGCCGTACAGCGCCGTCGCAGCCGGTCCGCCATGACGCCCCGCGAGCCAGCCGCAGAGATTGTATTCCACGACTCCGGTGATGAGCGTGGCGGCGGAGAAGACGAGACCGTCCGTGAAGAGGTGCTTGGCTACCGGCAACCGGAAGCGAGTCCATCTCGGTCGGACTTCAGGATGTGAACGCCACAGGGCGATGGTATTGCAGAGTTTCGCAATCACCAGCGAGCCATGGACCGCGAGCACGAGGAACCATACCTGCGGAATGAACCACACGCCGATACCAACTGCAGTGGCTGCGAGCACATTGCCCGCCGCACCCCAAAGGTTATTCGACGATGCCTCTAACAGCCCCTCGCGGGTCCGGTCGGTGAGATTGAAGAGAAAAAGCAGCAGGAACAACGCGAGGCCTGTCCACAGCGCAGGCCGGAGCATGGCTTCCTTACCCGCGAACTCATTGCCGAAAATCGCGGGCAGCGGCACGGCCAGCAGCACCGCGGCAAGGATGAGTCCCGCGAGCAGAGCTAGCCCGCCGGAAAGGAAAAAGGCGCTGGACGATAGCTGACGTGCGTCCTCGTCGTGGCCGTGGGCCTTGGCTTTCGACAAGCCATGCGCGAGTGCGGGCCCGATACCCACTTGCAGCATCGACACAATACCAAGCGTGACGTTGACCGCCGAGTAGATGCCGAACTCCTCGCGACCGAGCACCCGCACCGCAATGGGGATTGAAAGGGCTTGGAACAGCACCGTACCCGCCTTGGACAGGAAGGACGTCACCACCGCCAACCGGATCGAGCGATCGCGGCGGGCAGAGTGGCTTTCTTCGACGGCACCGGTCATCGGTGCCAAATGGGTCGCACGGGACACGAGGGTAAGACCAGCGTTAACAAGCGCCCTTCCGGCTGAAGAAGGTCATCAGCATAATCTGGAGATCCAGCATGACATTCCAGTTCTCGATGTAGTCGAGATCGAACTTCACGCGCTCACGCAGGCAGGTGTCGCCGCGCAGACCATTGACCTGGGCCCAACCGGTGACACCGGGCTTGATGTTGTGGCGGACGTTGTAGTGCGGGATGTCCTCCTTGAAGTTCTCAATCAGCTCGGGACGCTCCGGACGCGGACCGACAAGGCTCATCTCACCGGTCAGGACGTTCCAGAACTGCGGCAATTCATCGATGTTCCACTCGCGCATGAAGGCTCCGACCTTCAGGCGACGCGGGTCATCCTTCACGGTCCAACCCGGGCGGCCATTCGACTCGGCATCCACCTTCATCGAGCGGATCTTGATGATGTTGAAGGGACGGCCATTGAGACCGATGCGGCGCTGGCGATAGAAGACCGGGCCGCGTGATTCCATGCGAACCATGGTGCAGAAAACCGCGATCACCGGACCGAACAGGATCAACCCCATCACTGCGCCGAAGATGTCGATGGCGCGCTTGAGTGCATTATTGAAAGCGTGGTGGAGCGGCAGCTTGCCGATCCCGAGCACGGGCATGCCGTGGAAATTCTCAAGCTGCAGACCGGAGACGAGGATCTGGAAGCAGCTCGGCACGAGCTTGAAGTCGACGAATTCCTTGCCGCAGGTTTCGGCGAGCAGGAGCATTTCATGCCGCTCCATGCAGCCGTCCACTGCCATGATCAGGTCAGCGCCGGAACTGCGGACGATATCGCGCAAATCACCGTAGCGGCCGAGCACCGGGACATCGGCCGGAGGCTGGGCTTCGAGCTTGCGGTTTGGCGGAACGATCACGCCGTGGACATCGATCTGGTGCGAACGCCCCTCGCTGAAGCGGCCGATGGCACGACTGCATTCCTCATTCCATCCCACGAAGACGGCCTTCTGGCGCAGTGCCCGTGCGAACGATTCGCGACGCAAGACACAATAGAGAAACCAGCGCCAACCGCAGAGCAGCGCCATCGCGATCACGCTGCCAATCACGCAGTAGGCGCGGCTGATGGCGGGATCGAGTTTCAGGACGAGCGCAATGCCGAGGAAGGCCACCAGCCAGATCGCGCAGGTCTTCACAATGACCGTGAAGGTGCGGCGGATCGCGAGATAGTTACGCGGATCGTGGACGCGGAAGTTCGCGAGCAATGCCAGCATCAGGCAGCCGCCGATGACCACGTGCCCGGCGTAGGCGCGCAGGCTGATTTCCGGATCATCCACGCCGATATACTGGAGGCGCGACTCGAAGCGCAGCAGGTACGCGATCAGCATCGACAAGAACACCACGGCGGCGTCGCCGAGGAAACTGACGGCAATGAGCTTCTGATGAGACACCCACGGACGGTGGCGGTGCCTCAGGGAGTATGAACGAGAGCTATCGACGGAAGATTCCGAGTCACCGGATGTGACGGAATTCTCCACGTCCGGTGCGGGGGGGGCACAGTTCATGGTTGGGGGGATGGGTAGTTGGGGCCGGGGGAGCCCTGTCACAGCCGGGGGAGGCGATGACGGTGTAAATATAACAGGGGGGATCGGGTTTGCTATTACGTGATCGTGGGGGATGCACTTTCGGCGGAAGCAGAGCCCGCGCCAGCCGCTGCCTCGCCACCATTACCGGCCAACGCCGGATGGCTGAAGGGGACGACCGGTTCGGGAGCCAGCTGGCCCTTGGCACGGACTGGCAACTCGTTCCACACGAAACCCACCAGATTCCCGCCGGACGAGCGAATCATTTCCGCCGCCTTCCGGAGATTTTTCCGCTCGCTGGCGTTCTGTCGCACCACGAGGCAAACGCGGTCGGCATAGCGGCTCATTGCCAGGGCATCGCTAACGGCCAGCACCGGCGGACTGTCGATCACAACGGCGTCAAACCAGCGGTAAGCATCCTCCAGCAGCGCGGGAAAGCGGGTGCCGGAGAGGAGCTCCGCAGCGTCATTCCGCATCGGGCCGGACGAAAGCAGGTAGAGGTTCGGCAGCGCGGTGGGAAAGCACGACTTCGCCGGATCAGATTCGCCGGAAAGGTAGTCACCGAGTCCGCCGAATTCACCCCTCACGTGCTCGCGGCTTAGGCCGGGACGTCGCATGTCACCATCCAGCAAGAGCGTCCGTTGGCCCTGCATGGCAAGCGAGGCCGCATAATTCATCGCGCACAGCGAGCGACCCTCACCCGGCACGGCGCTAGCGAAGAGGACGGTACGGGCACCGGGCTTCGCCGGTGGAGGCAAGAGCACGGCGCGCAAGCGACGGAACGCCTCGGCAGTCGATGAAGCGGGATCGGAAAGCAGCACCATGTCCCCTTCCCTTCCGGCTTGCAGCGGCGGCAGGCTCGCGAGCAATGGCACACCGGTTGCCCGCGCGGCACTGGCAGAGTCACGTACCCGGCCGTCCCTGAGCTCGCTGGCGACCAGCACGGTGAGACCGCCCATCATGCCGACGAATGCAGCCAGCGGGAAAAGAATGCGCTTGGCCGGCTTGGAGGCCTTTTCCGGCACGAATGGCGGCTCGGCCCAAGCGATGGCGGAAGCCGACATGACGCTCGTCAACGTGGTCTCGCGAAGTCGCTTGTCGACGGTGGCGTGCATCTCGCGGGCCGCTTCGGCATCGCGCTTCAAGGCATCGAATTTCGAGCGGACACCCTCCACTCCGATGGCCACGGTGCGCGCGCCTTCGACTTCGCCTTGAAGCTTGGCTTCGTTTTCAAGCGCGACGTGATAACTCTTCTCCAAGGCATGCCCGGCGGAGCCAACCGCTTCGACGAGGTCTGCCTTGAGGCTCGTGACTTCACGTTCCACTTCCTTGAAGGCGGGATGCCTGAAGAGATAGCGCTCCTTGATCTTGGCAAACTCCAGCTCCTTCGCCTGAAGCGCACGCGAAAGGGAAAGCACTTCCTCGGACCGCGCCGTGGTCGCAATGCCACCGAGCGACTCCGGATCTTCCGGGTCGAACTTCTTGAAGGACTCATATTCGGACTCCAGCCGCAGCCGCTCCGACTTCGCCTGGGTCAGCTGGGAATTGAGGGCACTGAGTTGATCGGTGACCGGACCGGACCCCTCGCGACCTTCGAGACCGGGCACCGGGTGAGCTTCGCGGAATTCCTGCAGGCGCGCATCCGAAGCTTCCATCGACTCCCGGAGCTTCTCCTCCTCGGTCGCGAGACCTTCACCGGCACGACGGGCAAGCTCCTGGCTGCTGTCCTTGATCCAGGATTCGTATTCGGACACGAGCGATAGGACGAGGCGCTTGGCACGCTGCGGATCCGTGTCTTCCACCGAGACGCCGATCTTGCGGGTTCCCCGGAGCAATTCCACGTGAATCCGACGCGCAAGCAACTCGATCACCGTCAGTTCGCTGGACCCGGGAGGAGCGAAGTCCGTTGCGGTGAAAAGTCCATTCGCCTGCGCCACGCGGTCCAGCACGGCGCTCGACTTCATGTCGCTCTCGATCGTGCGCAATTGCTCGAGATCCTTCGAGTCCTCGGGAGCAAGCCCCTCGATATTCAGCACCCGCGGAGCGTGACTGCTGACGCGCACTGAACCGGTAGAAACATAGACCTTCGGCACGCTCTTCACGTAGACCGCCATTGCCGCGACGGCGAGGACCATGCCGAGCACGATCAGCCAGCCGCGACGTAGCAGGATGCTCAAGAGGCGTCCGGCTTCGACCTTCGGCAAATAAAGCGTGGGCTCCGCGACCGCCAGCTCGGAAGAGCGCGGCATGGAGGGAATTAGGGATTCCGATTTTCGGGGGGAAGACATCGGGGGAGTTAGAAAAGGCTTTCGGGAATACTCAGCACATCGCCGTCCTTGAGCGACATGTCAGCGGTCTTGCCGGAGGTGATGTCCTTGAGATTGATCGTCTGGACCTTTCCGCCGGAGCGCTTGAGCGTGATCTTCTTGGTGTTCGCAATGCGTGTAGCGCCACCCGCCATGCCAATCGCCTCGACTATCGTCATCGACCGATTCGCGGGCAGCTCGAAGACGCCGGGATTCTGCGCTTGGCCGAGCACCGTGATCGTGCGGCGGATCCGCCCCTCGATGGTCACGCTCACCTGCGGCTTCACCAGGTAGCCGTCCTTGAGCTTCGCCTCGATCGCCTTGGCAGCCGAATCGGTGGTCAGGCCAGCGAGCTTCACCGAGCCGATCAACGGCATCGAAATCGAACCGTCACTGGAAAGCTGGCCCGTCGTGGTCAGCTCCTCTTCACGGAAAACGCGGATTTCAACCGTGTCACGCTGTCCGATGACGCCGGAGGCACGGCCCCCCTCGGGGGTCTGGCCGGAGGCGAACGCCGCCAGCACGCCGATCAGGGCGCACAGGAGGAACAGGAATTTCAGTCTCATTTCGGGGGGATCGGTTAGAAGTGATAGCCCATCTCGACGCCCGCGCTGTGGTTCTCATAGCCGAAGGCGGGGTTGTTCGAGCTGTTCTCGGAATAGCGGTAATAGAGCCCCATGCTGAAGTCGTCCGTGAAGCGGTACTCCAGAGCGGGGCGAATGAAATGGATCTTGTCCTCGCGACCGGCAGCGCCGGCACCGGAGACGCGGCTGTATTCAGAACGTTCCACGCCACCTTCAAGGCGGGCACTCCACTTGTCGCCGAGACGCTGGACGATTCCCAACGCGACACCACCCTGCGTGTAGTTCTGACCCGCGAGGTAAGCCGAGGCCCGCTCGCGGCGGTAGCCCTGGAGATAAACCTCGGTGCCTTCCTTGGGCGTCCAGCCGATGCGAGCCTCGACCACCGGAGTGGTGTCGGACCCGCTGTCGAAGGTCCGGTGCTCGGCCCCGACTTCGAGGTCGATGGCGATCTTCTCGCGAGGCTTCCACTCGATGCGGGCGGTGGTGCGATGAACGTCTTGCGGCCCCGCACCATCGACTTCGAACCGGCCGAACTTGTAGGCCACCCCGAGCGTCGTCTTCGGCGAGTAGGCGTAGCGCAGGGCGACTTCGCCATAGGTGTAATTCGAATCGGCGAACTTCGAGTCGTCGTAGGCAGTCGATTCGTAGCCCGCCGCGACTTCGACCGCGACCCGCTCGCGCACCGACCAGGAAATCCGGGCCTCGTTCACGAACTCGGTGCGATCAGTCAGCGTGCCGGTATCGGCAGTAGCGTCGCCCAAGGCCCGGGCCTCCCCGGAATAGGCAAGCTTGATCGCCTTGCCACGCCAGCCGGTCTCCCACGCGGCGACCTGATCAATGCGATCATTGCTGCTGAAATCGGCATAGGCAACGGCGGTCGGCTTGTAGGCGATGCTGAGATAACCACCCTCGCCTTCCACCGGATCACCCTTCCGCCACTTGATGGACGGCGCGACTTTCACCACGAAGTCCGATTGGGCATTCGGGCTGAGGAAGATGTTGTCGTCGTAGGCCGCGGAGATCGCGATGCCCATTTCCAGTTCCTCGGTGCGCTTCTTGCCCGTCATTTCATCCAGCCTCGGGCCCGCCTGCGGAACGATACGACTGTCCACCTCGCCCTCCAGCCGGCCGGGAGCCTTGGAGGTGAGTTCCTCGCCCGACGAAGGGGCCATGACGCCCGCGGCCAGCGCGGCAATCGTCATCGGCACCACTCGGGGGGCACGTGGCACTCGGTGGGACATGAGGGGGAAAATCGGCGCGGGCACCGTAAAAAATCCAAGCCCCCGGGACAAGAAATTTCAAATTTACGAACCTTACGACATCGCGTAATGCCGATTTTCCGGGTTCATGATACAACTCTCCCAGCATAACTAGCGCGGCAAATCCTCGAGAAACCGTGCTTTCCACTCCCCCGCCCTCGCTCAAATTGGCACCAAGCCCGATTATTGACTCTTCCAAAGTTTTTAGATAATCGTGTCGTAGTCTTACTTACTGCCCCCGCACGCATGACCGTTTCCCCCCTCATGCCGGAAGCCCTTTCCGCCGACACGCTGCTTCGCGCCTTCGAATCTCACGCCGCTGGCCCGTCTGAACGAACGGCGGTCATCGCGGGCGACTCCATACTCAGCTACGGCGAACTCGAAGCCCGCGCGAACCGGTTGGCGGGGCGCTTGCAGGTCCTCGGCGCAAGACCCGGCGTCTTTGTGGGCGTCGGCCTGAACCGCTCGATCGAGCTGATCGTCGCGCTACTGGCAGTGGTTAAATCGGGAGCTGCCTATGTTCCTTTGGACCCCGGCTATCCGGCCGCACGCCTGGCCCACATCGTCGCCACCGCCGGACTTGAGCTAGTGCTCAGCCGGGAGGACCTAACACCGATCTTCTCCGCTGCCGGAGCCAAGACGGTGATCGACGTGCTGTCCACCGAGGGAAATGAGCCGGTCACGCCCTACGCCACCCCGGACGACCCGCTGTATGCGATCTTCACCTCGGGCTCGACGGGCCAGCCCAAGGCCGCATCGGTGTTCCGCAAGGGTTTCACCAATCTCCTCAACTGGTACGCGGCGGAGCTTTCGCTCGGCGCGGAAGACTGCACGCTGGTGATCAGCTCGCCGAGCTTCGACCTCACCCAGAAGAACTTCTTCACCCCGCTACTCACCGGCGGGAAGCTGGTGCTCGATGACTGCGGCACCTACGATATCTCTCGTATTTCGAAGCTGATCCGTGATCACCGCGTCACGCTCGTCAATTGCACCCCGAGTGCTTTCTATCCCCTGGTCGATGCCGCCGCAGCCGACGGCTATGCTGCACTTTCGTCGCTTCGCTTTGTGATCCTCGGTGGCGAACCGATTTCCATCCCCCGACTCCGTGCTTGGTTGGAACATCCGAATTGCCGCGCCGAGGTGGTGAATACCTATGGCCCCACGGAGTGTACCGACATCTGCGCCTTCCATCGCCTGCATCGCGGGAACCTCGACCTCTTCCCCTTCGTCCCGCTCGGCCGGGAAATCCCGCATGTCACGGTGACCATCCGCGACGAGGATCTGGCCACCGTGCCGGATGGAGAACTCGGTGAGCTTTGCATCGCCGGTGCCAGTCTCGGCGGCGGCTACCTGAATGACGCCGAGCGCACCACGAAGGCTTTCGCGCTGGCTGGCGGCATCTATCGAACTGGCGACCTCGCCCGACGCCTGCCGTGCGGTACGCTGGAGTTCCGCGGGCGCGCCGATCATCAGGTAAAGGTGAACGGCTTCCGCATCGAACTCGGCGAGATCGAGATCGCACTGGATCAGCACGAAGATGTCCGGGAGGCGGTGGTCCTAGCGAAGGGCGGGCGCTTGATCGCACATGTGAAGGGCGACGCTTCCGCCGCCGCGCTGAAGGATCATCTGGCCTCCCGCCTCCCCGCCTACATGGTGCCGGGCGAATTCCGCTTCACGGAGAGCTTCCCTCTGACGCCCAATGGCAAAGTCGATCGGCTGGCCTTGGCTCAATCGAATGGAACCCCTGCGGCCACCAAGTCGAATGACGACACCTTTGCCGGCCGTATCCTCACTCTCTGGGCGGAAGTTCTCGAGCGCCCCGTCGATGACTCCGAAGCCAACTTCTTCGACCTCGGCGGCACGTCCATTGACCTCGCCGTCGTCCACGTCCGGCTTCGCGAAATGACCGGTCGCGACCTGGCGATCACCGATCTCTTCGCCTGCCCCAGCGCGAAGACGCTCGCCGCCTTCCTCTCTCCACAAGCCCCTGCCGCATTCTCTGCTGCCCAAGACCGCGCCCGCCTCCAGCGGGCGGGCCTCGCCAACTTCCGTCGCCCCCGATGAACGAAGAACTGCCCCCCCAAGAAGCCATCGCGGTGATCGGCATGGCAGGCCGCTTTCCCGGTGCCGATTCCCCCGATGAATTCTGGGAAAACCTGATCTCCGACAAGGACTGCATCACCCACTTCGAACCGCGCGTGGGAAGCGACGGCGCGAAGTACGTCGGGGCTCGTAGCACGCTCGAACGCCCCGATCTTTTCGACGCCTCGTTCTTTGGCATCTATCCGAAGGAAGCCGAGCTGATGGATCCCCAGCACCGCGTCTTCCTCGAGTGCGCGTGGGAAGCCATCGAGCACGCCGGCTATGACCCCGGCGCGTATCCCGGCATGATTGGCGTCTACGCCGGCCTGAGCCTGAATACCTACCTGCTCCACAATCTCGGCAAAGCGCAGGAACTCGCGAAGAACTATCAGATCGCGGAGTACCAGACCATGCTCGGCAACGACAAGGACTTCCTCCCCGTCCGCGTCTCCTACAAGCTGAACCTCCGCGGCCCCAGCATGACCATCCAGACGGCGTGCTCCACGTCGCTGGTCGCGATCTGCCAGGCGGCCACTTCGCTGCTCACCTACCAGTGCGACATGGCGCTCGCCGGTGGCGTTTCGATCAGCTTTCCCCAACAGCGCGACTACCTCTACACCGAGGAAGGCATGGTCTCCGGCGACGGCACCGTGCGCGCCTTCGATGAAAAGGCGAATGGCACCGTCTTCGGCCATGGCTGCGGCGTGGTGCTCTTGAAGCGCCTCAGCGAAGCGATCGCCGACCGCGATCCGATCCTCGCCGTGATCAAGGGCTGGGCCGTAAACAACGACGGCTCCGACAAGATCGGTTTCGCCGCACCGGGCCTCAATGCCCAGGCCGACGTCATCGCCATGGCCCAAGCGGCGGCGGGCGTGCACCCGGCCGATGTTTCTTACATCGAAGCCCACGGCACCGGCACTCCGCTAGGCGATCCGATCGAAGTGGCAGCTCTCACCAAGGCCTTCCGCGAGGGCGGCGCTGAGGAAAACGGCTACTGTGCGCTCGGCACCGGCAAGACCCACATCGGCCATCTCGACGTGGCTGCGGGCGTCACGGGACTGATCAAGACGATCCAGCAATTCCGTCACGGAAAGATCCCGGCGCTGCTGCATTTCACCGCGCCAAACCCACGGATTGATTTTGCGAACAGCCCCCTTCGTCCCGCATCGGAAACGAAGGATTGGACACGCTCTGACAAGCCTCGTCTCGCAGGCGTGAGTGCCTTCGGCGTCGGCGGCACCAATGCCCACGTGGTGATGGAGGAAGCACCTCTCGCCTTCACCAGTGGATCTGCCCGAAAGCAGCAGCTACTGGTTCTCTCGGCCAAGACGGCAAGCGCCCTCGACGCCATGGCCGCGAATCTGGCGACGCATCTTGAGGACGGCAAATCGAACCTTGCAGACATATCGTTCACCCTCGCCACCGGTCGCAAAGCCTTCCCCTTCCGCCGTCATGTTGTTGCTGCGGATGCGGCTGAAGCCGTCACCAAGCTCCGCGAGCCAGCGAAGTCATCCGCTTCCAACAAGGCCGCGCGCGTCGCCTTTCTCTTCCCCGGCCAAGGCTCACAGTACCCCGACATGGGTCGCGAGTTTTACGACGCCGAGCCCGCCTTCCGAGATGCAGTGGATGAGTGCGCCACCCTGCTCTACTCCCACCTCGGCCTCGACATCCGCGCCACGCTTTACCCGGCCGAGACCGATCGCGCCGAAGCAGAGAAGCGCATCCATCAAACTTGGCTGACCCAGCCCTGCATCTTCGTCACCGAGTATGCCTTGGCGAAGCTCTGGATGTCCTGGGGCATCCAGCCCGGCCTCCTCATCGGCCACAGCATCGGCGAATACGTCGCCGCCGTTCTCGCCGGCTCCTTCACGCTTCCCGAAGCCCTCGGCTTGCTCGCCGTGCGCGCCAAGCTCATGCAGCAGCTTCCCTCTGGGGCCATGCTCGCCGTGCGCCAAGGTACCGACGAACTCGTGCTTCCCGAAGGCATCAACCTTGCTGCGATCAACAGCCCGAAGCTCTGCACCGTTTCAGGCTCACACGAGGCCATCGCCGCCTATCAGCGCGAACTGGAGGAGAAGAAAATCGTCTGCCGTGCGCTCAATACGTCACACGCATTCCACTCCGTGATGATGGAGCCCATCGTAGCGCCCTTCACCGCAGAAGCCGCGAAGCTTATCGCTCGCCCCCCATCCATTCCGTGGATCTCCACTTGCACCGGCCGCGAGATGGATGCCGCCACTCTGGCCGATCCCAGCTACTGGGCCCGCCAGCTTCGCCACGAAGTCCGTTTCACCGACGCCTTGGCAACGGCCTACGCCACCGGTGATCTCATTCTCTTGGAGGTCGGTCCCGGCCAAGCCCTCGGGCCATTCGCCCGTCAGCACCCTGCTCGCGGCAACAGCAGCGTGGTTTCGACACTGCCCTCTTCCTCCAACGACCTCGTCGATCTTCTCAACTCCGCCGGCGAACTGTGGAAGAGCGGTGCCGCGCTCGATTGGTCCGCCTTCTTTGCCGGCCAAGAACGCTCCCGCGTTCATCTCCCGACCTACCCCTTCGAACGCCAGAGCTACTGGATCGACGTCTCAGCCGAAATTCCACAAGTACCGCAGCCGGCTCC